>SDBT01011355.1_pt1 | contig 14341 bp, 14 predicted proteins | sample 2277101 | NCBI WGS metagenome assembly SDBT01 (sample SAMN10404973, study PRJNA504765) | marine sediment metagenome | isolation source: marine sediment core GS10_PC15, 103 cmbsf | place: Arctic Ocean: Southern Knipovich Ridge | collected 2010 | reverse complement strand
AAGACTATTAATCAAACTAGCTTTATTCAAGGAGATATAATTAATATTCTTTCTTCTCTTAAAATAGGAGAAATAGATAATTCTTATGCTCAACAATTAATTGCTCAAGGCAAAATAACTGATTTAAATAAATCTGTTCTTGAACAAATCGGAGAATTTTATGTTAGTGATGTAGATATTGCAAAAAACTTAACAGATTCTATTCTTTCAAGTCTTAATATCAATGAAAATATAGGTATATGGTATGGAAATACGCTTCTTGGTTCAAAGAGCTCAATTCCTTATAGTAGTGCAAAAAATATAGAAGTAGAAAGACAAATTATAAGTGGTATAAAACAAGGTGCAGGAGTGACTGGTTTTTCTGCAAGAGCTTTTCTTTCAAATAACATGCAGACTGAATATTTTTATTTTGGAGGTTATGTTGGAGAAGGAAACTTAAGTGCAAGAATGGAATATGATGGAAATATTAGTTCTGCAGAAATGGAACTTACAATAAGTGATGATTTCCAAGTTTATGTAAATGGAAATCCTGCTGGAAGTTATACTAAATCTCCTTCTGATTTTATACCTCAAAAATATTCAATTCCAATTACTGATTTTATTTCAGGAGTAAATACTATTGAAATAATTGGAGATAATTTGCATATTTCTGGAGGATATATTAAATTAACTTATGAAAGTGATAGTGTTCAATATGAACAACCTAAAAAATATTATTTTCCAGGAATAAATGGAATTACAAATTTATATGATGGTTTTTATATTCCTGGGCAATTAAACAGTTTGGATATTTCTCTTCATTTAAATAATGAATTAAATGCTTTTTTAATTATAGGAAATGTTGTTGTTTATAATTCTTCAACAACTGGTGTAGAAACCATAACAATATCTGATGCCCAATTATCCCCTTTATTAAATTATAATGCTTTAAATTATGAGACTATTCCAATAAGATTTGGTCTTGAAAATGTTTCCTATCTTTTTAATGCATCTGAAAGAGCAGATGTTTTTTCTGTTACAAGTATTTCAGGAGGAATGTCAAGTAATATTCCTGGAACAACAACTAAAAAAATAGATGCTGCAAAAGCAGCTAATAATATATTTATTGATATTATGTTAGATAATCCTCTTTCTAGAATTGGGGTTATTGGTTATGAAACTAGTGTAAAACCAGAGGATTATCATGCTCTTTCAACGGATTCTGATTCATTAAAAGCAGTAGTTGATCAATGGAAACCAGGAGCATCTATATGTGTATGTTGTGGAGTAAATAAAGCAGTTGATTCTTTAATAACTCAATCAAATTCTTCAAATTTTCGTTCTATGGTTGTTATGAGTGATGGTGCTGCAAATTCTGTTTGTGCTGAACAAGGAACAGGAAGTGCTAAACAAGATGCTATAAAAGCTGCTTGTGATGCTTATGCTAATTACGGGATTAGAGTATATACTATTGGTTTTGGAAGTTCTGCTGATGCTGCAACACTTCAAGCAATGTCCTCATGTGCAAATGGAAGTTATTACAGTACTATTGATGATTTAATTTATATTTATGAACAAATTGCAAATGAACTTATTGAAACAATTTATTATGAACAGACTCTTCAAGTTATTGGGGATATTGAATCAAGATTATATTCTGATTCTTATATAGAATTTAATTATACTAAACCAACTGTTCCTTATGGATTAATTACAACAAGTGAGAAATTATTTTCTAATGATTCTGCTGGTTCTTTTACTCTGCCTTCAAGCTCCTCAATATTAGAAGCAAAAGTAGTTTCTTATTCTGGACCAAGATGGACAGATAAGGTTGAATCTAATGGAAATTTGATTTATGATCTTAGTTCTTATGGTTCTATTTATACTAAATTAGGAGACCCTTATGTTATTAATATCCCTAATTCATCTATACAGCAAAATAATACTATAACTGTTACAACTGGCTGGTCACCTGGAAATTCAACTACTGGTTCTGTAGATAATAAAATTATTTACACTATATTGAGAGATATGATTTCTTATAATTCGTCTATTGCTTCTGTTGCTAATGGTTGTATCTGGAGGATACAGTTTGGAGATGATACTAATCTTACTTCCCCAATCCCTACTAATTATACTGGTTCAAGTCTTTGTTATTATGACCCTGTTAATCAGGTTTATGATATGAATGATGCAATACAAATTGCAGTTTATAATTTATTAAAATTATTAGATTTAGATCAAGATGGAAAATTAGATACTAAAATCACAGAACAAAATTTGCTAATAAGTTCATCTGAGGTCACAGGAATTCCTTATGATTGGAATACTGAAGTACAGGTAAGGATATGGCGATGAGAAATAAAATATCAGTATCTTATAAGCATAGGAAGAGATGCTCTACTGAGATTAAGTAACTCAGATAATCAAGCTCTAGATTTAATAAATTATAGATAATAAAATGAGAAAAATGAATAAAAAGGGAATGTTTTTTACAGTTTTAGCTATTGCATTATTATCTTTGTTTTTAGTTTCATACAGTACTTATGCTGTTGTTAAAGAAAGACAAGCAGTTAATAAGAGAATACATACTATGAATAATTTTGTTTTTTCAATAGAACAAGACTTGCCAAGAAAATTATATATTTCTTCATTTAGAATTATCTTTTTATTAGAATCAGAAATAATAAAAACAGGGGATTATATTACAAATTTAAATTCGACTTTTGAAGAAGCTTTTTTTAATGGTACAATTTATGGAGAGGTTCAAGGACTAATGCAGGGAGTAACTTTTTCAGGAATAGAAACTTCTTTAAATGATAAAGCAAGAAATACAAATCTTCAGATTAGTTTATCTTCTCCAAATCTTTCTATAACTCAAGAAGACCCTTGGAATGTTAAAGTAACTCTTAAAACTGATTTATTTATTAAAGACCAAGGAGATTTAGCTCACTGGAATAGAAGCGCAGTTATAGATACTTATATTCGTATTGATAATTTTGAAGATCCTCTTTATATTGTTGGAACAAATGGTTTGGTTGCTAATAAGATTAATCAAACTCCTTATAATTTTCCAATAACAATTGGAAATTTACCTTCACATTCTACAAATTCTTATTATGTAGAGTCAACTTCTGCTCCAAGTTTTTTAGATAGATTACAAGGAATAAATGCTCCTGATATTAATGGGATTGAATCTCTTGTTTATTTCCCTAAATTATCTTCTCAAGGAGTAACTGTGCAAGATAAATCTTGTGTTGATTATATTTATTTTTCAACAAATAATCCTTCTGCTCAAACTATTGGAGGAATGCCTGCATGGTTTAAATTAGATGCTGCGCATTTAGGAGACTATGGGGTTTGATACTTTTATCTATATCTCTATAAATCTTAAAGTTTAATTATCTGAGTAGCTTAAGGTTTTCACTGCACAACTTAATATTATTATGAGATACTGATATAGAAATTAGTTGAAAAAAGTGAAAATTCCAATCAGTTAACTTTATTAATAGAATATTTTTCCATAATTTATGTTATATATAATAGGATTAGGATTAAATGAAAAAGGCATATCTAAGGAAGGAATGCTTGCTTTAGAAAAATGTCATAAGGTTTACTTAGAGGATTATACAGTTGATTTTCCTTATGATATAGAAGAATTAAGACTTGGAAAAAAACTTGTTCCTATTGGAAGAAGTGAAGTTGAATCTAACAGGCTAATAAAAGAAGCTAAAGGAAGGAGAATTGCTTTGCTTGTTTATGGTTCACCTTTATTTGCAACAACACATATGAGTTTGGTTCTTGATGCTCAGGCACAGAAAATTGATGTTAAAGTAATTTATTCTGCAAGTGTTTTTGATGCAATTGCAGAAACTGGGCTTCAGCTTTATAAATTTGGAAAAATTGCAAGTATGCCTTTAACAGAAAATGCTGACTTTTTGAGTTATGTTAAAGAAAATCTATCTATTAAAGCTCATTCGCTGATATTAGTGGATATTGGAATGGGTTTTAAAAAAGCTCTTGAAAAATTAGAAAAAGCTATTGAAAAAGATAAAATTAAAATTAATAAGATTGTTGTATGCAGTAGATTAGGAACAGATAATTCTGTGGTTTTTTATAATACAATTGATGAAATAAAACAAAAAGAATTAGATATTCAAGCACCTTTTTGTTTTATTCTTCCTTCTGAACTTCATTTCTTAGAAGAGGAAGGATTGGATAGATTTAAGTAGAATGAGAATTAGAAAATTTAGAAAACAAGATTCAAAAGAAGTATCTAAAATTATAAGAAATTACCTTAAAAATTTTATTGGTAAGGGCAATTTTATAAAAAATATCTATTTTAAGTATTTATATTCAAAATATGGTTCAGATAGTTTAATAGGACTTTCTAAGGTAAGAGAGATTTATGTTGCAGAGTCCAAAGGTAGAATAATAGGAACTGCAAGTCTGAGGGGAAACCGTATTATGGCAGTTTATATAAGCCCAAAATATCGGTACCATAGTTTTGGAACAAGCTTAGTTAAAAAACTTGAAAACATAGCTAATAAAAAAGGATATAAATCTGTGAAACTTTGGTCGCTTATCAGTTCTAGTGAGTTTTATAAGAAGTTAGGATATAAGAAAAAATTTAAATTTTTTGTGTTGATTTTGATGAAAAAGAGGTTTGGTTAAACTTGAAAAAATTCTTGGATTTTATAATCCCAAAATATTATCCTATCTGATTTTGTTTGGAGAAATTCAAAATACCCCCTCATAAAATGAGGATTGAAATTATTGTCTTTTCCAGATATTTTCAAATAATCCACAGCCTTTAATATAACTCTTGATAACTTTAGATTTTGTTTTGTCCAAAAGATTTTATCTGTTATATGTTTTGTTCTTGTTGAATCAATCACCAGATCTAGCCCTGGTTTTGTCCAAAAGGTTTTATCTGTTACATGTCCTATTCCTGTTAAATCAATTATACAACCTAAATCTGGATTTTCACCATAACATAAACCAGTTAAACCCCCTGTTCTTTTATCTTCATTTCTTTTTTTTCTTTCCCTTTTAACCTCTGTAAGTATTTTCTTAGGGGTAGATATTATAACTCCTCCTAATTTATTTACTTCTGTTTCAGATAAAGAAATTTTATAAAATTTTTCCTTGCCTTTTAATTCTTTATCTTTTTCAAATAATTCTTCAATAAAATTTTTGCAATGTTCAAAAGTATAAATTTCCCCTCTTTTAAATCTTCTTGGCAACTTTTTTCCCCCAGGTATTGGAAGCACTCTTACCATAAACTCCTTATAAGTATCTATAAATTCTATTAATTCTTTATTTTCTCTTGAAAAAGAATTATAATCAGTTACAAACTTATGAAAAAAGGGAAGTCCTGAGTTTTGTACTCTATCATCATCCTGCATTCTATTAATAGTAAACTCTTTTGCAAATTTAGCTAATCCTTTTTGTTGCATAGCTATATTCCAATCATACATCGAAGTTTTTTTAGACATTTTAGAACTAAATTTTACTTAAATTAAGTTTATAAAAAATATCTACATCTTTATGAAAAAAATCTGTTAATTTTTCTTTAGATTGTTTTAAATCTACCCATTCTATGTTTGAATGCTCTTCACTTATTTTTTGTCTTCCCCCAACAGCTTTGCAAAAACTTACAATCATAGTTATTACTTGCTTATCCCCTCTTTGAAAATGATTTATGCTCATTGGCAGAATTGGCTTAATATAAATTCCTGTTTCTTCTCTTATTTCTCTGATTATTCCTATAAATGGGTCTTCTCCTTGATTTAATCTTCCTCCGGGAATCTCCCAAATATCTGGTTTTTGCACATCATCTTTTGCTCTTTTAACAATTAATAATTTATTTTTCTTAACAATAAATGCTTTAACAGCTAATCTAAAATTTATTTTTTTCATGACTTGATTTGAAACTTATCATATATATTTTTTAAGTACTCTTTTAGTACTATAGTACTTATAAACCAGAAAAAAGAAGGCAGACCATGAATAGAATTGATTTTTTTAAAAATTTAGATTTTTCAGAATATGAAGCAAAAACTCTCTCTTCTTTGATAAAATTAAAATTAGGAAATCCAAAACAGATTAGTTTAGATTCTGGAGTACCTCAAAATAAACTATATGCTATACTCAGAAAGTTTGAGAAATTAGGCATATTAGCATTACTTCCTAATGAACCTAAAAAATATCAATTAATTAATATTAAAACATTTATTAATAATAAAATTAAAGAAAAACAAGAAGAATTAAGACAATTAAAAAACAATTCCAAGAAAATAGAACTAATTAAAGATAAAGATGAACAAGCTGTTTTTTCTTTGATTAAAGGACAAAGAACTATTATGAACAAATTAGCTGAAGCAAACAAAAATGTTGATAAAGAAATTTTAGGTGTTCAAAGAAACTGGAAAATTTGGGGAGAAGGTTTAAGAGAGATGAAACAGTCTGTTAAAAGAGGGGTGAATGTTAAATTTATTGGGGTAGTTAATAAAGATAATATAAAAAAGGTCTTAGAATGGAAAAAGGTTGGTTGTAAAATAAGAGTTTACAATAAAGACTTTGGAGAATATCCTCTTAGATTTAGTATTTTTGATGGAAAATATGCAAGAATAACTATTGGAAAACCTGAGATTCAAGACCCTAAAGATTATATAACTATATGGACAGATTCAAAGGCATTAATCAGATTATTAAAAAATCAGTTCTTAGAGATGTGGAAAAATTCTGTTTCTGTTGAGAAACAATTATAATTAAAAAGATATATGTTTATTAATAATTATTCTTAAATAAAATTAATGTCTGTTATTGAATATAAAATTGAGATTCCTGAAAAAGCGTTACACCTTTTAGCCAATATCCACACTCCAACAGAACAAGAATCTGCAGTTATGAGTATTGTTAGTTATTATTCTGAAAAAGAGAACAATCCTTTTTATTGGTCTTTTAGCAAGTTTTGGCATAAATATGTAAAACTAATTCCTGATGAATTAACAAGAGAAGATTTAGTTAAAGAATATTTTTTTATGAGACAAAAAATAGCAAAGAATAAGAGAGAAGGACAAGTCTATAAAAAAAATCCTTTATTTTTTCATAAAGCTACTCCTATTAAAGAGCTTGCTACAATATCTGGAAATTCTGTTGAAAATACAACAGCTTGCATAAGAGATTCTTTATTTGGATTAGTTGGGATTGTAACAGAATCTTTTCACCATTCAATAACTACCGGAGATAAAGAAAAAGATACTGAACTTTTTGCTTATTTTCCCGATGGTAAACCTGTTCGTGGGAAACCCATAAGAGTTATTCGATATAAAGGGGTGTATATCCCATTTCCAATAGGGGATAAAGTACAACAATGTATTGATAAAGAACCAAATGAATTAGGATTTTTTGAAATTCTAATGCAAATTAATACATCTTCTTTACCTATTCTTAAATATATTTCTGAAAGAACAGATAAATTAACAAAAGAAAAAACAAGAAGAACATATATTCAGTTTCATACTACTGAGCTTTCCAGGGTTACTGGTATTGGTAAATCTAAGGTTAGAAAAGCAGTTATAGATTTATTAGGAGTGCTTGCTGAAACAATATATCCAATGAATCAAAAGAGATATAAACATACTGTATTTTTGCCTCCTTGTAGAAAAGAACTTGCAGAAGATTTATTGAGAGAGGTTTGGATATAAGAATGAAAATAAAAGAGATAAAGGTTAAATCTTGTATGACTAAAAGTAAGATAACAGATTATGTTATTAATCCATACACTGGTTGTCAGCATGGGTGTAAATATTGTTATGCTGATTTTATCAGAAGATTTCAAAATATTAAAGAAAAATGGGGAGATTTTGTTTATCCAAAAATTAACTGTCCTGAATTATTGAAAAAAGAATTGAAAAAAAACAAACCAGGACATATATGGATGAGCAGTGTTTGTGATTGTTATGCTCCGATTGAAGGGAAATTCAAACTTACTAGAAAAATACTTGAGATAATTGCAGATTCCCCATATAAAAACAAGTTTACAATAGAAATACTTACTAAATCTGCACTAGTAAAAAGGGATTTTGATTTAATTAAAAAACTAAATTGTGAATTAGGGCTCTCAATAAACACTTTAGATGAAAAAACATCTAAAATTATTGAACCATTTGCATCCTCTCCTGAACAAAGGATAAAAACACTAAAAGAAGCAAAAGAATTTGGCATAAAAGTTTTTGGTTTTATCTCTCCTGTCTTGCCAGGAATAACAAACTTAGATGAAATATTTAAGAATTTATCATTTTGTGACTATGTTTGGGTAGAATTATTAAATACAAGAAAATCTGTATTAAACAGGTTAATGCCTATTATTAAGAAAGAATTTCCAGAGAAAGTGAAGGATTTTGAATTTGCTATAAATAATTCAGAGAAATATTTTAAAGAAATAGAAAGAAAGGTTAAAGAACTAGAAAAGAAATATAAATTAAAAGTTAAACAAGTTGTAAGGCATAACATTTAAAAACCCCTCTTCCTAAATAGTATTTCTAAAATGGCTGTGAAAACTATTTCAACCCTTTTAAAAAGGCTTGACCCAAAGAAGGTGATGAGAATTTCTATCATAGCTGAGATTATTATAATTTGATTACAAGCTGATTTTCTGGCTTAGGAGTTTAAAATGAGTTTAGATGAACATATTCAATTAACAGACGAGCAAAAAGAATTTATTGATGAAAGATTTTTAGAATTAGTTGAGAAAAGAGATTATAAAGGAGCTAAAGAGTTTCATGATAGATTGAACGATGAGGCGCAAAAATATGTTGAAAAACATGACAAACATGCTTGGGATTTATTGATTGTAAAAACCCATTATGAAAATCATAAAAGATAAGGTTTTAATATATAAGAAAATAACTAATAAGAAAGAGAAAAACCAATATCTTATAAGCATAGAGAGATATGCAGATGAAAAGTTTAAGATGCGCTCTTCTGTATAGCTTAAAGATTTATAGAGATATAAGTTAAATATAAAAATGGATGAAAAAGAAATTTTGGCTTTTTGGAAAAAGAAAAAGATTTATGAAAAATCTGTGAAGAAAAATAAAAAAGGTAAATTATTTTATATGATGGATGGACCCCCATATGCAACAGGGTATATTCATATGGGAACTGCCCTTAATAAGATTTTAAAAGATATTTCTATGAGAAGCCATAGAAGTCAGGGATTTAATGTTTTTGATAGAGCAGGTTATGATACTCATGGAGTTCCAATTGAATTCCAAATTGAAAAAGAGATTGGCAGTAAAAGTAAAAAAGATATTGAAAAATATGGCATTAAAAGGTTTGTAAATAAATGCAAGAAATTTGCTACAAAATTTATAAGTGTAATGAACAAAGAGTTTGAGAATTTAGGTGTTTGGATGGATTTTAAAAATCCTTATTTAACTTTAAATGATGACTATATTGAAGCAATTTGGGATTGTTTTAAAATTGCTGATAAAAAGAGATTATTATATTTAGGAAAATACCCTATACATATTTGCCCAAGATGTGAAACTGCTGTTGCTTATAATGAAATTGAATATAGTAAACAAGAAGATACTTCTGTTTTTGTAAAATTTCCATTAAAATCTCAAAGACAGAAAATTTTCTTAATAATTTGGACTACCACCCCCTGGACACTTCCAGGGAATACAGGAATTATGGTTAATCCTAATTTTGATTATCAAGAAATTAAAGTTGATGGAGAAACTTGGATTCTTGCTAAAAAACTAGTTCCTAAGATTATGAAAGAGGCTGGCAGAGATTATGTTCCTATAAAAACAATTAAAGGAAAAAACATGGATGGATGGGAATATAAAAACCCTTTATCTAAAAATTTGAAATTAAATATCAAGAATGGGTATAGAGTTGTTTTGTCAAGCAGGTATGTTAATTTAGAAGAAGGAACTGGACTGGTTCATTGTGCTCCTGGACATGGAAAAGAAGACTATGAAGTTGGGAAAAAATGTGGATTAGATATGCCTTCTCCTGTTGATATTAATGGATTGCTAACTGGAGATGCTGGGAAATATGCAGGTAAAAAAGCTCGCATAGTTGATGAGGAAATAATCAGAGATTTAGAATCAGATGGATTTTTAGTTTATAAATTAAAATATATTCATGATTATCCTTTGTGTTGGAGGTGTAAGACTCCTCTATTAATGGTTTCTCAACCACAATGGTTTTTGAAAATTTCTAGTATACATTCTAAATTATTAAAAGAAAATTTGAAAACTAACTGGACTCCTAATTATATGAAATTAAGGATGAAAGCTTGGTTACAAGGAATTTCTGATTGGCCTGTTTCAAGAAAAAGATATTGGGGAACTCCTCTACCTATTTGGATTTGTGAAGAATGTAATAAAAGAATAGTTGTAGGAAGTATTAAAGAATTAAAAAAATTAGGTGGAAAAGTTAAAGGAATTCATAAACCTGAAATTGATAAAGTTGTGCTAAAATGCAAGTGTGGTGGAAAAATGAAAAGAGTTGAAGAAGTATTAGATGTTTGGTTTGATTCCGGAGTTTCAAGTTGGGCTGCTTTAAATAAAAACCAATTGAAATTTTGGCCAGCTAACTTAAATATAGAAGGAAAAGACCAGGTAAGGGGATGGTGGAATTCTCAATTAATTTTATCACAAATCAAGTTTAATAAAAAACCTTTTGAAAATATTTTGGTTCATGGAATGGTTTTAGATTTAAGTAAAAGAAAAATGTCTAAATCTAAAGGGAATATTATTGCTCCTCAGGAAATAATTGAAAAATATAGCAGAGATTATTTAAGATATTATTTTGCAAAAACATCTAAAGGAGAGGATTTTTCTTTTGATGAAAAAGAATTTAAAGATATTCAGAAAACATTTAGAATTTTAAATAATGTAAACAATTTTATCTTTCAATTAGACAACCTTTCTTCTTTAGAAAAGAAGACAAGATTGAGCAAAGAAGAAGCTAAGATAGGAACTAAGATAGAAGATAGATGGATTTTATCAAAATATAATTCTTTAATTAAAGAGGTGACTGAAAATTATAATAAATTCAGATATTCCGAAGTTGTAGAAGCTTTTGAAAGGTTTTTAGTTTTTGATTTATCAAGAACTTATATTCAAATAATCAGAGACAGAGCAGATGAAACTTATGAAATCTTGAATAAAATTAGAATTGGTTTGTTAAAACTCTTAGCCCCGATTATCCCTTTTACCACAGAAAAGATATGGCAGGATTTTAAAGAAAGAAAACTTGTGAAACAAGAATCTGTTCATCTTTCTGACTGGCCAAAAGTTAATAAAAAATTGATTAATACTAAATTAGAAAAAGATTTTGAAATTATTTTAGATGTAATTGAAAAAGGTTTGGCTGAGAGGGACAAAGTCAAAATTGGTTTGAAGTGGCCTCTTGCAAAAGCAATTGTTTATGTTAAGATTAATATAAATAAAGAACTACAAGAAATAATCAAAAACCAATTAAATGTTAAGCAGGTAGAAATTAAAAATGCAAAGCAGATTAGTGTGAGATTGGATACAAAATTAACTGCAGAATTAAAATCAGAAGGATTTGCAAGAGAAATTTCTCGAAAAGTTCAGAATTTTAGAAAAAAAGCAGGATTTGTTAAAACAGACAAGATTAAATTAGGAATTGTTGTTCATGAGGATTTAAGAGTTTTATTATCTGCTTATCCAAGAATACTTTTACTTATTAAAGAAAGAACAAATAGTGTTGAAGTTTTGATAAACCCATCTAGCAAAGATTACAAACATGATTCTGAAGGAAAAATTAAAGATGAAAAGGTTAGGATTTTGTTTTCTAAAGTTTGATTATCTAGAATCTTGTTGCATCTTTAAGTTATGTTCTTCTGTTTCTTCAAAAGCTCTAAGTTTTGTTAAACATAACTATATTCTTGATAAGCTATTGAGATTTTCCTTTATATTTTAGTACCAAATCCTCATTCATCGACGATAAATAGATTATCGACGATTATTTTTTAATACTATGATTAAATGACGAAAACATTTAAATACTATATCTTATTTAAATTATTAAGTTAACTAAAGGGGTAAAAAATATGATAGTTGAAGAGGAATTTTTAAGCAGATTAAGAAAAATATTTGACCTTAATTTATACGAGGTTCGAGTCTGGACTGCACTTTTATCTCGTGGGGTTAGTACTGCTGGAGAATTAAGCAATATTTCTGATGTTCCAAGAAGCAGAACTTATGATATTCTTGAAACCTTAGAGAAAAAAGGATTTATTGTAATGAAGTTAGGAAAACCAATAAAATTTGTTGCATTAAAACCAGAAGAAGTTATTGAAAGAGTTAAAAAGAATTTAATGAAAAGTGCTGATGAAAAAAGTAAAAGACTTGATAAATTAAAAGGAGAAGATATTCTTTCTGAATTAAATTCATTATTTACTACAGGAATTAAGTTTATTGAACCATCTGACTTATCTGGAAGTGTTAAAGGCAGGCAGAATGTTTATAATCATATGGATATGATGATTAGAGAAGCTGAAAAAACAATTACAATTGTCACAACTGCTCCTGGACTTAATAGAAAACTAGAAGCACTTATGCCTTCACTTGAAAAAGCTAAAAAAAGAGGAGTTGATATAAGAATTGCAACTCATATTAATGAAACAAATAAAGAGGTTGCAGATGAGCTTTCTAAAGTTGCTGAGGTAAGGGACATGCCAGAGATAAGAGCAAGATTTGCAATTGTAGATTCTCAACAATTATTATTTATGGTTTTAGATGATGAAATAGTTCATCCTAATTATGATGTTGCTATTTGGTTAAGCACAGAATTCTTAGCTGCGGCAATGGAGCAGTTATTTGAATCTGCCTGGAACGGGGCTAAGAAGGGTTGAAGTCCGGCAGGGGTATAAGACCTTTTTGACCAATTTCGGGGGACGGTTTTTTCCTTTGGTTGGACAAAATGCAATCTAATTCTTAGGGGCTTCATGTGTCCTAATATGTGCCGAGAGAATAAAAACAAAAGCATATTATATGTTTGGATTTCCAACTGAAACATTAGAAGAAATGAATCAGACTTTAAATCTAGCAAAAGAACTTAATACAGATATTGCTTGTTTTGTATTAGTCAAGGCTTATCCCTGTACTGAAATGTATAATTCACTAGTTCAAAAATATGGAGATAAACAATTACAGATATACAATCATTTGCAAGACCAAGTTCCTTTAGATATTCCAAATCAAAATTTTGATAAATATCATATTGGGAATAATTTGTCTTTTTGTGAAGCCAGTTCAGAACAATTAAATGATATGCTAAGAAAAGCTTATAATATGTATTATCCTAGTGGGGATAAGAAACAAATCCAAAATAAAATGGAGTTGGTGGGAGTTTGAAGATGAAAATAACAATTTTAGGTTCAGGAACATTTATGCCTGAAATAAAAAGAAAAGATTCTAGCTACTTGCTTGAAGAAGGGAAAGAAAAAATAATTTTTGATTTTGGAAGAGGAGCAATTGACAGGCTTTTGGAATTAAAAGTGGACTTAATAGAACTAGATAAAATATTTATATCACACATACATGTAGATCATTGTTCTGAACTAATGTCATTTCTCTTTATGCTTAGATATTATCCAAAGAAAAAAAATCTTAAAGAAAAATATACTATTTATGGGCCAAAGGGGATTAAAAAGAGTTTGCATACTATCCTTGATGGATTTGGGGTAAATAAGAAAAAAACATTAAAACGAATCAAAATAAAAGAGATGCTTGATAAGAAAGAGGTTAATTTTGATGGATTAAAGATAAAGGCATTTGAAGTAAAACACAGTAAATCCAAAAAGTGCCTTTCTTATAGAGTTATTTCTAAAAAAAAGATTTTTTGTTATTCTGGAGATTCCATAGATTGTGTGGGGCTTAGGAAAGCTTGTAAAAATGCAGATTTGGCAATTGTTGAAGCTACACTGCCTCGAAGCTATGGTGCAGATAACCACATTGATGGAAAAGAGTTAGGGAAACTTGCAAAAGAAGAGGGAATAGAAAAATTAATTGTAACTCACGTTGCTAATTTTTATTTATCACAAGTTAAAAAAGATATAAGAGAGAATTATAATGGCCCAATTATAATAGCGAAAGATTTAATGGAGATTGAAATCTAAAATGAAAACCATATACATAGCACACAAAAGAAAAACTCAAAATAAATTAGAGTTGGTTGGAGTTTGAAGATGAAAAAACAAATCAAGATTTTGAACTTAAATTTATGGAATTATAACAATTTCGAAAAGAGAAAACCAAAGATTACTAGATTTATCATAAAACACAATCCAGATATTGTAGTTCTTCAA
>SDBT01011354.1_pt1 | contig 14341 bp, 17 predicted proteins | sample 2277101 | NCBI WGS metagenome assembly SDBT01 (sample SAMN10404973, study PRJNA504765) | marine sediment metagenome | isolation source: marine sediment core GS10_PC15, 103 cmbsf | place: Arctic Ocean: Southern Knipovich Ridge | collected 2010 | reverse complement strand
AACTGATTTGCCGTCTACTGTAAGTTTGAAATCATCGGCCTTAGCAGTACCACCATCGTCATTAATTACAGTTTTGTCGACAATGATATATGCCTGTTGGTCGTCGTTGGTGATGGTACAGGTGGCATCTTGCCCAGTCGTAAGCGTGATCTTGCTGTCGCTCAATGATCCAAGGTCGCAACTCCAACTGCCTGGAGTGTAGCCGTTAGGTCCTCCGTACTCGCTTAGGGAATAGCTTATGCTCGGCTCTACTTCTACAGTACTTGTCGTTGCCTCAGGAGTGCCGGTAGGTGTTCCTGCTTCGTCGATGACCGGCGTCTGACCAACTTCTTGTGCTTTTAGCGTCCAGTCTGCTGCAGTAGCAGTTCCGCCACTATTATTTACAACTACTTTCTTAAGTGTGAGCGTCGGCTTGTCGACAAACTTATTCGTAAACGTACATTCAGCATGCTCGACATCGCCAGAAGTCCCAGCTAACACGGTTGCCTCGGCTGTGCTACTAGTAAAGGTACAGTTCTGCACGCCAGTGCCACCTTCAAATACATAATCTACAGGACCTGTTTCGGTGATGCTGTAAGCTCCGTCTGGCACAACGTCGAAAATAGTTACTGAACTCTTGCCGCTTGCGATAAAGAAGTTACTTGTATTATTTATAGCCGGAACGACTGTGAAACTAAAATCACTAGGCACTGCTGTTCCGCCAGATACAACTTTATTAATAATAATCTTTGGTAATAAGATTACAGCGCCAGCGCTCATCGAACGGTCCTGGCTGCCTGTACTAGCGCCGTCGAGAGATTTCAGTCGCATATGATACGGCGAGCCGTTAATTGCGCTTGCGCCCGTACCAGCCCCCCATTCACTCTCTTTTGCGATATGCCCGCCCCAGGCAAGCACAACATCCGCTGTGTCTGTTGAAAATGTAATATCTACTACTATTTCTTTATCTGCCCCCGTTAAGTCGTGGCTCGTTGTGCCAACATAGGCAACGCTAGTCACAGATGTGGTAGAGCTAGAAGCACCAAATATGCTGATTACTCCTGGAATTTGAGGAATCGAAAGATTAGGATCAGAGGGTATAGATTTAGGAGTGCCTGTTGCGCAAGTTGTTATCAACCCAACACATGCATCAGGAGAAAATGTCTGGTTATATGTTGTTAAGAAATCGTAGGCATGTTTGTTGCTGTTTACACTATCGTATGCGATTCTCAAAGTATGCGAACCGGCCGAAAGTCCAGTTAGAGAAGCTCTGAAGGGGACAGAATCGCCTTCGTGGAGACCATCGTGGAGGTTACCGTTAATCCAATTACCGCCGACATTTGCGTATTGGTTGATGCTCGCGCCAACAGCAGCGTAGACTGACGCATTCATAGCTGTAAGTGGTAAGGCTAGTTGCGAGAACAGCATTAATATTGATATCAGGATAATTTTTATATTTTTAAAATTGCGCTTGATCAGACGCATAAGTACCCCCTAAGTTATTAACCCAACCCTTTTGCACGCTTTTTGTAATAATCTAATTAAACGCTTAATTATGCGAAGAGGCAAGGACATTGTCCAGTACTCGTAATTCTAAAACGTGTGGATAAAGTTTGTGTCGTAGCTGTTTCGTGTCCAGTAAATAAATCCAATTGCAATTACTAATAACAGCAGTAAAACAATGGTTCTAGACCTCTCACTCATGATTGACCATCTGGAGACGCTATTAACCTAGAAACCACTACTAATCTGTTTATTGCCGTCCAGAGGGGGGTGCAAGTATATAGCGTTAATCTGGCTTCATCACTCGGAGCCTCGATAGCTACTTCGTTGGCAGACACCACTTTTGTTTCGAACACTTCGTATACGTATTCTTGTTCGTTCCAATAGACAGAGAATTTGTCTCCAACTTTCAGCTTGTCTAGGTGGTAAAACGTTGCATCCGAACCATATGACCAACGGTGTCCGACAATAACTGTGTTACCACCAGCATCTGGGGTGCTTGTACCTGGTCTTCGCCATGTTTGACCTTCAGCTATTACACTAATCGACCTACCTTCTAAAATTTTTTGGTCTATCTTTATGACTGGGATAAGAAGTGTATTCTCTTCAGGAATATCGGCTTGGTTATCGCTAATATCTACTCCGGACAACTCTGCTAGTTGCCCAGAGTAGTTGTATCCATCAGTAACGCTGAAGGTATTTTTAGTCCAAAGCTCTACGTTGGGCCAAAACGGTCCAAGGGCGATATACAACCCAAATAAGACTACTGCAACTGCCAGTATGTTGTTAGCTATCTTATGGTTGAACTTTATATTCATTAATTACGATTATAGCAACATCCTACTCTGCTTGCGTAACTCAGTGATTACTATTGACCCAACATCTGTTAAAATATCCACGCGCCGATTGACCGCGAGGCGTGGTCGACTGAATTTTCCGTCAGGAAAATTACAGGTGACAGGCACTGGATTTTGGTTAGAGCAAGTATAGGTTAGAATACACAGTAGATATTGGGGTGTAGCCAAGTGGTAAGGCACTGGATTTTGGTTCCAGCATTCGCAGGTTCGAACCCTGCCACCCCAGCCATGAATTTGTTGACGACCGTATGTGTCGTCTATAAATTCATAATTGGGTTGCATGGTGAGAACCGTCAAGTGAGCACAGCGAACGGAGGTCGATCACAAGACTCACGCACAGAAGTTTACTTCGAGCATGAGTCGCAGGGAGTAGCGAAGCGTTATCATGCCACCCCAGCCACGATTTGCACCAAACGTGACCCGTATGGTTCAAATCTTAGAACATACAGTAGATTAAATAATAAGCTTAAGGAAACTGACCAGAGGGTCAGTTTCCTTGTTTTATCGATTGAACGAGGTGATAATTCAGTAAGGAGATGTAGAGCATGGAAGAGAATGACAGTAAAATCGTGGATACAGGAGGTGTACTTAATCTACTGATAGATTCAAGTGCTTATCAGGAGTTAAACAAAATAGCTGATGTCATGGGGCAGCATCCACTGATTCTTATAGAAGCGTATCCCAAAATCCAGATTTTCTTCACCTCAGCGATGATTAATGAGAACATTCGAGGAGGCGTAGGTTTCAATGGTGAAACACAATGGATGTTCAAGCATTCTCTGCAAGACGAAGGGTCGTTTTCTGGAAAGGAAGCAGTATTTTTATACAATCACGAAGACGGAAGTATCCAGACAGTTAAGATGAACAACATATCGGGAGTTGACTACGGCCAAATACTTCTCGCTCAAAATCATAAGAATATAGTACTGCTAACCAATGACCACGGCATGCTCAAGAGTGCTGGCGCGTTGATGGGCGGACGAATTATGGACGTACCTAATCTTCTGGAATTAATGAAAAATATGGAATATACGGTTCTGCAAAAACAATGGCAAAAAATCGCAGACTGGTATGAGTCTTACGGCGGATACACGCCACCAAAAACTGTTAATTACATCGATGGAATAATACGTGACCCACATCCACTCACAGGTGAAGTTCTCAAACCTAAGCCAGAGGATGTAACTATCGTTAGAAAGAAAGGGAAAAGTAACTAATCGCATATGACGGACGTCCCTCATGGGCGAGCCTAGAGCTTATTCGGCTAAAACTAGTTCACGACTATGGAGCTCCAGTTTAATATCTAGATTACGAATGAGCCGCGTTTTCTCGAAGTTTGATCCTTTTTGCAGAACGTACTTTATATAGATTGGCCCTGCCTTTTCAATGGTCATTGATTCGTCTGTAAGTTTCATAATTTCAACCTGTTTCTCAAGATCTTTTCTCAGCCCTGGTTCGAGGCCCTTCATAGGCCTTAGGAGATTTTCACTCATGCTTAAAAGTCCCTCTACTATATTTATCTCCTTTGCGTATGGTTCCTTGCAGTCGTAGTCTTTCTTTTTTTAACAGCGATAATAAACGTGCCTTCGTCTGCTACCATCTTTTAGGTCTTTAAACTTCTCCTCACCGACTATTCCTGATCCGCAGGATCCACATGTTAAGAATCTTCTGAAGGGAAGCTCTTTGGCAATCCATTAAAGGTGAATGCAAAGGTTACATATTGTGTAAAGGTGGGCCCAAGATTATTCCCTAGGTCTTACCGCTTATGTCTTTAGGTGGTATAATAAGGCTATGCGAGCGTGGCGGAACGGCAACGCGCCTGGTTGAACGAGTTCCGGAAGTAAATTCGGGGGTTCTTCAACCAGGTACCATTAGTGGTGAGCAGGTTCGACTCCTGTCGCTCGCTCCATAGAAGGGTGGCTGAGTGGTTTAAAGCAGCTGCCTTATAAGCAGCCAGAGGCAGCGATGTCTCTCGGGGGTTCGAATCCCCCTCCTTAAAGGATCTAAGTTATTGGATCTTTTGAGAAGAGGGGTTCGGCAACATACAGCACTCTGATTTTGTATACCTGCTAAGCTAAGGGGGTATGGATGATCCCAAACGTAAACTGGAACAGCTTATCGAGTTTGCTATTGAATTTGATACTTTTGGCGTACTCGAAAAAAGCCTGACCTTGAACTCAGTAGCAATCGGGACATTACGCAAAGACATTTCAATCGCAAAAGATCTTAATAGTATTTCTGAAGCAACCAGCGACGGGCTGGGTTCCTTGGCCCTGAGTAGGATCCTAATAGAGGATTACCTTCATCTGCTATTCTTGAGTAAGACAGAAAATCTTGAAGAGCAAATAGAAAACTTCAACGCCCACCCCAGGATAAGTCACTATATATCTCTACAAGCGATGCAGGAGTATGGTTTTGATTTTCTTGAAACTAAGGAATCGAAAGTTCTCATGGATCAAGTCATCGCGGGCTTTGCAGAGAGCAAACACAGGTTTTTGAGGAGAGCAGAGTCAGACACATTTAACCCTGATGACTATTATCGAACATGGACTAAACTTTCACTTGATTCTCTTATTCAAAGTACCGGCCTAACTGATACGGACCAAGGCAACAAGAGGCTGAAGTTTATTGTCGAGACTTACGATACTGCATCCTCAGTAATTCATCATGATTCTTTTATTATATGGCTTGCAGCAACACAGGGTATAGCCATACTTGGGGATGAATACCCCGAGTTGGCGCTTACTATAGCAGCAACCGTCTTTAGCCAGATGTTAAAGCTCGTTATGGAGACAACAAATTCTGCTAATGAAGATAAGCAACTACTAACACAGCAGATCAATATACTGGCCGACATACTTGAAGGAGTATAGTTTATGAGCCAGGCTTTTTTATAGTGTCTCATTTGTCTCATTTTGGGCTGCGAAATCCTTAGCTAATTAGTCGGAGGACTTGGTCTCCTAGCTATCTCTAAAACTCTTTCCCAGGCACTAAAACTTTTTTGCATAATAGCAAGATCCTCATCAGTTACAGAACGTAAGGGTAAATCACCTATAGCAAACGAAAAGACCTCCTCCTTTATTTTGTTTGCGTCCTGCTCAGCCTTCTCATACGCTTTAACAGCAGCGAGAAATTCTTTTGCATCGTAATACGTTGTTTCTTGCATGGCTTACCCCTTTAATACAGATTATTATACACTCAGAGCGATTTCGTAATTAGTTGCTCAAAGGTTTCAGACCCCAATGCTCAGTGATTCGAGCCACATTTAGCGTAGCGTCAGCCTAGGCCTTTGAGATTCGAACATAAATGTATACTTAAGAACATGTATAAAGTTAAGGTAAAAATTACTCAGTCGGAAATTAACGGCAAAGGCGTGTTTGCTGAATGAGACATAAAGCAGGGCACTATTGTATGGGTGTTTGTTAAGCAGCACGACCAAACTATGATGCAAGACAGATTTAATGTGGCTATGCATGTGAGAGATGACCAGTGTAAAGCTGGCTCATTGTATATCCTGGCTGGCCCAAATGAGCCAGCTTTATTTATTCCAAAGGGAAGGTGCATTACAGAGCAAGTTGAGATTCGAAATTTTATTCAAAAAATATAATTGAGACTAAGACTGATATAGTGCTAGCCATGTTTTAAATTTGATATGCTGTTGTGAACTGTTAGTTCTCTAGCAAGTCAATAGCCTCTATCACTGAAGTGTCTGTGACTAGTCTGCGGGCATCCTCAAAGCTAGCCCACTTTGCATCTAGGAATTCTGTCATATCAATACTAAATTCAGTTCCATCCGTCTCTAGCAAGTACCAGATATCGAAATGTTTTGTGCATTGTGGGTATTTTGGGTTGTTGATGTCGACAGTTGACAAGAAAAAAGGCAGCATATCCTGGCTAGGATCGATTTCTAGCCCCAACTCTTCTTTCGTTTCGCGTTGAAGTGTGTCGATTGGATTTTCTCCACTGTCAACATGCCCCCCGGGAGAGAGCCAAAGCCCAGATTTTTTATGAAGAATAATGAATACTTTCCTTTCGGTTCGGTTGTAGGGGAAGAAATAAACAGAGAAGTGTTCTTTTGCACCCTCTTCTCTTATGTAGTGACCTGTCTCCAAAAGCCTCAAAAAGTCTTGTTGTATATGGTCTTCAAAGGAATCTGTCTCGATGTAATCACTAATCTGTTTTTCAATATTTGCCATAAAGAAAGCATACCAGACTAGTGTGCTCAGACTTGATTCGATAAGGTGAAGTCATTGATTTTGCATATGTATTTGTGGTTATTCGTAAACTTCTTACACGTTTGTACTTTTTTACCTTTAGGGTATGGAGCATACTAAAAAGGCGTTATAATACATAAGATAAATAATTACAAACAATTGAAAGGGAGATAGACATGGTTACAGGATATTGCGTTAAATGTAAGGAAAAAGGCGTTGATTTGTCAGCACCAGAGATTCACCAAACTAAAAGAGGTGGTTTCATGGCCAAAGGGAAGCACGAGAAATGTGGAACAACTGTTTGTGCAATGATGTCTAAAGACACCGCTGAAAAAGCACTAGAAAACGGCGCGACAAAAGCTTACTAAACTTCTAGCTGATTTTGAAAATTACGAACCTGCACCAACATTCGGTGCGCTATGCCTGCGTGGCGACCTAGAAATATAGCTAACATCTTATTAGCAGTTCAACCTGTGTAGTTTTGAAGAGCGTCCGCTAAGGGCACCCAAAACAAATCAAAAGCTATGCTATCATAATCACAAATCAAGATGTGGTAGGGGACTGAGGTTGGCTAAAGACACTTCAAACAGAGCATCACTAGCTGGAAGCTTTATAGACGCAGGTGTGTATAAGCTCTTTTGGAACAAACCAAAATCCGCGTGGCCTGTTACCCGGCAAGGGTTAATTCGCCCAGCTTTTTGCAACCTTAGAAGTTTGATCGGCGACGTTGAGCTGCGCCAAACCATAGAAGACTTATTGGTAGCTGACGTTACATCTGCTAAAAACAAAGAACTGTATCCAGACGCTATCTGTGGTGTCGTTTCCTCCGGTGTACCCTGGGCTACACTACTAAGCCAAAGATTGAAGCTTCCAATGAGCTACACTAGGCCAGATATTAAACGACACGGCAATAAATCTAGCATAGAAGGACGTCTTAAGCCCGGCATGAAAGTGCTCCTTATCGACGACGTCTTCGCTACTGGAAATACTGTCCGCAAAACATCGTTCCAGCTCGGCGCAGCGAATGTAGAGATTGCAAGAATTCTGGTTTTACTTAGACTGGGCGGCGAGACAGCCCAGGTTCACAGAGCTACTGGTTCTTTCGGACCACTGCCAGTACATTCACTGATTGACTACAGTGACTTGGTACAAGCGTCTGTAGCACGCAAACTCATGAACGAAAACCAGGCCGAGAGATTAATTTCTTACTACCAGAACCCCGAAACACAGCCCTGGGATTAGCGACTTAGCTATTCACACTAGAGTTACTCGTCTTAAGAATTTGGTTGATGTTGGTAGAAGCAATGCATTTAAGTCCGCTTCAGAATATTCTAAAGCGTGCCCCACCTAAAAAAGCTAAGGAAGTGTATTGTTAAGTACCCCTAGGGGGTATAGAATGTACTTATGATAAAAGACTTAAAGAAACGAGCAAGCCACAGAGCTAAAATCGTCGAAGGCCAGTTCAAGGGCCTTAATAAAGCTATAGAGAACGAAGAATACTGCGTTGATATACTGACGCAAAGTTTGGCGATTCAAAAATCGTTAAAATCACTAGATAAACTTGTGCTGGAAAATCATCTGAAAACCCATGTAAAACGTGGCATTAAAGAAGGCTCGGAAGATGACATAGAAAAAATAATCGCCGAGATGTTAGATATTTACGAGTTGACCAACGTAAGAGGTTAGTACTCGCTGCACACTAATGTGCAAAAAATCCTCACCAATTCATAGAACCTATGTAATAATTAGCAGACATATTTTTTTGAAATGAGGGACTAGATGAACAACAAAACTTTTATGATCGTAGCAATATTGGCAGTAGGCGGTATGGTAGGTCTATTTATAATCGCTGGCGGTAAAACTGAAAACACTAACGACGAGAGATTAGGTACGCAGTATGAGTCAGTCGGAGCTGGCCATGTAGCACCAGGCCAACAAACTACTTCGTACAACACAATTCCTGCAACATCTGGCGACCACGGTGAACGTATTCCTTATGGTGAATATGAACGCGAACTTTCTGATTACGAAGCACTCCATGGCCTCGAACATGGAGGTACTGCGTTTTGGTACAACCCGAATACCATTTCGGAAGATGAACTGGCTCAAGTGCGCGCAACGTTTGAATCGATCGAAGCAAACAAAAAATACCTCTCAAGCCGCAGTGATTTGCCAGAAAACGTAAAGCTGTCTATGGTCGCCTGGACGTACTTACTAGAGCAAGAGGAAATTGACACACAGGAAATGGTAAATTTTTACTTTAGTCACTTCAACAAAGGCCCTGAGCTAGCGCCATAACTTTTACTAATAGTCGGGCGCCGCGCCGTAGTGATGATCAAGACTTCGAAGCAGATACTCGCAAAACTTTAGGCTCACCAATTTCCGCAACACTCAATCATGGATTTAACCCTGCCTTTAGCCCATTCGTTATTTCTATAGAAATACAGCAACCCCACGACCAGCCAAACAATCGCAACCAGCAACGAAGCGTCTAGGAGCCAGTTACCAGACACTACAGTAAATACCAGTAGTGTTAGGCTTAGTAAAACAGGCAGCCGAAATAGTAGCAGCTCTCTTGGTGCCTTTTTCTCAAGTAGATAGTAGACCCCCAGGCTCGATTGGCCCATAAGTATACCGACAATCAACGGATCTTCTATTTTCCCAAGCTTGAGCATTGTTAGCAGTAGAAGCCACGAGAGCCCAACTGCCACGCAAATAGCACATACCTTAACTATCTCCGACAAAGTCTTTTTAATTAGCAACAAAACTACGAACAGTATCGTAATCAGCAGCAGTGTAGTAGCTACCAGACTCATCTAGGCCAATACTGAAGAATTACGGCCGCTATCAACAGGAGCAAAGAATTTATTATCAGCCCTTGGAATTTTATGCTTTTACCACCACGCATTTTCGTAAGAATAGCGCTAAGTTTTGGTGAAAAATATACGATAAGCGAACCTACGACCAAACCAACTAAATACAGATCAATAAGGTAAGTTCTGTTTAAGACAGAGCCATAGTCACCGCTTATTGAGATATATTTTGAGGTGTAATCTCCCTTAAACATGAAGTAAAACGGAATGACTGTCGAGAGGTATAGAGCCCAGAATATCAGCTGGGGTTGATACTTGAATTTTTCTGGAAGCTTGTGCGCAAACCAAAGTGCCAACGCGATTGCGAATGCCCCTAAAAAGACTCCCAGGGCTCCGTATTTAACACCCAAATAAGCTGCAGCGACCGCTGCGGCTCCGGCACCGCCAGTACAAAGTGGGCAATGTGCATAAATTCTACCTGGCACCACAAGTGCAAGCAGAAATGAAAGTCCAACAATTTTTTTAATTTTCATCTTACATCCTTTCGTATAGTTCAAGATTATTTAATTTATCTAACATCATTATGTTGAAGGGTTCAGACTTAGACCCAGGCATTCCTGGTGAACCTTGTGGCATTCCTGGAAGACCGATACCTAGTATTTCTGGCTGTTCTTCAAGAAGGCGTGCAATCGCTTCCTCAGGAACTAGGCCTTCAATAAAGTATTCGCCACCATTCACAATAGTAGTGTGACAAGCATAAAGATCCTCTGGAACGCCGTATTGTTCTTTTATGCTCTGGAGGTCAGCATCGGCCACATCGACAGATTCAACCTTGTAGCCTCTCGCTTTCATGTAGGAAACCCAGTTCACGCAACAGCCACAAGTCGGCGACCTGTAGGCTATTAGCTCATGCACCGCACCGACACTGTTCGTGTGTACTATTTGCTCTGGGCGTTGAGATTTTTGCCCGAATGCAAAGAACATGACTGTTATTGCAATACCAGCCAGTGCTATCAAAAATATCTTATTATTCATTTCGTCTCTCCAATTATTGTTTATAAACAAATAACTGGAGGGTCTATAACAGTAACGCCGTGTTCAATCTGTATTCTAGTGATTTATCTGGGAGATACGTCAGCTCTGGTTCTTGAAATTCTTCTTGAACTTCATTCTCTGTGCTATCGAACTCGGTTGGTTTGTCTTGACGCTTCAACAGCTCAGACTTAAAGTCTGTATTCCGAAGAGGTTGCTCGTTAGTCCGCGAGGACGAAGCTGTAGCACAGGCCGCCGAACAAGCTGCAACATCGGAGTGCAGTGAGTGGTGTGATTGGTGCGAAACATCTATTGACTGCGCCTCCACTACCCCAAGAGGCATCAAGAGCAAGACACTTGTTACTACCGCTAGTGCCAACTTCCAGTTTTTGATGGGTATGCCCCTTAGTCTGTTCATGCTTAAACTTAGCTTAACTTAATATACCTTAGGGTCATAGCGTTAATAACGACAATCACCGACGACATGCTCATAAGCAGTGCTCCCCAACCGGGACTAAGGCTAAAGCCTACGGAAACGAATAAACCTGCTGCTGCGGGTATAGCCACAACGTTATAGCCAAGCGCCCAAACCAGATTTTCAATCATTTTCCTGTATACCTTGCGCGAGAGCACGATCAACTTTGCAGCGTCGTTCGGGTTGTTTCTGGTCAGCACTGCATCGCCAGCTTCGACTGCAACATCTGTACCTGCGCCAATAGCCACGCCTACATCGGCTTGGGTTAGGGCAGGGGCATCATTTACGCCGTCGCCTATCATTATGACCACATTGCCTGCAGCTTGTAACTCGCGTATGTGTTTGTATTTGTCTTCTGGAAGTACCTGTGCAAAATAATCGTCAATACCTAGCTCGTCTGCAACACCCTTAGCCACCGCTTCGTTGTCACCAGTCAGCATCGCGACCTTAAGACCAAGAGCATGCAGTGAATCAATCGCTTGTTTTGAGTCGCTACGTATTTGGTCGGAAAGCGCTAAAGCATAGACGAATGAATCCTCTGTCATTAAGTACACAACCGTCTTGCCTTGCTGTGACAGCTCTTCGTGCAACTTCTTGAGATCCCCGGTAAACAAGTTCTTTTCTTCGAGCAGCCGAGGACTACCTAGCCAATATTTTTTCCCACCAATTTCGCCTGTAACACCTTGGCCGCTAATGTTTTTAAATTTATCAACCTCGAGACTCTTTGGAGACTGACCTTGTGCATACTTGACTACCGAGTCTGCGATTACGTGTGAAGACAGTTTTTCGAGAGCCATAATTACAGCCAGCGATTGTTTTGCCTCGTCGCCAGCTTTTTGCTTGCCCTGGGACGATGTGACCTTGAGATCTTTACTAACTAGCTCTGTCACTGCAAAGTTTCCTTCTGTGAGAGTGCCTGTTTTATCGAACACAATGTAGTCAGCTGCTTTTAACACCTCGAGTTTAGCCATATCCTTGATGAATATGCCGTTATCGACAGAAAGCTTGGTGGCGATAGTCGTTACAGTCGGTATAGCCAATCCTAGGGCATGGGGGCAGGCAATTACAAGTACTGTTATAGCAAGGGTAATCGCAGTTACGAATGGCGCTCCTACCACCAAAGACCAGATGATGACCGTCAAGATAGCCACCGCTAATGCAACAAATGTGAGCACACTGGAGGCTTTGTCGGCAATTCCCTGAGCCGATGGTTTGGTTGCCTGCGCCTGAGCGATCAAAGTCTGTATCTGCCCAATGGTTGAATCAGCACCAACTCTTTCAAGCTTTATCTCTACGGTACCGTCTTCGCAGATTGCACCAGCTACGACAGCGTCGCCTTGATTTTTGTTCACTGGCTTAGATTCGCCGCTTATGTGAGCTTCGTTAAAGTGGGCTGAGCCCTTGGTTATGGAGCCATCAGCTGGCACTTTTTCACCTGGCTTGACCAGTACAATATTTCCAACCTTCAGCGCAGACAACTCGACGTCTTCTATGCCCTTTGAAGTTACCAAGTGTGCCTTAGAAGGCAATAGTTTAGCCACTTCTTTAAGGGCATTGCCGGCGGCCGACGATGCTCTTGCCTCGAGATAATGGCCAAAGAGCAACACCCAAACAAGAGTCGAAACTTCTAGATAAAACTCGACTTCAATAGCTGTTATGAACGTCGCCAAAACAGAGAAGGTGAAGCCAGCGCCAACACCCATCGAGACTAGCGTCATCATGCCATATTTGCGCATCTTAATCTCGTGCTTGGCGTGTTGGAAGAATATCCTGCCAATCCAGAAGATTATTGCGCTTATGACAAATACTATCCATTTTCGCAGAGTAAAGTCGTCGTAATTGAATAACCCCATTCCTGCTTCAGAAAAGATGAATAGCGGCACCAAAAGGGCAGTGACAATAAAGAATTTATTTAAAAATTGCTGAGCCATGCCCGGCGCTGACATATGGTCACCGTGACTTCCGTGATCCATATTTTCATGGTCCATTTTGCTGTGATCCATATCTTCATGGTTCATTTTACTGTGGTCCATCTTTTCGTGATCCATTTCCATATCACCGCCGCAACAATCCATGTCTCCGTGTTTACTTTTCTTCATTATTTATCTCTTTCTTTATATTTTCATACTCTTTTTTATCTATGTCGCCCTTTGCGTAGCGTGATTTGGCGATTTCCAACGAATCTTTTGAAGCAGAACTGTTACTAGCAACGCTCTTTACAAGCCAGACGATAAGAAGCACAAAAGCTGCCATCATTAATATCATCCAAAAGACCATAAAACCTCCGCCACCAAACCAGTGACCACTGTCAATCATATGCTCGAAAGCTCCCTCTTCAACTGCATCCGCAGCGTAAGTAAGATGATTTAGCATTTTCCCTCCAATATTTATGTGTACATTGTATACCCCCTGGGGGTATCTATCAAGACATTTATGCTTCAGGATTAAGTTTGGCTATATTGCGCCCAACACACATACACGCCATGACGTCCTGACAAAAATATATTTTATACTACTAACACACGGACTGTATGGACTTAGCGATGTGCCATCTGATCTTCAAGTTTGTTTGCTGCGATTGTAGTTTTAACTATTGTGTCGGGGGTTAGTGAAATGCTGTCAATTCCTTCTTCGATCAAGAACTTAGCAAACTCAGGATAATCTGAAGGTGCCTGACCGCAGATACCCACTTTAGTCTTAGTTTTCTTAGCAACTTTTATTACTTGGCGGATTAGCTCTTTTACAGCTTCGTTATTTTCATTGTATACATGGGCCACAGTGTGGTTGTCGCGGTCTACACCAAGTGTCAGTTGCGTCAAATCATTTGAGCCGATAGAAAAGCCATCGAAAAGCTCGGCAAATTGCTCGGCTAAAATTACGTTCGATGGAATCTCTATCATAATGTATGCTTCAAAACCTCCTTCACCGCGTCTGAGTCCGTTTTGCGCCATGATGTCTAGAACTTTCTTTGCCTCTGTTAAATCGCGTGTGAAGGGAAGCATAGCCTTAATATTTGTAAGACCCATCTCTTCGCGAGCATTTTTGAATGCTTTGCACTCGAGCACAAAAGCGTCTCTATATTCGGGGCTGTAGTATCTGCTAGCACCACGCCACCCGAGCATCGGATTATTTTCTTTAGGTTCAAACTGTTTGCCCCCAATCAAATTCGCATATTCATTAGATTTAAAGTCGCTGAAACGAATAATGACGTCGTTGGGGTAAAAAGCGGCGCCAAGGATGGCGATGCCCTCTGTCAGTTTGTCGACAAAGTACTGAGCTTTGTCCTCGTAACCTTGGGTGAGGTCGTTGATGAGAGTCTTAGTGTGTCTATCTTTAATTTCGTTGAAATGTAACAACGCCAGGGGGTGAATCTGAATGTGCGAGTCGATGATGAACTCTTCACGTGCCAGTCCAACACCGTCGTTCGGGATCATCGAATATTTGAATGCCAGGTCAGGGGAGCCAATG
>SDBT01011353.1_pt1 | contig 14341 bp, 10 predicted proteins | sample 2277101 | NCBI WGS metagenome assembly SDBT01 (sample SAMN10404973, study PRJNA504765) | marine sediment metagenome | isolation source: marine sediment core GS10_PC15, 103 cmbsf | place: Arctic Ocean: Southern Knipovich Ridge | collected 2010 | reverse complement strand
CTATCTTGAGAGACTTCGCAATCCTTCCGCAATAGGCCATGTTCGCTATTCAACGACCGGTTCAAGCAACCCAACCAATGCCCAGCCGTTCCTCGCTGAATATTCTCAGGGCCAGGTTGCTGTTGCACACAACGGTAATCTTATCAATGCCTCGCTGCTTCGGGATGAATATGAGGCGTACGGACACATATTTAAATCCACCAACGATACCGAAATTATCGTTCATCTGATGGCCAAGCCAGGCCATGTCAGCAAACCGGAACCGCTGAATCATGTTATGTGGCACCTACAGGGAGCGTTTTCACTGCTGTTTCTCTTTTCCGACAGGATAGAGGCTGTACGTGACGCTCACGGTGTTCGTCCGTTGTGTATAGGCAAAACAGAAAAAGGTGCCTGGTGCATTGCCAGCGAAAGCTGCGCGTTTGATAGTATTGGAGCGGAGTATATTCGAGATGTCGCACCTGGCGAAATCGTCCGGCTGGACAAAAACGGGCTCTCAAGCCGGTTCTTTGTCGATCCTGGAACCGTTGAGCCTGCCTGCTGTGCATTTGAGCATGTCTATTTTGCAAAGCAAAGCAGTATCGTCTTCGGCGAAAATGTTCACCTTGTGCGCAAGCGCAGCGGCCGGCAGTTAGCAAAAGAACATCCTGCCGATGCCGATGTCATCATTCCTGTTCCGGACAGCGGCACATCGTCGGCAATAGGTTATGCTGATCAAAGCGGAATACCATTCGATATGGGTTTTGTCAGGAGTCACTATGTCGGCAGAACATTTCTATCGCCTTCACAGGAATTGCGAGACCTCGGGGTTAAACTCAAGTTAGCGGTAATAAAGGAGGTCGTCAATGACAAACGCATCGTGGTAGTTGACGATTCCATTGTCCGCGGAACGACAACCAAGGGCAAGATCCGGTCCCTGCGCGAAGCTGGAGCCAAAGAGGTGCATATGCGTGTGGCCTGTCCGCCGCTGGTTTGTCCGTGTTTTTACGGCGTGGATTTTCCAACGAAGGAAGAGCTGTTGGCAAGTTCGCGGAGTCTGGATAAGATTCGCGAATTTCTCGGTGTTGACAGTATCGGCTATCTATCGCTTGAGGGGCTGCTTGGCTGTATGTCGATGCCTGCCGATAACTACTGCACCGCCTGCTGGAGCGGGCAATACAAGATACCGGTCAGGACGGTGGTGAACAAATTCCTTATGAAACGCGATCAGATGCAATTATTTGACGATTCGGAGGGATACAGTGTCTAAAGAAGGATATGTCAGTTACGAAGAATCCGGAGTAAGCATCGACTCAAACGATGAAATGGTCGAACAGATCGGCTCTGCGGTATCCTCCACATTCGGGCCGCGGGTAATTGGATTAAAGAACGGTTTTGCCGGCCTGTTCCGGCTGGACTATGACGAAAAACTTTTCAGAAAAAATTACAAGGACCCGGTACTCGTAGCATGCACCGATGGCGTAGGAACAAAAATCCTTATCGCCCAGTCCGCAAAAAGATTCGGCAGTATCGGGATAGACCTTGTAGCGATGAGCGTTAACGATATGATAGTCCAGGGAGCAGAACCCTTGTTCTTTCTGGACTATTTGGCCGTCAATAAACTTGTGCCTGCAAAAGTAGCTGAAATGGTCGTCGGCGTCGCGGCTGGATGCAAACAAGCCGAGTGCGCCCTGATAGGTGGTGAGACCGCCGAGATGCCGGACATCTACCGTAAAGATGAGTTCGATATGGCCGGATTCGCCGTAGGCGTGGTGGAAAAGCATAAAATAATTACCGGCCGCGGCGTGGAAAAAGGAGATGTGGTCCTTGGCCTTGCATCCAACGGATTGCACAGCAATGGATTTTCGCTGGTACGAAATATCTGTTTCAAGAAGTTAAAGCTAAAAGTTACAGATACAATTGACCAACTCGACGGCAGGCAAATCGGCGATGTCCTGCTTAAGCCGACCAGAATTTATGTTAAATCAATAATCAAACTTCTTTCACGGTATAAAGTCAAAAAAGTCGTTCGTGCGATGGCTCATATAACCGGCGGAGGACTTGTCGGGAATATCCCACGAATACTTCCGAAGAATTGTAACGCGGTTATCAAAAAATCGAGCTGGCCCGTTCCGCCGATATTCTCATTTCTGCAAGATTCCGGCCCTGTCAAAGAAGAAGAAATGTTCCGCGTATTTAATATGGGTATAGGCTTTGTCCTTGTAGTTGCTCCGGACTTTGCAAAATCAATATCCACCAAACTGAAAAAGTATGGCGAAAAAGTTTACAAACTCGGCACAATAACAGCAGGTTCCGGAAAAGTCGTTCTAAAATAATATACTGTTTGGCGGTTCAATGGCAGAAGAGGACCACAACAACTTCATCGCATCTTTGCCAGCAGGGCAGGGATGCGTCCGGTTTTTCTTTGCAGCATGTATCTATCTGGCCGCGGGGATTTATCTCTATCATGGCAGGGTGGATTTTTCCAATATCAATCACTGCATCATCGTTCTAAACAGCGTTGTCGCCGCGGCGGGCTGCTACTTTTTGAGCAGACGATGGGTAAGTTCTTTTGCCGGGTCGGTTCTGGCTGGTCTGGTCTATGGATTTTCACCTTTTGCATTTGGCCTTGCATGTTATCATCCGGGCGCCGGCGTTCCGTTTGCAATGGCTGGGTGGCTGTTTTGCCCAGCAGCATTTCTTGACAGATGGACGGCTCTAACGCAAAGGGGATTTTGGAAGGCTATTGTAACGGGCCTTCTTTCGATGCTGCCGTTTGTGATAACGGTCCTTTATTTCTATCTGCTCGCACTTCCGCAGTTGGGCCCATTCTTTCCGTTACCGAAAAATATAAAACTTGAGCTGATAAGTTTCGCCGGTCTTGCCGCTCCGCTTGCGGGTGAACCGTACAACTTTATGTTCAGCCTCTTTCACATACCGGCAATTTTCTGCCTGTTTGGGATATTCATGTACTATTCCAGCGGTCGAATCTGGGCGGCCCTTTTAGTGGTCGCATCAATATGTATGGCATTTTGCGGTGCATTTTTCCAAACCCCGCCGATCATCTGGATATTTGTTGCTATGCTGTTTTTGTCCGTGCTGACCGCCCTTGGCATCGACGGGATGGCCTCAGCCGGCCAGGCCGATACGAAATGGATTCTTGCCTGCGTCATAGTTGCCACAGGTATGGCGGTCGCGATGTTCCTGGCGAGCTTGCGGTTCGGCGGCTATTGTCTCCTGTCAGCAGTTATGTATGGAATTGCAGCAGTACTAACCGGCAGTATTTTCTTTATGGCCAGGGGCGGGCTGCGATGGCGCCTCCTGCGTCTGATATTTTTATACACCGCAGCGGCAGTCGATATTTTCATCATAGCAGAAAAAATCGTCGCCAAAGTTTTTTAACTAAGTTCGGTAGTCTCAAGCCACCTCTGACAAATCCACTCGTGCGCCCATGTAAACGGATGAACCATATCGTCGGCCCATCTTTCAGGGGGAACCTGGCCGGCAGTCGCATCAAATCTGCTTTGCAGGGGCACAAGAGTTGCCTCAAATTCCTCTGCGAGTTTATGGACAATGTCGATGTAGGCTGGCAAACCTTTGAACATCGTATTGTTTGTGTCCGTGCAAAATAAAAACGGTTCCATCAGGACAATCTGCGGATCGCAGTTTTGTTTTGCCAAAGATAAGATCTGCCTGTAATTGTACTCGTATTCATCGGGATAAACGGCCAGGGCAGGGTCATTCGGGCTATCATATCTTTGCCATATATCGTTTATGCCTATAAGTACGCTCAGGATGTCCGGTTGGCGGCCGACAATATCCTGCCGGCTTCGGCTGAGCAATTCGCGTGTGGTATTGCCGTTGATACCGGTATTAATAATGTTCAGGCCCAGATGCGGATATTTTGCCAGCAGATAATTCGCCGCAAAATGGACATAGCCGTTGCCAAATGGTCTGTATGCCGGATCGAAATGGTCGCAATCGGTAATACTGTCACCGGTAAAGAGGATCGTCTGGTTTTCGCCTAACTGGATTTTGCCTGCCATAAAAAACTCCCTGTATACACAAATTTCCCGAATTATATTCCTGATAACGGATACAGCAAGACAAAAATCCTTTTGTTCATCGGCTATCGGGTGTAGAATATATGCTATGGTTGCCGAACATAACAGAATAGAGCGATTACGCCGGCAGATAAAAACATTTCCCGCCGGCCCCGGTCTGTACCTTATGAAAGGGCCGGGCGATAAGGTACTCTACATCGGCAAAGCCGGAAACCTCCGCACAAGAGTAAGTAGTTATTTTCGGCCGGCCGCCGACCTGCCGGTAAGCAGGGGCCCGAAGATCGTCGAGATGGCTGCAAAGGTAGTAACCGTTGATTATCTGGAAACCGCCAGTGAAGTTGACGCGATATTGCAGGAGGCCCGGCTGATAAAGGATATTCACCCGCCGTACAATACCCACCTCGTTGATGACAAAACATTTCCATATCTTGAGATTACAACACGAGCCGATTTTCCCGCTGTCTATATTACCCGCAAGCCGAAAAGCAAGAGCAGTAAACTCTTCGGCCCGTTTACCGAGGCTAAGAACCTGCGGGCGGCGGTTGTTGTTTTGCAGAAGATATTCAGGTTCCGCACGTGCAAGCTGGAAATTCGGGCAGATGACGAGAAGCGAAAGTTTTTCCGCCCGTGCCTGCTCTACAGTATAAAACAATGCACCGGCCCGTGCGGGGCAAAAGTAGAGAAACAGAAGTACAAAAAGCAGATAAAAGATCTGCAAAGATTTCTCAGCTCAAAACGGTCAACCGTATTGAGGGGCCTTGCCAAAGAAATGGCCGCCGCTTCCGAGCAGCAGGACTATGAAACCGCCGCTATCTGTCGGGACAGGCTCCGGCTGATAGAACGGCTCGACAGGCGAGGTGCGATTGATGTAAATGTCCAGCCGGAAGTTTTCGCCGCCCAGCCGGAAAAGGCTCTGGTCAGACTCGCCAAAATGTTTAAAGTCGCCGAGCCGATAAGAATAATTGAGGGTATCGACATTGCGCACATAAGCGGGGCCGAAACGGTCGGGGCGGTAGTTAAATTTATCGACGACAGGCCATTCAAGAGCGGATACCGCAGGTTCAGGATCAAGACCGTTAAAGGTATCGACGACTATGGATGTATCAGGGAAGTTGTAATGAGACGGTACAAACACGCACTTGCGGGTGAGGAACTCTGGCCGGACCTGATATTGATTGATGGCGGACAGGGCCAGCTAAACGCGGCCGCGGCGATACTGGCGGAAATGAACGCTCCACCGGTGGCTCTCGGTTCGATCGCCAAGAAGCAGGAAAAGATCTTCATTTGCGGCAGATCCGGCTCGGTTAAACTGCCTGCCAATTCGCCAGCCAAACAGCTATTGCAATATGTCCGCGATGAGGCACACCGATTCGCCCAGCATTATCACCACATCCTGCGCGGCAAAAAAATGAAAAAATAGAACTTCCGCATGGGTAAAGAAAAAACGCTTTACCCATCCTACCAAACTGATTTTTATTCTGGATTCCCGCCTTCGCGGGAATGACAATTTAGGGCGACCACAAGAGTCGCCCCTACAAAATTCGTGTTCATTCGTGTCTAATTTTTTTGTTATTATTCGGGCGGCTTGCGCCGCCGCACTTCTGTTTTGTTAACTCTTCGCAGGATGGAATATTCAGGCAGATCCATATCGATCAGAACAAACTGAGAATTATTGGCGAAATCAATTTGTCCCGCAGTTGTCTCTGTCAGCGGGGCTGGCATTTTGATCGTTGAAATTTTTCCTGCAGGTGTAAGTATTTCAAGTTCATCGCCTGCGTGGATTTTGTTCCTTACCTCAACGACGGTTTTGCCATCTGTTTTTTCGCCGGTTACATTACCTACAAATATCGCCTCGGCTGTCGAATAGTCCTGCTGGAACTGGTAATCCCGCGAATCAATCTTGCCCTTCATAAACCCTGTCGAATAGCCCCTGTTGGGAACCCTGCTCAATAGTTCGATAGCTCTTTGGCTGCTAATTGCATTACCATCGATGAGCTGGCGATAAAGAGAAACCACCGATGCGATATAGTGGATGGATTTATTCCTGCCCTCGATCTTGAACGAGCTGACACCACAAGCGGCAAGGTCATCGATATATTCGAACAGTGCAAGGTCCTTACTATTGAAAAGATATGTTCCCCGCTCATCCTCATCCACCGGGAAATACTGGCCCTGCCGATTCTCTTCAACCAGGGCGTATTTCCATCTGCACGGATGCTTGCATGCCCCGTGATTTGCCGAATGGCCCGTCAGATAATCGCTAATAGCGCATCGGCCGGAATATGAAAAGCATACCGCTCCATGGATAAATACCTCGGTCTCGATCCGTCCGGCAATTTGGCTCTGGATATATTTTATCCTCTCAAGTGAAAGCTCCCTGGCAAGGTTCACCCTCGTTGCGCCAAGTTCCTTATATGCAAGTGCCGCCTGACAACTGGTGGTATTGGCTTGAGTACTGATATGGATATTGGTTTTCAGGCCGAGTTTTTTCAGCTCACTCAGAACGCCGATATCCGATACGATAAGGGCATCTGCACCCATATCGTCAATGGCCTTTGCCGTTTCGATGATTTTTTCATATTCATCTGAGAACGGGTAGATATTGAGGGTAACATAACCCCTTTTGTTATGGTTACTTAGATATTTGAGTCCCGCTTGAGCATCTTCAAGGGTGAAATTTCCGGCAAAATTTCTGAGTGACCCGAACTTTGTACCAAAATAGACCGCATCGGCTCCGTAAGCAGAAGCCCATTTGAGCTTTTGCAGGTTCCCGGCAGGTGCAAGTAACTGAGGCTTCATTAGATAAAATTCTCCAAAATATTTTTCATAACCATATCGCCGCCCCTTGATTATAACATTTATGGCAGCTTGGCCCAAGCGTACAGTTTTTTTGTTTTTCCTGCAAACTTTGTTTTGCATTTAATCTCCGCTGTGTTATAATCGGCACATGTGATTTATCCGGACTTTTATAACTTATCCGAACTTGTAGGAAAAACGTCGTGAGATTTCAGGTTTTCAAAAACGGTGTACTTGCCGAAGATTTCAACCTTAGCGCCGCATACTTATTCGGTGCCGATACCGTTGCACTGCGCACCAATAATAAGATCAGTTTCAAAAACGGTTTCATTGATTGCAAAAAAAAGACACCCGAATCGGCTGGTCTTGCGTTGCTTTGGCTTGTCGAAGGTTTCGGCAAAATACTGCTTACTACCACCCGGCTGCCCGAAAGGAAAAGGCCGTACATTCTTAACGTGGAGTTAGCCAGGGCGAAGCTGATGCAAATCACACTCAAGCGTGAGGAGTGGTCACTTTTTGAAGAGACCGACGACTTTGCCAAGCTTGCCCACCAGGCACAGGATCTGTTCATTGAGTCCTTACGAAATATCTCCGACCCTGCCGGTGCATCCGTCCTTGCCGATGAGGCCTTGGAAAAAGCATCCGTCTTTTCCGAACAGCTCGCCCTCAAGCACGCCGAACAGATTCTTGCGGCAAGATGCAAAAACAGAACGCTAAGCCGCCACAGTCTTGGCTGTCGTATAGATGGCCGGATGATAGAAAATGAAAAGTATAGAAAACGATTCCTCGAAATGTTCGGATTTGTTACCATCCCCTTTAACTGGGGTCAGATTGAAACAAAAAAAGGTGAATATGATTACAGTGCTATCGACCGGTGTATGGACCTGCTTGCTAACAGGCGTTTGGCGATGTGTGCGGGTCCACTGTTGTGTTTTTCCCCGAAATACATTCCGGAATGGATAATAGATGGAAAATTGAAATATGAAAAAATACGAGAAACCGCATTTGAATTTGTTTCTCGTACAGTTGCCAGATATTCAAGTCATATCCATGCATGGAGAGTCATCAGCGGGATGAACGCCATGAACCATTTTGAATTTGACTTTAACCAGGTTATCGAAATAACCCGTGCCGCATGCCTTGCCGCCAGAGGTGCCGACACCAATTCGAGAAAAATGGTCGAGATACTGTTACCGTGGGGCGAATACTATGCACACGATAAATACAGCATCCCACCACTGGTTTATGCCGATATGGTCGTTCAAAACGGAATCAACTTTGATGCATTTGCTCTCCAGATGCTCTTTGGCAAAGACAGTCCCGGTATGCACGTAAGGGATATGATGCAAATATCGTCGAGGCTGGATAGTTTCGCGTCAGTGGCAAAGCCGGTCCATATCACCGGAGTTGCAGTTCCCGATAACTGCTGCGACAGTGAGTACGACTGCAATTTGGCCGGGTACTGGCGAAGGCACTGGGACCAGCCTTTACAGGCCGAATGGATTGAGGAGATCTATAAAATCGCACTCGGCAAACCATTCATCAACTCTGTTACATATTCAGACCTGGCAGACAGCGATAACAGCGAAATGCCCGGAAGCGGACTGCTGAAAGAGAATCTCAGTACCAAAAAAGCCTTCCTTACGATGGCAAAACTACAGAAATTCATCCTCCAAAAATAAAACGGCCTCAATACTGTCTCCAACGAAAATGGCGGGATTTTTCGATTCGGTCCACAAAATTCGAAAATTTTTTCAAAAAAATCTTTTTTTCTGTTGACAACTTCTACAAATGTAGTACTTTAGTGCTATCTTTGTAGAAGGGAGATTTATATGAAACTCACCGAAGCGGAATGGCAGATCATGAATGTTTTGTGGGAGAGGTATCCCGCCACAGCTCGCGGGATCGCCGAAAGGCTTCCACAAGAGGTTAGCTGGGCTTATACCACTATAAAAACCCTTTTGACCAGACTGGTTGGAAAAGGAGCTGTCAGGGAGAGCAAGAAAGGCAATACCAGTATTTATGAACCCCTGCTTACCCGCAAGAACGCCAGGCGAAACGCAATAAAGATTCTGGCTAATCAGGCCTTTGACGGAGCGTTTGGGCCGTTAATGCATTTTATGCTTGAGAACCAAAAGCTTACACCAACACAGAAGCAGGAACTGGTGCAATCTCTCAAAAAAGATACGGACCGCAGGAAAGGGGGTAAGAAATGATAGAGCTACTGAACGCTATCGCTGATAAGTGGTTTAGCTGGGAACTTGCTATTGCCTGGCAGGCGGCAGTCTTGATTGCCATTGTGTGGGTGATTGATTTATTGATCAGGAAATGGGCCTGGCCGCAAGTGCGGTATGCGCTGTGGATGCTCGTTCTGGTCAAACTTATCTTGCCGCCAACATTAACATCGCCAGCGAGTTTTACCGCTGAGATCCCGATCCTGGCTCAAAAGGCGGCACAACTGCAGAGCAACCAGCCGCAGGCAAGACCGGAAATTATCGAAGTCAGCAAACCCGCCGCATCCGCCGGAGAAACCGTCGGCAGAGATACCGCCAGCGATACAGAGGCTTCAGTCGAGCCACTGTCAGCTACCTTAACTGCACCATCGACATCGACATTATCCGCTCCAACCGCGGCGAGCTTATCGTGGAAAGCTTGTGCCTTTTTTGTATGGCTTTTGGGTATTGTGATTTTGTCGGCGTGGCTAATCGCGAGGTTAGCCGGGTTGCGTCGGGAGCATTTGAAGGGTGATCAGCGGGCGGACCTGCCGGAAAAGTTCAAGGAGTTGCTGGCTTCAACAGCTGAGAGGCTCAATCTAAAACGTGCCCCACGGGTAATTTTGACAGATAAGGTTTGCTGTCCAGCGGTGTTTGGTATTTTTCGGCCTGTGCTTTTAATGCCTGCCGGCAAGCTTGAGAATCTTTCCATGGCAGATACCGAGCATATCCTTCTGCATGAGCTTGCCCATATCAAACGCGGCGATCTGGTTATTCATGCGGTCTATATGATTTTGCAAATTGCTTACTGGTTCAATCCGCCGCTGTGGATGATGAGAAAGCAATTGCAGAATTTGAGGGAGCTATGCTGCGATGCCACTGTTGCGAGATTATTAAGGGAAAAAACATTTCAGTATCGCGAGACCCTGCTTGAGACGGCCCGGCAGCTTTTAGCAGAGCCTGTTGACCCGGGACTTGGGCTTTTGGGGCTGTTTGAAAATTCCAACTGGCTTGTTGAGAGGCTCAAATGGCTGGAGAAGAAGACCTGGAAGAATCGACCTCTCAGGAGATTAACCATTTTTGTTCTGGTCTGCGTAATGGCCGCATGTGTTATTCCTATGGCAAAGTTCGACCCGGGGCCTCCCGGTTTGACTATCAAAGGAAGAATTACTGATGCGACTACCGGTGAACCTATAGCCGGGGCAAGGATTTTTGACGACCCATACGGGCCGGGGCCGGATTGGCAGAAGATCGAGAGCGGCTTTTATGAACCCGATCCGCCCCAGTGGGGAGCAATTACCGATGCAAACGGCGAGTATGCGTTCCTTACCTGGCATGAGCATCATAGCTTTAAGGTTGAAGCGGACGGCTATAAGGATGAGAGGGGAACTTTGTATAGCGGCCATTTTACCATCCCCACGAAAGATATAGAGATTTTCGATTTTTCACTTACACCTGAAAAACCAGATGTGGGGGTTGAAGGGGAGAAAAGCAAAAAAGAAGAATTGCGAGCAGCCATTGTTGATGGTGATATTGATGAGGTCAAGAAACTTATTGAAGAAGGCGTTGATGTCAACATGCGCGGCAAAGAAGGCAGGACACCTTTGCGTTGGGCTGTTGATGCGGGCCATAAAGAAATTGTAGAATTGCTTATTAGAAACAGTGCCAATGTCAATATTCCAGATAATTATGGTAATACGCCGCTGCATATAACTGGTACGAAACCAAAAGCGGATACTGCCAAGTATCTTGAAATAGCTGGTATTCTTATAGCTAATGGTGCTGATGTGAATGCTAAAGCCCGAGCAAACCGGGCGCCGTTGCATTTTTGTTCGATGTATGGCAACAAAGAACTTGTCGAATTGCTCATTGCCAGTGGAGCAACTGTCGATGCTAAAGATACCTTCGGCAAAACGCCTCTGGTTCTCGCTGCGGGTGTTCATAAGGAAGTATCTGAGTTGCTTGTTGAAAATGGTGCAGATGTAACTGCCAAAGATAAGTATGGTCAAACGCCTTTGCATTTAGCCGCTAATGGGGGACATGTTGATATTGTAAAACTGTTTCTTGATAAAGGGACTGATATAAATGCCATGGATAATAACGGTTTGACTCCGCTGGATTACGCTACCAAGAAAAAGTACTCGGATGTGATGAAGCTTCTTAAGGCAAATGGCGGTTATTCGGCATATAAACTTGAAAATTTCGAGCTAAAACGGGTTTTCGTATCGGATGTTGATGATAAAGCGGTAATGCTTGATTTGGCAAGTGGCTGGCTTGTTGATATTCCTGAGCCTGTAACTGGAACGGAGGTTTTGGCAGAAATAGATAAACTTGATAAGGGAGACATAGTCTATGACGCCAGAAAATTGCTTTTTGTACGTGGAGCTACATCTAATAAAAGCGATGTTCAAGCCGGTCCAGGGTTAGTTAAAGTTTATGAGATAATCGATGGATGGCATTTACCTGAAAGAATGATCGTAACAACCAGATCCGGAGAGCAATATGAGCTTAGTATAATTGTAGCTAATAAACAGGGTTGCAGAATAAACTACTATCGATTGGATAAGAATGATCCCGCTGTGGAGGTTGAGGTTGAAAAAGCTGGTTCCAAAAAATCCGCCATCACCCAAAAACGTTATGAGCATGTCTCATTTAAAAAGGGAACATCTATAAGAGAAGCACTGCGAGCATTAGCGGAGATGTACAAAAAAAATATTATCCCCTCAGATAAGGTAAAAGGCCAGGTTCCAGTAACAGACCTCTATGATGTTACATTTGAAGAAGTACTGAAGGCTTTACTCGGCACACACAAATATGTAATTGACGGAAACTTCATCCGTATTTATACAACGGAAGAATACAAAGACATTCGCCCGGATTTCAAGCCTGATGTGGAGGTTGAAACTGAGGGGGTAAAATCATAAAGCGAAGGCCTGGCCCTCTGTTTTTTCGTAGCATTGGATATGTTTTTTGACCGTTCTCCTGTCCAGCCGGGTTATTCTGGCGACCTGTTCGTAAGTACCGTGTTTTTTGTATAGGCTGGCACAATATCCCGCCAAAAGCTGCTGGCCATCCAATGTGCCCGCTTCAATATCCGCCAGAAGCCTGCCCCGCGCATCCTGCGGGTCGTTTACGGTATCGCCGCCATAGTGCCGTTTTACTATCACCCTCCTGACACACTGCGCCAGCTCCCGCACATTGCCGCCCCAGTGGTAATCTTTACCAAGATTTTTTCCAATTACCTCTTTAACCGCTCCGATCAGGTCCTTTGACTTATGTCCGGTGATCCGTTCAACGGTATGTGCTATAAGTTCATCGAGCTCGCCTGGATTTTCCGCAATTCGCTGGGCCAGGCTGGGCACCATAATACAGTCCGAGCACAGCCGGTAATAAAAATCATCCCTGAACTTCCCTGCCCGCCGCAGTTGCTCGAGCGATTTATTTGTCGCCGCGATCACTCTGCCGTGGAATTTAATTTTTTTATGGCTGCCGACCGGCGAAAAAACCCGCTCTTCCAGGATTTGCAGCAGCTTTATCTGCACCTGCTCTGTTACATCGCCGATCTCATCGAGAAATATCGAGCCGTGCGCACCGCACAATGCGAAAATGCCGTCATGCGATTCGACGGCACCTGTAAAGGCACCTTTGGTGTGGCCGAAAAGTTCAGATTCCAACAGGCTTTCCGGATATTGCGAAAGATTTATCGGGACAAACGATTCCGTAAAGCTCTCGGCGAAGGTCTGTTTTTTTTCATCAAAAGGAATAAATCCACTCTGTCCTATCGCCGCGGCGGCCGCGCCTTTTCCGCTGCCGGTGGCCCCGAGCAGCAAAGTCGAAAAGTCCTCCATCTTATCCCACAGGTATCGCTCGTAATAACGAATATCATGCGTGAAAATGTTGTTCCAAAGATTCATCCTGAACTGCCGCATAGACTCGCACCGGCCTATCAGGCTGCGATTGATGAAATAGAACGCCCGGCGAATCTGATAGAATAACGAAAAGTACCTGCTGGCAATCGGCTGGGTGAACCCGCGCTTAGTCAAAAGCGATAACGCCTTCTTAGCAAATGGAACCGGTATCGATTCGGCGTCCGCGTTTATCTGGTGGGCGATAAGTTCATCAAACTGTTTGATGAATTGATGAAACACATCGAACAAAAACACCTGTTCTATCATATCGCGGTCAGCTGGTTTGAAATCCTGTATTTTTGCGGGCCCGGCGGCATCAAGTTTTTTTATCCTGTCGGCCACCTGGCCCACCGCCTCGGGAACAATATCCCGCCATAACGCACCTGCCGGCTGGCCAGATATTTTTCTGTCAATTTCCGCACGCTGGTGGCTGAACGGATTTTCAAATGCCGCTTTTGCTACGAGCGAGAAAAAGTCTTTGCTGGCTTTGGTAAGTGTTTTTGTTTCCATACACTCAATGTACAGCATATATGCATTGAATGTCAAGAAGTTTTATTGTTTGCACGGGTCGCATTTTGAGAAATTTCACTAAGTCCTTGCAGGTAATAGGGTAAGCGGAATTACTATTTTCTGGCACGGTTATTGCAATATATATTAGTGTCGTTTAAAAATGTTCACGGGAAAATTTTTTTGAAAGGAGAGAAAAATGTTTATTACACTGTTAATTGTAACATTTGGAATCGCTTTTGCAGTTTCATCGATTGTTGTTTTGATCTTCAACAAGCCCTTAGACAAAATTCTTGCCCGAATTATCTCGGACGAGATCAGCAGGGCATGGCTGAAGTATCTTAAGTTCGCAATCTATGTAACGGGTATTTCAAGCGGGGTAGGTATACGCTCACTTGAAAAATACATCACCAGGCCAATGCTCGAGCATGCCGAGATCGTTCAGCTGACTAAAGAGCGATGGGTGCTGGAGGTTTACAGGACAATCATTGGGTCCCTGGAAGGCATAGCGTGGATGCTGCTGGTTTTCTTTATATTTGCCCTGATAGCCTACGTGATAACTCGTGCGTTCGAACTAAAGCGAAAAGCAAAATCGGATGAATCTCAGTAATTGTTAGTTCACGGCTACTTTGACCACTGCGGACAATTGAACCTGCTTATCAAGCAACCAAAACAAAAGTTAGCAATTCAATCGTGCACATAGTATTTTATTACTGAAAATTGAACTTGAAAGGAGAAACGAGATGCTTGCAAAAAAAATCATATTAGGGTTCGGGATCGCGGCTCTGCTGCCTTTGATGGTTTTCTATGGTGTAAGCACCTTTAGCCCCCGGCCGCAGTATCGTGATTATCAGATTGAAAATTATCACGAAAA
>SDBT01011352.1_pt1 | contig 14342 bp, 12 predicted proteins | sample 2277101 | NCBI WGS metagenome assembly SDBT01 (sample SAMN10404973, study PRJNA504765) | marine sediment metagenome | isolation source: marine sediment core GS10_PC15, 103 cmbsf | place: Arctic Ocean: Southern Knipovich Ridge | collected 2010 | reverse complement strand
GTATAACGGTTGACGGATACGAATCCTGACATTTATTTAGAAAAATCAGTCAATTTTCATGGCCTTGATCGAGTCGCTGTCGCAGGCTGCGATTGGCCTTCCGAGGCTGGTATGACCGATCCAGTACTGCTAACACAGCAGGGCTGCAATCCTCCGTAATCACAGGCCAACTATTTCATATCAGTGTCGCAGTATTCGATTATCTGACACCTGCCAACCAATTCCCTACCAATAAGATTAATCGCTGATCATAAATGGAAGGAAACGATACATCTCCTATGGGCTGGTGATGGCGGCGGCCCATCCTTTGGGTCCGGGGGCGGATATCTTCACGGCCTTGCCGGGGTTGATTGTTGTTTTCGGTCCCCAGTCACCGGCCGCGATGTTGACCCATCGCAGTTTCAGTTTGCCCCGGCCGGCGCTGAGGTCGACCGTGACCGATCCGCCGTCTGTGAAGTAGAGGATATAGGCGCCGGCGCCGACAGCTATGTAGGCTTCGTCGGATTCGCGGTCGCCGAGCAGGTCCATCTTCGGTTCGACCTGCTGGAAGGGCACGATGCTTTCGATCTTCCGGGCGGCGCGGATACATGCCCTGGCGACGTCGTTGAGTCCGATGCCCGCTGTGGGGCGGTGGTAGCGGCAGGATGCGCAGCCGGCGATGAGGTTTCGCCAAAATCGCTCGACGCCGTCAACGGGCGTGCCGGTGCCGAAGTTGAGCTGTCCATCGGAATAGATTTTCGTGTTGTTCAGCGGTCTGGGGAATCGACGGTTCTGCTGGTTGATCCAGAACACGTTAGTCCAGTGGTCCTCGTTGAACGTCCGGCTGTTGACCTGGGAGACGTACATGCATTCGTAATCTTCGGCATCGTCGAAGGCCTGTCGAAGCTTGTCGCTGGTCTGGGGTTTGAAGGCGTCGTCGAACATATCGGTTACGTAGATATCAGCATCCACGGCGGCGGCTTTGTCCTCGATGAAGCGCCTCCAGTCGCGTCCCCAGCCGGGATCCGTGGATGTCTCGTTGTCCATGCAGTAGAGGACGTTTGGGTATTTCAGGCTGTGCGAGAGCATCTTGGCGACGAAGCGTTCCTGGTGTTTTCGTATCAGGTCGTACACGGGCTTGTACCGGGCCATGCCCGGGATAGTGTGAAAGAATGGGTGTCGGTCCCGCCAGGCCGGGGCGGGGTATTTTCGGGCCAGGCCGCTCTGTGCGAAGTCGTAGTTGACGTTATTGGCGGGATTCCACGGGCTGTGTTGCCATTGCTCCTGGGAGTAGTCGAATCGGTCCCAGACCTCGATCTGCATGATGATGTCCCGCTCCCGGCACCATCTCAGGCAATTCTCGAATCGCTTCCAGTACTCGGGGTTCCACTGGTCTATGTCGAACTTGCCGTTGTCGAGGAGTTTGTGGGCCTTGAGTTCGACGCCTTCTCGCTGGCTCATGGTGTTGCGGACGTAATTGGCGCCGACGGATACCATCTCGTCGAGGTGGGCCTTGAGGCCTTCGAGCAGGAAGATGTGGTCGGTCAGACTGCCGCCGAGCAGCAGGACGGGTTTGCCTTTGTACTGCCAGTAACGGGTGTCTTTGCGCCAGGGCTTGATTCGTTCGGCGTTGTCGGCTTTTTCAGCCAGGGCTGTCGAGAGGTTTAGTGACACAAGGGCCACTACTGCGAGAACAATGCTTCTGATTAGGACCTTGATGTTCATCCGGCATCTCCTGTTTAAGTTCATGAACAGTACTCCTGCACGCTACGGCCTCTATAATAGCACAGTATGCCGTTCGATTTCAATGCCTCTAATCGCCAACTCGGTAAACATTCCTGTCATAAAGGCCCCAAAATACACTAATTCGCTAATAATCCAGCATTTTAGCCGTTTTCCGACGTAACTCAACCGTGGATTTCTCATCACCTGCCCGGATTTTCCTGGGACGGCCTTTCGACCGAAAGCTGCTGCCGACAATGGCTCAAGCCAATCCCGCCCAGGCGTGGCTGATGACGACCTATAATGCTGATACAGCCTTCGGATTTGGCCTGGTCGCTCATGGGCGACATCGTTGCATTTGGGCCGCTTTCAAGCTGAAATGTAGCTCCTTGCTGTCTGTCAGGCAGTTCTCGGTGAATTGGGCGATTCGTGATGCGTGCAATAGCGACATACTGATGTATGATTTTGGACATGGCGACGCCCAATACAAACAGCTCTGAAGTGCTGATGAACACAGTGTTTACAGCGTTTTCGCCGGCCGGGGCGCCTGGGGATCGGACATGGCCGCAGCCTATCTCATTCCGTTGCGCCTGGCAAAGATCGAATCGTTACACTCGCTTCGCCACCGTATGACAAGAATGCTCTTAAGTCTGTCAGTGATCCATTGCCTGTTAACTTGGTCTATGAGAAAGACGACAATATTATCAGGCGCAACACAGGTTGTCCGGGGCGCTCTGAGAAATGGAAACGGCTTTATGTGCCCTTTTTGGGCGAACAAAGGTGCCCTCTCCGGTACGCCGACGGGGACGGAGTCTGCGCTGGATAAGTCGAATCGCAAGCTGTAGGAGTAACAAATCAGAAAGTGGCAGTTGGCGGTAATCAGATTTCATTGCAGGTAATGAACTTCCAACAATAGACACTTGATAATGAGAAGAAGGGAGGTCACACATGAAAGTCGGCATCGAAACCATAGCATTCCACAGCCCTCAACACTACATTGAATTGGCAGACCTGGCGAAAGCGAGAGGTGTAGATCCCGATAAATTCACCAAAGGCTTGGGTCAAATAAGAATGGCGGTGGCAACGCCGATGGAAGACACCGTGACATTGGCGATAAACGCGGCTCTTAAAGCTCTTGATAATTTTGACCTCGACCACAATGATATCGGCACGCTTGTGGTGGGAACCGAGTCAGGTGTGGATCACAGCAAGCCCGTTGCCGTCTATGTGCATGAAGCGCTAGGGCTGCGTTCTAACTGTCACACCTACGAAACCAAGCACGCGTGTTTTGGTGCGATGGCGGCTGTCTTCTCTGCTAATGACTGGATATCCTGCGGTCGTGCGGAGGGATCAAAGGCGCTAATTATCGCCTCCGACATTGCTCGCTATCCTGTTGGTGATCCTGGCGAGCCAACTCAGGGAGCAGGCGCAGTCGCCATGGTCATTTCAGACAAACCAAATCTATTGTATTTTGACTCTGAGATCAGCGGTAATTATACAAAGCACGTCATGGATTTCTGGCGGCCGTTATACTCAAAAACAGCATTTGTCGATGGGCATTACTCCATTGATTGTTACTTGAATGCGCTTGAAGGCGCCCTTATGGACGCATTAGATAAGGCGACAATTCCAGAACGGTACAAAATGGATCAACTGCAGGCCTGCATTTACCACGTACCCTTTGCCAAAATGGCTGCCAAGGCACACCACCGTCACTTTGAGGTTGATGCGGGAGAGAAAATAGACAGAGATAGTGGACGATTTGCGGATGTCAGAAAGTCTTTCACTAAAAAAACCGGCCCCTGGCTCTCGCTAAACGCAATCGTTGGCAATATATATACGGGTTCGCTATTCTTATCACTCATCGATCTGCTGAGGAGTAACGCGAGCGCCGACCTCAAGCAAATCAGCATGTTTTCCTATGGAAGCGGCTGTGCCGCATCAATGAACATTGCTTATCCAACACCAGGATTCGAAAAATTCAAAGATAAGATAGATCCTGAACCAGAGTTGACCGCCCGAAGAAAACTCAGTATCGATGAATATGAAAATGTCATGAAAATTAGTGACTCATTGGGCATGGGTAACACGGAGGAGTTTAGTGCCAACGAGTGGGATTTAACGAGTGACTTCCTTTATTTAGGCAATAGAAACCATATTCGTCGTTACAGCGGCCTTTAGTGTGACTCATCTTAAACTCGACAATACGGCCCAATAGACTTGTCCGCACAATATTTATGATTCTGGTTTGTGATCGAATGGCAGTCAAATATGGATAACATGGTATCAGAAGATGTTCTCGCCATGATCGGCGTGGAAAAAGTACGGCAGTACGACGTTACTAAGACAAATATTAAGCGTTTTGCCCAGGCGATTGGCGAAGCAAATCCCATCCATTTCGATGAGGATTACGCGAAAAGCACCAAGTACGGCACCATTATCGCTCCGCCTCTGTTTAGCCAGATGTTCGCATTCGAGGATGTGCCTCCTGATCGGCTGCCGAACGATGGATCACCTACAGAAATTGATGTTCCTATCCCAACGCAAAGGACTGTTGGCGGAGCAAGCTCTTACGAAATCTTTCAGCGAGTAAAAGCGGGCGATCAAATAACTGTGAAATCAACTCTGAGGGATGTTTTCACCAAGGAAGGCAAAAGTGGAAGGCTTTATTTTGTTGTTGTCGAAACAGAGTTCTCCAACCAAAGAAAAGAACCGGTCGCCAAAGAGACTGCGACGTACATTAAACGCATATAGACATCGAGTGAGTCAATGGGACAAGACAAGCCGTGTTGGGAGAACGTATCTGTGACAACGCAGATACCTGAATTGATCGTGTGCCCTGATCACACACAGGTATTTATGTTCAGCGCAGTTACGTGGAACAGGCATCATATTCATTACAGCAAGGATGCAGCCATCAGTGAGGGGTTGCCGGATATTGTTGTACAGCGGGCCCTGATCGGAAATTTTCTTGCCCGATTAATAACCAACTGGATTGGCGACTGTGCCGAACTGCGCAAGCTATCATGGAAAGTCACTCGCAGTGCTTTACCGGAAAAAGATATTATTTGCCGAGGCAAGATTAAGGAAAGAATAGACTCAGAAAACGAAAAGTACCTTATTTGTGAGGTCACAGCTTCTAACGAGAACGATGAACTAATCGCTTCTGGTGACGCTACAGTAGTATTCACCGTAAATCATACGCCAAATTGAATGTCTGGACCCGGATTTTTCGTTTCTTGCGAGAAAACTCGCTGGGGTTGCCAGAAAATTGTTGCAATCTCAACGAGATTTTGGTATTATAGGGTTCAAGTGTGAAGGAGGATTTTTGTGAAGTATAAGTGGAAAATCCCGGCTGGAATAAAATCCACATTTAAGACCTTAGAAGAACTTCGCTCAAGGTTTGGCGCGGCGAAAACGCTCCAACATGCGGTCTTTCGGCTCGTTAACAGATTCTTCCATTTTGATTGCCTACATATTATCGTTCTCAACCGCGAAAATCTAAAATCGCTTGATTCCACCAAAACTCACAGATTGAGCTCAAAAATCGCGACGCTGGAGGATCTCAAAGAAATGGAAAAGCAAGGATGTTGGCACCTCCCCCAAGGCACAATCGAATATTTTAATCGGGGCGATACCTGTCTGCTAAGCTATGTCGACAATAAACTGGCTGGCTATACATGGGCCCTCAAAAACGGATGCCCTTCAATTGCAGGCCTAAGACTGAGCGTGCCTCATGAATATTTATACAATTTTTGTGGATTTACCCTTTCTGATTATCGTGGATATGGCTTACAATCCTTCCGTCACCATGAACTGCTTAACCATCATCGATGGAGGAACAGAAAGGGATTGTTAGGTTTTGTAGTTCATACAAATCGTAGCTCCAGAAGAGGACAAGACAAAAGTGGTTATAAAAGAATAGGAAATATTTATGTAATAGGCAGGAAATCTAACGTTCACGCTCTTATCGGAAAAAATCTTCGGAGCATGGGGATTAAACGCATAACTTGTTCGTCGTCAGCAAAAATGAAACAAAGGTGCCTATGAGTCAGGGGATGATTTCAGCTTCGACTGTCATTGTACTGTTGTATGCTTTCCCCTCAAGAACGGGTGAATCAGCTTTACCTGCCGTTTATCGGGAAGTTCAACGAGCAGGAATCGACGATCTGCGTTTGATCCACCCCGTGAGTCCGGTTAGGTGAGAGCAAGCCAAGACGTGGAAACATACAACGACATCACAGTAGAGATTGCCAGAAGCATGGAAGAAATTGAAACTTTTCGTGCGGTCTGGCAGGAAATGCATGGCAGGGAATTGTCCCCCAAGCCCAATGTGGATATTGACAGATATATCTCCGTTATTGAGGCAAACACGGGTGAGGTGAAGCCGTATGTGATGCTTTTCAAGCAAGGCAATCGCCCCGTGGCAATGGTGATTTCCATTTCCGAAAACCATCAGTTGAGTCTCAAACTGGGATACAAAACTTTGCTTCGCCCAAGATTGAAATGTCTGAAGGTTATGTACGGCGGCGTTCTCGGCCGGCCGCAAGCTGATCTCTGCTCTATCATTATCAGTAAGTTGAGCAAGCAATTAAAGTCGCGGGAATTCGATTTAGTATATTTCAATTACCTCAATACGGGCACCGCCTTATACGAGGCTGTCCGAAAAACACCCGGCTTTTTCACCCGCGGTTATTTCCCAACAGTAAGCAAGCATTGGCGTATGTCCATGCCGGACAAGATGGATCAGTTCTATAAGTCTTGCTCTCGCGGACACAGGGGCAGTATTCGTCGGGCTGTTCGGAAATTTGAGCGGGAATATCCGGGTCGGGACAACTTCGTCAAGTACACAAGTGAAGACGAAGTGGACGATTTCGTGAGAATCGCCGCCGGGATATCGTCCAAGACTTACCAACACGCGTTAGGTGTCGGTCTGGTCAACGATGTGCAAACAATATCCCGAATCAGAACAGCCGCAAAGCATAGCTGGTTCCATGGGGGCATACTCTTTGCCGGCGACAAACCATGCGCTTTTCAACTCGGGCTTTGTTACAAACATGTTTACTACCTGGTCAGTCTTGGTTATGACCCTGCTTTGCGCAATTACAGAGCGGGGACGAACCTCTTCCTGAAGGTTCTGGAATCTCTGTGCGAGGATCCTTCAATTCACATGTACGACTTCTATTTCGGCGATGCCGAATACAAGAAGCGTTATGGAACTACACATTGGCCCGAGGCTTGTATTTTCATCTTTGCGCCGCGGTTGTATCCGGTATCTGTCAATGCATTGCGCTGCGCTGTCGCCGGCACAAATGCGACTCTGGCGTATGTTGTGAACAAGTTCAGTTCTGCAGGTTGGATAAAACGAAAATGGCGCAACTTGCTCAGTGGAACTGCACAAATTGATCCGTAAGCGCAAGCCCCTACACGACTTAACGTATCCATTGTTATCCAAATCCAGGCCAAGCCTACCCCCACGATTCACCTCTTTCTATATCCGGCCCCACAAAGACTATCACCGCACCCACGGTGAGTTCTATACTCTGCGAATCCCCTTTTTCGTTAAGCCGGATTCGTTCAGAATCCAACCGAATCTGAAGATAAACTGAATCACCGAAGAATAATAAAGAGAGCTTTGTTTAGGCAAATATGACAAGCAATGCATATTATTTTGAAAATATCATGTTTTTATAGGACTTTTATATTGACAAGCTTTGAACTGCCCGGCATAATTGTTTCAACGCTTGATTTCATGGAGGAGTGGTGGGAGAGATTATGGTCATATATATCAAGCTGACGCCGGAATAAAACGAGTTCTATATTTGCAACCTTTCTAAGCCCCTGCTTTTCTACCCCCCTAATCCTCCGAAAGGCAGGGGATTTTTTCATTTACAGAGTTATCCTTGAGTATCTGAATAGAGAGCCGTTGTAACTTATCTGGTTTTTGTCTATTCTGTTAGGTTTCCCAGCGGTCACCCGCAATCTCGGCATTTTCTGCTTGCTTTTGGCGTGGCGAGACAAGATTTCACTCCTAATCACCAATCTCTAATTCACTATTTAACTTCTCAACCACCGATCTCGGCGCTGCCCGCGATTAAAATTGGCTTTGATTGGCTTTGTTTTTTCGCCGTCACAAAGCATGATATTCTTCATATATCCCTTTCATATAAGACTTTGTGCCAATTCCGCCCTACCGCAAATTGGCTTTGTTTTTTCATGTTCCTTTTCGCAATACCCATCACGCATTACTCAATACGAAATAAATTGGCTTTGTTTTTTCAACTTGGTTTTTCGACCCCCAGAAGTTCTGGGGGCTAAATAAGATTGGGTTTGTTTGGCTTTGAATTGGGTTTGTTTTCACCAAGTGTCCAATCGCATATAATTCTCGTATCTCCTTGTCATAAATGACTTTGCGTTCATTTCCACTCCCGTAAAATTGGGTTTGTTTTTTCAAATTTAACTCAAATTTTCGTCGTTTTTCCCTTATATCACCCTGTTTTTCTAAAAAAACCCGCCGGTTTTACGCTCATTTTTGCCTTTTTGCTTTTGTTTTTCTCTAATATTGGCTTTGGTTTTGTTTTTTCAAAAAGGGTATTAACCACGAAGGGCACGAAGAAATAATCAATAATCATTAATAAATCATAAATGACAAAGTTCTCAATTCAAATCACGATATACGATATACTACATGCGATATACGAATATGTTATATATTATACGAATGAATCCGTTTGTCGTCCAGAAAATTCCAAAAAAATCTACTTGATACGGCGGTCTTTGTTCGTAGAGCGTAAATCAACTTAAAGTAGACAGGATTTACAGGATTTTAGATTCACCACGAAGGCGCGAAGAACCACGAAGAAAGAATAATCAATAATAAATAATAAATGACAACGGCTTCGTGTTCCTTCGTGAGCTTCGTGGTTAAGGAATTCTTGTTTTTTACTCTTTTTTCGCCTTTTTTTCAGAAATTTCTTCCCTTCTGGTGAAAAATAATGGCCGAAATTGGGCTGTATCAGTCAGAATGATGCCACAATAAGGGAGAAGTATTTTAAGACGGCATGGGGCAAGAAATATATTAAGGGCCGCATTAAGGATTATCTCATGGGCTGAAGCCCGTGAGATACGCTGTATCAAATAGAAAAGCAGAATGTGTTTGTTCTGTGCTGGGCAACTGATATAATATGAAAGAACAACAATGAGTGAGTAACAGAAGACGGAAGTAAAGACGCGAGTTTTTAGGGCTATATATGGATTTCTAGAAGAAAAAGTACCCCCTATGGGGCAGGCGGAAACATTTAATTTTACCTGAGTGGGCCGGGGGAATCTGTGAGTGGTCCTGAGGATGGTTCACGCCATCTGTGATCATCCATTCTGCGCGGCTCATATCCCGATAATCGGTACTTAAGGAGATTGTGTGAGGGAATCCATCTCACGGAGGATGCTGCGATATAAGTATGCTATCCAGCGATTGTAATTGCGGTGGATAGTCCCTTCACCATCAAACCACCCTTTTGCGTGGTTAAGGCGATAACTGTCTTTGTAGAGAATACTGATGTTGGTTTCATCGTAGCGAATTTCAACCTTAGCTCTTCTACCACGAACAATAATCGATGCTTCGATTAAGCCTTCCTCCTTCGGTTGCGCGACCCATCTACGCCGGCGGCATCCTTTGATAATGGCTTCTCGCACCTGTTCTTTCGTAAATATAGAACCATCAGCCAATGTTGGGAGCGGCTCGTTTTTCAAATTCAGAATAGAACGGCTTGTGCAGGAAGGAATGACGAATAACAACAAGAAAACAGGAGCGAATATCAGAATTTTTTTAACCATCGTTATTTCTCCGTTCAAAAAGGTATTTTGTACATACTAATCCTTTTACAACTTATTACCTGGCAGTGAATTTGTCGCATCAATTGGTGAGGCTTTATTATAAACTCATTTCATTGCACAGTCAAACAGAAATCTGTGAAATCAAGATCGGCCACTCGACGAGCACAGAACACCTCTGAGGGCTACTCTGGGAGATTCTGACAGGTATTGGCTACCAATTCCCAACAGACACAATAATGCCAAGAATAACGATACCAGTGAACACAAGCAATCCCACCAATGCTACCCAGAAACAAGCTTTGTTCGCTTTGTTCTTCAACTCCGGGTCAACTTTGAGGGTGTATAACAGGCCGCCTGTGACCACTGTAGTGATAGCCCAATGAATACACAGGAGAATGACATCCACATTTGGCCCAAACAGTATGAAATCATACGGCCATCTTGATGAACCTGTTGGGGGGAAGAGTCCAAATAGCACAAATATGCCTATCCCCATCCATAACACTATTATTGGCCTACGTTTCATTTCGGACACTTTCCTTTAAATATCGCACTGTTGTTCATGTTACTGCCGTGCAACAAAACTGCGAATTTAGCGATTTCGATAGTAGTAGCAAGGCATCCTTGCAGCCAAGTTGTTACTCGCTGTCTTTAATATACACGCTCTGGGACTGCCAAACAAGGAAAAATCCTATCGAAATATGGACATTTTGCCCAGAGTCCTGTAGAATATTTGACGTATATAGGAAAGTTCGGGACGGCAGGCCGTACACCTGCCAAGCGGTTTGAGCAGCAGCACGGTTTTTCGATCACCTGTTCAGCCTGCCGCTGTTCAAACCGGCCCGATAAAGGACAGGTGAAATAATGGGCAATCCGAAAAAACCCGCATGGGAGCTTATATGGGAGATAATAAGAAAGAACTATGACGATGATGATTATTATCAGGTAAATAGGCTCTACAAACTGCTCGACGAAGCTAAGGCTTTTGTTGAAAGATGTTTTGGATGTGGGCACTTCTACTACGATAAATATGTTGGATTAGAACTCGATGCATTTGGTAGAGAGTGTCAATGGGCAAAAGATTGGATTCGAAAAGAACATGCCGAGACTACCGCTCTTTCGATAGATGCGAAAACCAGTTATCTTAAGGAATGGACGGACTACATAGACAAAATATATCAGTGGATACAATCTGCATTTCACAATGGTAAAGCTGACGACTTCGAATATGAGCGATTGAGGAATCTGAGAGACGGGCTTTTTCATCATATCGCTCTCTTCTATGATGCAGAGATCTCGCACAAAAAAGGAGACTATATGAAGTTCGAGAAACAACAATCTTCTGGACGGGAAAAAGATGAGGCAGCTATCGAACTTCTGAGGCAGTTGACACGTAAGTTGTGCTCAAATGATATTACGGCTGCCCGACTGGCTGCTTTCAATCTTTCGTGGATGCAGGAGGATGGTTTGGCGATTCTCACGCAGGTATTGCTCGGCGATTTCTCAAGGACTTCCAAGAAGGCCGCGGCATACGGACTGAGGAGTATGAAGGGCAGGATGAAAAAGCTGGCTTTGGAGGTTCTTGAACAAGGGCTGAAACAGCGTGATCGCACCACCAAAGCGGCATGTATTAAAGCCCTGTCTCTGATTAAAGGCGGCGCTGCGAAAAAAGGTCACTCTAACGAGAAGCGCAGAGCAGACAAGCCGAATATCCGGGAAATTCAGACGAAAAGCGAATTAACAAAAAAGCCCCTGCCTGAATTACGCAATCACAACAGGGGCTAAACCAGTAGCATCTGGCATTCAAATTATAGGAAACTACATTTATGTGCCGACTTTAGCGCTAAATGTAACGTTTTTTTTCGTATATGTTACTTGCATATCACCATTTCTGAAAACAAGCTGTGTACAGCTTTTTAGCACAAGATTAATAACGTCTGCTCGATAAATGTCTATATGTCTCAATTTTGCTTTCCCACTTGTGTGAATCTATCCCGATTGAATTTCCTTCAGACAGCCACAAACCACACAAGCATTTCCATAAGAATTTCAGCACTCTCATATCGTCACCCTCATATCAATACCATATTGTCTCCATCCCTGGGAAATTCAGTAAAAGTATAGTTAAGTGCCATATTCGATGCTAAATGTAACGTTTTTTCTCCGCTTTTGTCATTGAGACGGTAAACAAAAAATCGTGTATCACGCTCAAATGTCGCAGGGGATATGCTTGGTAAAGTGGGCTTTAATAACGATATCTTGTTATAAAGGGCTTGGCGGATTTGTTAAATCTAAGCAGCACCGTAAGGCGTCCCGCCGTAGGGCGTGCCTTTCGGTACTGCCGGGAGCAAAACAGGTTCATTGATTTTATGCCTGAAAAGCAGGCCGAGTGGAGGAGAGGGAGAGAATAACTCGGCCTGTTTAGGTTCCGTCCTATAATAAATATTACGCTTGGCTCTGAGCCTGTGTTCATGGAAACCTAAAGAAATGACAGGCGGCGGCCGGATTCGAACCGGCGAATAACGGTTTTGCAAACCGTCGCCTTAGGCCTCTTGGCTACGCCGCCAAACTGGATCAGCTTTGAGTTTACAGTCAGTTAACCCGGATTGCAATAAAATTTCCCATGTAACTTATGCTTCACATTTCCAGCACATTATCCCAAAAATACGAGATTTTCGTCAAAATTGGGGAAATTTATGGTAACATAGAGTCAAGTAGTGCGTCTTAATCTATGGAACACTGATAGCATAACCGGGGTGATCGTTCACTTTGGTCAGGCAGTCCCGGCGCGCCGGGACCAATCGCTTCGGAGTTTCGTGGTTTGCGTGACCGGAAGGTAGGGGAAAGAGCATTTTTGAACTGCTCAGAAAGCTACTCACGTAGCCTGTATTGAAGAAAAGGCGCTGGTCGTCGGACAGGCGTGTGAGTGTAGGCTAAGAGAGAGCGATGTGAGCAGGAGGAGAAAAGTTTTATGTTTCGTAGATTTCCGTTTGTGACGTTGGCGTGTTGGGTGCTCGCAGCCGCCATCGTGTTCGGTATCGCCGGCGCGTGCAGTCCTGAGCAGTACAAAGCCGGGGCCGACAAAGAAGTCTATCAGGTTATCGACAGCAAATGGCAGGACGGCTTTGGCCACAAATCCAATTACATAATCAGCGATAGTAATGTTCCTCCGTCGCCTGATGATATCCGGATCGAAAATAACGTGCCTGTTTCAGGTGTTATCGGCCTGGCACAGGCAATCGCCATAGCTACCGCGCATAACAGGGATTACCAGCGACAGAAGGAACAGCTTTACCTGACAGCGCTGGATTTGACACTGGTCCGGCATCAATTTGTACGACAATGGTTTGGGACGGTCGACGCCGGTTATGTCAGAAACAGTGCGAATGAAAATGTCAGCTCCGGCGCCCAAACAGGTTTTGACCAGATGCTGGCCGACGGAGCAAAGATCAGCACAAGTATCGCAATCGACTGGGCGCGTTTTCTGACCGGTGATCCGCGGACTTCGCTGGGCTCGGTTCTAAGCGCCAGCGTTACCCAGCCGCTGCTGCGAGGCAGGGGGCGCAAGATCGCCCAGGAGAATCTGACACAGGCCGAGCGGAATGCTCTGTACCAGATACGCTCATTCAACCGCTATCGTAAGACGTTTGTGGTTTCTATTGTAAGTAGCTATTACCGCGTTCTACAACGAAGGGACATCGTGACCAATGCCCAGAACAACTTTAACAGCCGGGTCGAATCGAGGAAGCGTCTGGAAATGGAGGGCGAAGCCGGCCGTAAGCCTCCTTTCGAAGTGGACCAGGCAAGGCAGAGCGAATTGGACGCGAGAGACAGCTACCTCCAGGCCCTGCAAGGATACGAACAGCAGCTTGACGAATTCAAGATCACGTTGTCTTTACCGACCAGTACCGAAGCCGAGTTGGATCAGAACGAGTTGAAGGCCCTGGAAACGATGGGCGTCGTTAAGCCCGATTATGATTTGGATGTAGCGATTGAAACGGCATTGGCTCAACGTCTGGATTTAGCGAACAGTGCCGATACTGTTGAGGACACGGAGCGTAAGGTTGTCGTGGCCGCCGATAATCTCGGCGTAGCGCTAAACCTTATCGGCAGCGCCGGCGTAAATTCCACTCCAGATACAAAGTTTCAAAGGCTGCAATTCCATAATGGTACGTACTCGCTCGGTCTGGAGACGGACCTGCCTTTGGATCGAAAAGCCGAACGTAACGCGTATCGGGAAGCGCTGATCGCTTTAGAACAACGGCGGCGAGAATATCAGGGTGATGTGGATGGAGTCGAATTGGATGTTCGTAGTGCCTATCGTCAACTGCAGGAGTACTCGGAACGATACAGAACCCAAAAAAACAGTCTGGAGCTGTCCGAGACTCGCGTCGAGAGCACTACGTTTTTACTGCAGGCAGGACGGGTGACCACTCGAGATTTGCTAGACTCCCAGGATGCTCTCTTGGGAGCGCAAAACAACGTTACGGCCGCTTTAGTGGACCATGCAATCGCCAAATTGAGCTTCTTCCGGGATATAGGCATTTTGCAGGTCAGGCCGGACGGAATGTGGGAGCAGAGCAGCCCTGAGCGTCAAACGGATGCTCGTGATTTCTCGGTCAGCTCTGAAAGAATCTGGGACCAGTTGAGTGCCCGGCGCCGAGTCGATTCCTTTGATTTCAAAAAAATTCGGAGCAAAGTAGTGCTTACGATGCCCGAACAACAGCGAGTCAAGGCGCCGGATCGGTTAGGTGCCCGAAAATACGGGGCTGATTGACAGAAGCAATAAGCAGAATTGGCGACTATGA
>SDBT01011351.1_pt1 | contig 14342 bp, 16 predicted proteins | sample 2277101 | NCBI WGS metagenome assembly SDBT01 (sample SAMN10404973, study PRJNA504765) | marine sediment metagenome | isolation source: marine sediment core GS10_PC15, 103 cmbsf | place: Arctic Ocean: Southern Knipovich Ridge | collected 2010 | reverse complement strand
GCAACTTCGCCAGTGCCCTGAGAGCCAGACGCTATTGGTCGCAATGCCGCGAAATGATGCTGCTTGTATTAACACACAACATTGCTATAATCCAACTTGTCAAAGAGCTTTTCTACAGAGCATGTCTGACCCCTTTATTTTAAGTTGAATTTGGTAAAATCATTGATATCGAAAGGAAGTTACAGATGCTTTTTAAAACAACAGTTACAGGTATGCTCCTGGCGGCGGGACTGATAAATTTTGCTTCGGCGGCCGAAACGAGCCATCAAAAGTTAACCGCCGTACCGTTTACGGAAGTGTCCCTCGACGACGACTTCTGGGCACGGCGTATCGAAACCAACCGCAAGGTTACCATCTGGTACGACTTCAGCAAGTGCGAAGAGACCGGCCGGATCAACAATTTTGCCAAGGCCGGCGGACTTATGGAAGGGGAGTTTGAAGGCATTTACTTCAATGATTCCGATGTTTTCAAAGTAATCGAGGGGGCCGCATACTCGCTCAAAACCCATTACGATGCCAGGCTGGATAAATACCTCGACGACCTGATCGCCAAAATCGCCGCGGCCCAGGAAGACGATGGGTACCTCTACACCAATCGCACCATCAATCCAGCCAAAGCCGCCGACGGCGCGGGCAGCAAACGGTGGAGCAAGTTACGCCAATTTCATGAATTGTATAATGTCGGACATATGTATGAAGCCGCGGTGGCCCACTACCGGGCAACTGGTAAACGCACCCTGCTGGAAGTGGCAATAAAAAACGCCGACCTCGTTGACAAAGTTTTCGGCCCCGGTAAAAAAATTGATGTGCCCGGCCACGAGGAAATAGAAATCGGCCTGGTCAAACTTTATCAGGTTACCAACGAAAAACGTTACCTGAACCTTGCCAAATTCTTTATCGACATGCGCGGCCGCAAGGATAAGCGTCAAATATACGGAACATACTGCCAGGATCACACACCTGTTATCGAACAGACCAAGGCGGTGGGCCATGCCGTGCGAGCTGGTTATCTATACAGCGGCATGGCCGACGTGGCGGCTCATACCGGCCAGAAAGCATACATCGCCGCCCTCGATAAAATCTGGGATAACGTGGTTTCAAAAAAATTATACATCACCGGGGGCATCGGCTCCAACCCCGGCGGCGAAGCGTTCGGTGATGATTATGAATTGCCCAATAAGTCGGCTTACAATGAAACCTGTGCCGCTATTGCCAATGCCCTCTGGAACCACCGGATGTTCCTGCTCCACGGCCACGCCCGCTACCTCGATGTGCTCGAACGGGTAATGTACAATGGCTTCCTCTCGGGCATTTCGCTGACCGGCGATCGCTTTTTCTATCAGAATCCCCTGGCCAGTGACGGCAACTATCAGCGTAGTGAATGGTTCGGCTGCTCCTGCTGTCCGGTAAATGTAGTTCGCTTTATTCCTTCGCTCAGCGGATACGTCTATGCCTACCGTAACCGTGACATCTATGTTAATTTATACGCCGCCGGCTCCGGTACGGTCAAACTGCCGGATAATAACATCAAGCTTATTCAACAGACACGTTATCCCTGGGACGGCGATATTAAGATCAAGCTCGAACCCGAACGCCCGCAGGAGTTTAGTGTTTATCTGCGTATCCCCGGCTGGGCCCGGGAGCAGCCGGTTCCCAGCGATCTCTATCGCTATTTGAACAAAAGCGATAAACCCGTCACCCTGAAAGTCAACGGCCGCAACGTGCAGTTAGAGATGAGCAATGGCTTCGCTCGTCTCCATCGCGCCTGGCAAAAAGGCGATGTTATTGACCTGCATCTGCCCATGCCCGTCCGCCGTGTGCAGGCCCATGAGAAAGTCGCTGCCGACTCCGGGCGCCTTGCCCTGGAGCGCGGCCCACTTCTCTACTGCGCCGAAGATGTGGACAATCCCAAAAAAGTTCCTCACCTGTATCTCAGCGACGATACCAAATTCACCACCGAACACCGGCCGGACCTGCTGGGCGGCGTTACCATCATCAAAGCCGGCGCCCGCCTCCGCCAGAGAGACCCAGCCCGGGATCTTGCCCCTGAATTGATCGCCATACCTTATTACGCCTGGGCCCATCGCGGGGACGGTCCCATGGCTGTATGGCTCCCAGCCGGCTCAACTTCACCCAGCGGCAAATGAACCGCGAATAAACACGAAAAAAATATACAATCTACAATATACATTCTACAACTTGTGCCTTGGGTATCTACAATTTTAATGGCCACAGAGGAAAAAAGCTGACACCTTTAATTCCCCCTTTAATTCCCTCGAATTTGAAAATACCAGTTCTTTGTTGGCAATGCCTCTTTGGTTCCGTTCGGGTTTTCTTTGTAATATGTTCCTTTGAATGGTTTCATAATTTCACCTTTGCCCTTTTCTTCATTTTCCATTAGGGTAATATAGCTGATTCCTAAGCTCTTCAATCGTTTTATCTTTTGTATTAACAATACCTCCAAGCCAGTAAAAACTACCTCCCACTACAAGAACACATACCCCCACTACAAACAACGATAGCAATTTACCAGATAAAGTTGAATCAAACTTGAAATCTCCCGTTGAACATTTGAAGGCAAAAACCGCTAATGTAATTAAAAACATTAAGCCAACTGTAACTGGTTCAAAAACACTGCTATCAGAAAAGTGCTTTTTTTTATCAAATATACTTCTCATAATTCACTTTGCCCTTTTTTTATTCTTTTTTTGCTGTTTGCTTTCTTTCAATAGTTCTCTTCCATTTTTACTAAAGACCACTATTTGACTTCAAAGATAACAGGGTGGTTGGCAAGATGAGCACCAATAATCTGGATTGTGGCGGGGCCCGTAGTTACTAATTTAAATTTAGGAAATTCGTAGCCCTTCATATCACAATGGTAAGTAGCCTCTTTGCCTTCCTTCAATATGTATTTTTTAACCCCTGTATTCACACCGTATTTGGAAAAAACATTTATCCTTGCTTCTGAATCGCCGATTACTCTCGCTGTGAAAGCAGTACTGCCAACAGGTAGCCTGTTTGATGGTCTAAAAACGAATGTCGTTGTATAGTAGCCAGATTTATCCTTGACAGTTCTAAGACGCTCCCTCATAAGGCTAAGTGATGGTATGTCCGTAGCTTTTTTAATATCCTTTAGTTCATTGGCAAGTTTTCTCAAAGTTTCTTGTTCTGAACCGGTATATTTTTCGAGAGCTATAACCTTGAATGGTATTAAAGAAGTTTCTAATTTCTGAATCTCTGCATTTTTGCTCGATAACTCCTGTTGCAAGTTATTAATTTTCGTATTTTTTGTATCTATCTCAAGTTTATATTTTTCATTATCCTGTTTAATCTGTGAGCGATTATTCAAAATATACATTCCGGCTACAATTACGCTTCCAATAACAAAAATAATTGCCGCTTTGACTGTTGCACTTGAATACCATATTTTCGCCATAACTTTATTCCTTTATTTATCATACATGGCTATTAACCCATTGCTCTAATACTGATAACCACAGTAATCCAAGCAGCTATAACGCCAAGCAAGCAAAGCCAAGCCGCAATTGCCGCCCGGAAACAAGCCCGTTCTGCCAACTTTGAAGATTCCTCGGCAGAAACACAAGCAAGGTACATCATTTCTGATTGTAAATGGGTGTAGATATTTCGTAAAAGAACATGTGTAGCAGCACCTTCATCAGAAAGAATATAAACGCTCAGTCTTTTAGCCATAGTCCGTAACCTACCTTTTTGTTTAGCCTTATCCTCCATATTCTCTATATCGAACAGTTCTTTTCTGTCCTTTTTAATTTCCTCAATTGTTGTTTCTTTCCATGTAACTTTTGTTTCCTCTTCGCCGTTTTTCTTTTCTTGTGAATCGGTCATCTCTTTGCCCTTTGTTTTAACCCTTTCAAATAAGTTTTTACTTCTTCGGATTCGCCGTGAGATAAGCGTTGATGAATTTGTCTGTCATATCTTCAATGGTATCATACTCTTTATCAATGTCGGATTTTCCTGTAATTACAGTGGTGGAACCCGTGCCCCACGTCGCCCCATATATATAAGGGTGTGGAGACCATCGTTTTAATTCTACCATTTGCTTAAATTTAATAGTATATCCAATAGCACACGATGTTGATGCCGGGACTTTTACAACATTTACATTGATATATAAGAAGGGTCCATCAGGCATTGCACCCCTCTCCTTTTCTGTCAACACCCTGATACCGGCAAGACGCAACTTGAGTTCAACTTTGGTCTTTATGGTTTCCATATTAAAGCCAAACTCTTTTTCATCTTCATAAAGATCCTCCACAATAACCTCTACGCCTTTTACACCATACAGGCTTGCTATATCGTACCGCAAATCTCTTACCCTCTGATATTCCACTGCGGCTTCAGAATCTATTTTTTCTTCGCTTAGTTTTTTTGCTGCAAACCCTATTGAAGATAACAGCCCGACCACCATTAAAATAAACATTGCCTTTTTCATAATCTGCCCTTTCAAAATAAACAAACCTTTAACACATTATTTCTCTGTTTAATTTTGTGAAGTCCATATATGGCTTGAATATATCACGGACGATAGGAATTTGTTTTCTTACCCACTTTTCACGTTCTTTTGGGTTATCAGGGGGTTCCATCGGTTTTCGAGGTTGTAGTCTCACGCCAACCTTACGTAAATAATCGTTCACTTCTTTTCCAAATAAAAAATCAGTGGGTGCTGTATTTAAGATATATTTACCTATATGTTTTGAGGCGATATAATTGTCCTCAAGAAGAGCTTCCTTAAAAATTGTTATTACAGCAGAATAAACCTCGTATCTCTTTTCGTAAAGGTCAAGTTTAAGTCTGTAATGGTTGGTTCTCCACTGCTGGTATGCTATGTAAGCCACGATAAGACCGATGACTATTGTGGAGAGCAATTGTAGACATGTTACTATTACATCAAACATAAAATTTCTCCTTACCAAAATCCTGTGAGCTCTTTGGCGATAATAAAATCTGTTTCCGGGGTGTATTCGGCGGGGTTGTTTGTGTTTTATTGTACCTAGTGGCCTATTATAACCCTTCCTGTTATCTTGTCAACTAATTGATTATTGATTAATGATTATTGATTATTGGTTTTGAGCCACTTCGTGGGCTGTTTAAATAGGTCCCTCTGCTTCGGTCGGGATGACAGAGGGTGGAAGGTTCAGACACTTTCCAACAAACCATATTTTGCTGTATCGCTAATATCCATAATAATTCCTTCTATAACAAAGAGGATTATAGCTACTTGACTACTCAATTTCCCACTAAACAGCATAGAATTGGCCATATAGGGAGAATTTCCTATTGCAAAAGGAGATTGGAGGGTGTAGGATAAGGGAAGTTGGATGAAGAAGTAGTTTGTAGGAATGGAACAAAGGACAAAAAGTATGAACCATAAGGCTAAAAAACGCTTTGCAGACATGACCGATAAAGAGAAAAAAGCAGACAGGGTCAGAAGACAATTAGAATATCTTGAAACAGAAAAAGGTAAAGCCTCGATAGCCCGAAGGCAGGCTAAATTTGACAAAAAACTTTCCCCTGTTCAGATAGGGATTTTAAAAGCCCTAAAAGAAGGAGCATATATCCGCCATTGGCATCAGGATATTTGTCCTGCAGGATGGCATTGTGAATTAAGAAGCCGCAATAATAGAGTACTCAAACCAATGCACATTCATACAGCCGAATTACTTCAGTCTGAAAAGAAACAGGGTATGCTTCTTAAAACAAAAAGCAAAAGAAAAGACGAGATCATTTATGTAATTTCAAAGAAAGGTTTACAGGTTCTGGGGGAATTAAAGAATTAAAGGGGTCAGCTCGTACCCGTGTTGAGCGTAGCGAAATCCGCCTCTGGTGGATGCCCGTGTTGAGCGTAGCGAAATCCAGCAAAGCTGGAGTGAAACTCGCCTCAGGCGAGCCTCTGGCGGATGTCTAATTATCTTTTATAAATTCCGCCGCGAAGCGGCCTCCTCAGCTTTGCACTTTTAGCTTTAAACTTTAAACTTGCCTCAACTTCCCGCCTCCGGCGGGAAGTTGAGGCAAGCGAACTCCCCATGCAGTTCTTTCGCTTTTTCATCGTATGCTTTTGCCGCGGCGATCTCATTTTCAAAGGTTCCGAGTTGGTATGGTTTTCTATTGTATTGAATCGAGGCGATCCACTTCTTCCCTCTCTTGCGAAAGCTGACCCCCTTATACCTTGATTTTGCATTTACAAATGAACGCATATTGCATGAATTCTGCGTAGGGGTGCATAATCGTAGATTGGCTTTGCGGTTATTCAGCCCGTTATGGTCGATATGGTCAACAATCAGATGCTTCGGCGCATCCATTATCACTCGATGCATCATAAGGCTTGTCCCGCCATGCCTCCTGCAGGCGTAAAATGTATTGCCGTTCCTGCCGGCGGACCATCGATATTTTACCAGCCGGTAATAGTCTTCGGCGTCAACGATAGCGAATTTGCCCTGTGTAAGGGGGATCCTGCGAGCGGCATTTTTACCGGCTTTGAAGGTACTGCTCGGATAGAAATTGCGGCAAGACTCGTCGATATGCACCCCCCGCCATCTTCCGACGAAATTTACCTTCTGCATACACATCAGCACCGGCCGATTCGGAACTATCATCCACAACGAAAAAAAACAGTTATCACAACGATTTACATTTTCCATTTTCAATTCTGAACCACGAATGAACACCAATAAACACGAATAAAACCAAAAAATAGTTAACCGCGGATAACGCGGATTACACAGATCTTAAAAGCCCGAAGCGCAAGCGCCGGGACAAAAAAGCCCAACGGGCGCCATGTTTTAGCCTCGCCCGAAGGGCGTGGTATGAAAGCAAATCAACACAACACAGAGCCCGCCCAGCGGGCGCCATAATATGGTAGCGCCGCCAACGGCGGCCTCCACAATTCAAAACTAAAAATTAAGAACTAAAAACTATAAATCCTCCCGGCTCCGCCGGCCTCCTCTACTAAATACCATCCGCCTTTGGAGGACCAAATATCGAAGATCCGCCGAAGGAGGAATCAATATCGAAGATCCGCCGAAGGAGGACTAAAAACTCAAAATTAAAAACTAAAAACTGGGGGGCGCGATTGCGGCAAAGCCGCAATCGCGCCCCCCACCCTTTGCACGAACTTGCGTCTCTCATGCGAAAATCACACATTTTTTCTTTTGCGAAAATCGATAACTGCTGGCCAGAAAAGGAGATAAAAAATTTTATTTTTTTCACCAATAGCACGATAGTATAACCGCTTTCTATGCTATCTGGACAAGGAGAGTCCAAATAGGTTTGTAGCTTGCCCCTTAGTTTACGCCCTAGGTGGGGGCCGGCCCCGCCCACGCGGAATCTTTTTATAAAATATCCCCTCGCCCAACGCGTTGGGCGAGGCTCCACAGTTTTGCATTTTGATTTTTAATCTTTAATTTTCCTTCTGCAGTGCCATACAGTTGTCACCACAAAAAAAACTATCGAGCTAATTATCCCTCCAACGATGATAATGCGAAAAGAGGTTTTTATTATTCAATTGGAGACAATTGCTATGAATAAAAGACCTATACTGCTTGTTGCGGAAAAAGATAGTAACAGTTTTCAGTTAATGAAAAAGCAGTTGCGTGATTCAGGCTGTGGCATCTCTATCGTTCGTTTCTCCAGCGGCTGGGCACTGTTGGATTTTCTGGCGGTCGCCGAACTTGCCGAATACATGAGCATTAAAAATTTCGTAGTTCTAATCGATACGGATCTACCTGAAATCGACGGAATGAAAGTTCTTAAACAGATACAGAAGAACAGGAACTTGAAAAAACTTCCCATAGTAATGGTGATGGAAAACCAGGACCCTATCGAGATAAGTCATGGCCATAATCTCGGCTGCGGCGGATTTATTCGCAAACCCGTCGATGTTGAAGAGTTGTTCTCTGCGTTTGAAAAGCTCAATGTACACCTTGTCAGCAGAGAGATTCGTGACATTGTTATTTAGCTGTCTTGACGCAATAAAAGAGCCGGTTTCCCTTAGGGGGGTAGCCGGCTCTTGTTTTTGTTTAGATATCAATCGCACCCCTGACAGAACCAGCCGCTAATTTATGCGAAAACCGGTATTTGCCGGTCAAGCCAGAGCAATGCTACAGTTTCTGGCTGGTGTTCGGTCCTATCACCATTGTCATCCTTCGGCCGGCCATTTTTGATCCCCGCTCGATCTTTGCCTGCTCGCCAATCGTCTCCAAAATCTCTTCCATTATCTTATTGCCGAGGTCAACATGCGTCATTTCCCTTCCGCGGAAGAGCATCGTAAACTGTACCTTATGGCCCCTCTGTAGAAATTTTATGGCGTGGTTGACCTTTATTTCGCGGTCGTGATCATCAATCTTGGGACGCAGCCGGATCTCCTTGAGAGTGGTGGTGTGCTGCCTTTTGTGGGACTGCTTATTCTTGCGTTTCTGCTCATAGACCCACTTTCCATAATCCATTATCCTGCAGACCGGTGGTTCGGCATTCGGTGAAACCTCGACGAGATCAAGCCCCGACTCCCTGGCCATACCCATCGCCTCATAAGTTTCAATAATACCGACCTGATTGTTTGATTCATCTATCAGCCTGATCGGGCTAATCCTTATCCTTTCGTTAATCCTGAAACCATGTTTTCCGATTGCCAGTCTCCTTTCTTTAATTAAAAATCATAATCTGTTTGTTTTTCGTTTATCTTTTTCGTTACCATCGCAATAAACTCATCGACACTAACGACTTTCTTTTTGTCCCCATCGGCGGTATGCATCCTTACGCTTACTGTTGCCTCTTCTGCTTCTTTCGGGCCCACAATAAGCATATATGGAACCTTCTGAGCATGGGCGCGGGCAACTTTTGCGCCTATTTTTTCGTTTGATAAATCGGCGGTGCAGCGAAGCGGCTCATCTGTGAGTCGTTTTACAAGTTTTTCAGCGTATTCATTTGTCTTATCGCTTATCGGCAGAACTATCATCTGCCGCGGGGCCAGCCACAACGGCATCCACCCTCCGTAATGCTCTATAAGAATACCCATAAATCTCTCGATCGAGCCGAGGATCGCGCGGTGTATCATCACAGGCGTTTTTTCGGTATTGTCGCTGTCGGTATATGTAAGCTCAAAACGCTGCGGCATTGCAAAATCCAGCTGGATCGTGCCAAGCTGCCAGAAGCGTTTGAGACAATCTTCAATATGAAAATCTATCTTCGGGCCGTAAAAGGCACCATCACCCTCGTTCAGCTGATAATCAATTCCCTTCCGCTTCAAAGCAGAAGCCAGTGCATCTGTCGCCGTCTCCCATATATCATCGCTTCCAATACGTTTTTCCGGCTTGGTGGAAAGCTCTATATGATAATCACTAAAACCGAACGCTTTATAGATCTCCATCACAAGTTCTATTACGCCGATTATCTCGGTTTCTATCTGGTTCGGCATGCAAAAGATATGCGCATCGTCCTGAGTAAACTGCCGAACACGAATAAGGCCGTGCATCTGCCCGCTTGGTTCGTAACGATGGACAAGACCGAGCTCGGCCATTCGTATGGGAAACTGGCGATACGAATGCTTGTTGGATTTATATACCAAAAGCCCGCCCGGGCAGTTCATCGGTTTGACGGCAAAGTTGACATCATCGACCGTTGTAAAATACATATTCTCGCGATAATTATCCCAGTGTCCGCTCAGATGCCAAAGCTGCTCATTTAGTATTATCGGGGTGCTAATTTCTTCATAGCGATACCTGGCATGAACGGTTCGCCAATAGTCTATAATCGCGTTCCATATTGTCATACCATTTGGATGGAGAAAGGCAAAGCCCGGCCCTTCCTCGTGAAAGCTGAACAGGTCGAGCTGTTTGCCGAGGAGACGGTGGTCCCTTTTTTTTGCTTCTTCGATCCTGGTAAGATAGTCGGCAAGTTCTTTCTTATTCGGCCAGGCGGTTCCGTAAACCCGCTGGAGCATTTTTTCATTCGCGTCGCCATGCCAATATGCGCCCGCTACGCTCATTATTTTGAAACTGCCAACTTTTCCTGTACTCGGCAGATGCGGGCCCCTGCACAAATCCTCAAAACCATCACCCTGCCTGTAGAAGCTCATCACATCACCGTCGGCTCTGCTGACATTGTCGGTTTTATATTTGTCACCTGCGACCCTGTCATTCGCCTGGCCACGGGTAAGCTCTATCCGCTGGAACGGTACATCCGCTTCGATGATCTCTGCTATCTTCTTTTCGATCCGCTCAAAATCCTCCGGCCGAATCGGCTCTTCAAGGTCAATGTCATAATAAAAACCGTCCATTACCGTCGGACCATAAACGAGTTTTGCTGCGGGGAAGATCGAGCATATCGCCTCTGCCATAATGTGTGCGCAACTGTGGCGCATTATTTCCAGTCCATCTGAATCTTTGGATGTGATTATCTTAAGCGATGAATCGCCAACAAGCGGTGTTGAAAGGTCAACGAGTTTACCATCTATTGCCCCCGCCAAAGCGGCCTTTGCCAGGCCCGGGCCGATTTTCTCCGCGAACTGCTTTACTGTTGTTCCGTCCGGCACTTCAATAACAGTGCTATCAGGAAGTTGAATTTTAGCCATCTATCTATCCATGTAACAGCATTACCTGTAAAACCACCATCTTCATATTATATCCTGTTTGTTGATTTTTGTCAAGAAATCAGTTTGACCAATTCTTCAGGAAAATCAATTATAATTTTACCTCCAGCCGCCCGGAGTTCGTCGGCGGAGCGAAACCCCCACGAAACGCCGATAAACGGGATTTGACCATTTTCGGCAGTGGCGATGTCGATATCGCTATCGCCCACAAAAACCATCTCCCGTGGATTCAGACCGAAAGAGTCAACGATGGCTGCTGTGACTTGTCGGTGCGGCTTTATCGGGCAGCCCTGCCTTGCCCCGACGACCTGGTCAAAGACTGATCCGCCGAAAAAATGGTCAATTATTCTCCTTGCGTCTTCCTGGTTCTTATTCGTGCAAACGGCCAGAGCGATACCTCCGCTGGTCAGCTGGCTAACCATTTGGGGGATGCCGTCATACAGCCTGGTCCTGTTGAGGCAGTTTTTCGTGTAGAAAGCTCTCATTTCCACCACAATGTCATCGACTAAGTGCTGTTTATCCTCTTTAAGTGCCCTTTTGGCAAAATTTCTCACGCCGCTACCAATCATCATTCGGCAGTCATCAACGGTGCGGGCCGGCTGGGCAAGTTTTTTCAGGGCAAAATTCATCGCATCACTCAAATCGGCGAGGGTATCAACCAGTGTACCGTCCAAATCAAATATAACCGCTTTATAAGGCATAATTCCCCGTTTCTAAATCCTAAGGACCAGTATAGCTTTAAATTTCCAAAATTCAAATCCGAAGTACCAGTGAAGCTTCAAATGTTCAAAATTCAAAACAAAAACTTTAATCCCGCAAAGGCGCCAAGGCGCAAAGTATAAACAAAAGATAATTAAACGCTGGGAAACGGTATTATGGTGGAAGGGGGATTTTTTTTGAGTATTTTCCGTTTTTTTTTCTTGCATAATGGATTTTGGGTGGTATAATGGCTGTAAGTGGTGGCAAAAATCTGAGTTAGGAGGCAGAGACAATGAGAAATGCAATTCTTTTGGTTGTCGGTGTATTGTTGGCAAGTCTAATCAATGTAACGGCCTTTGCTGCGTGTCCATCTGCTGACCATACCGGTGACTGTAGAGTAGATTTAGAGGATTTTGCTGTAATCGGTGCTGATTGGCTCGGCGAATACGACTTGAACGATGTAAACTCACTGGCAAGTCAATGGCTGGATGATGGGGCCTTCGTAACGACATGGAATACAAACCTCGGTTCCCGTACAACAGTTACCCTTGCACTGGCTGGTACCGTGGACGCTGAAATCGACTGGGGAGATGACACTGTTGAAACCGTAACTACTCCGGGCCCGCACACGCACGACTACGGTTCCAACGGGATCTATACCGTCTCGGTTATCGGCAGCGCAGGCGCATACGATAGCTTCAACAACGGCGGCGACATATTATACCCTTGGCCCGAGCAAGCAAAGCTTATAAGCGTGGATAACTGGGGCGGGCTCGGCTTTATCAGCATGGAATATGCGTTCTATGAGTGTTCGAATCTCGTTTCGGTACCGAATACTTTGGATGGTATCGAAGCCGTCACCGACATGGGCTATATGTTCTACGATGCCCGCTCGTTCAACCAGGACATAGGCGGCTGGGATACCTCCAGTGTCACCAACATGAACTGTATGTTCGCGAGCAATATATACCTCGGTACGTCGTCGTTCAACGGTAACATAGGCGGCTGGAATACCTCCAGTGTCACCAACATGAACAACATGTTCTACAATACGGAGTGGTTCAACCAGCCAATAGGCGACTGGGATACCTCCAGTGTCACCGACATGTACGGAATGTTCAACCATGCGTCAGCGTTCAACCAGGACATCAGCGGCTGGGATACCTCCAGCGTCACCGACATGGGCTATATGTTCGGCTATGCGTCGTCGTTCAATCAGGACATAGGTAGCTGGGATACCTCCAACGTCACCGACATGCGCTCGATGTTCAGACGAGCGTCATCGTTCAATGGAGCCATAGGCGGCTGGGATACCTCCAGCGTCACCAACATGAGCAGTATGTTCTTCCATACGTTGGCATTCAACGGGGATATAGGCAGCTGGGATACCTCCAGCGTCACCAGCATGGGCGGAATGTTCTGGGGTGCATCGTCGTTCAACCAGGATATAGGTAGCTGGGACACCTCCAGCGTCACCAACATGAACGTGATGTTCTCCAGTGCCCGCTCGTTCAACCAGGACATCAGCGGCTGGGATACCTCCAGCGTCACCGGCATGCGCTCGATGTTCTACTATGCGTCGTCGTTCAACGAGGATATAGGCGGCTGGGATACCTCCAGCGTCACCGACATGAGCTATATGTTCCGCTATGCGGAATCGTTCAACGAGGATATCGAGGGCTGGGATACCTCCAGTATCACCGACATACGCAGTATGTTCTTTGGTGCGTCGTCGTTCAACCAGGATATAGGTAGCTGGGATACCTCCAGCGTTACCAACATGCACTCGATGTTCTGGGGTGCGTCCTCGTTCAACCAGCCAATAGGCGGTTGGGATACCTCCAGCGTCGGCGACATGAGCGGTATGTTCGCCGGAGCGTCGGCGTTCAACCAGAACATCGGCGGCTGGGATACTTCCAGCGTTACCGACATGGGCCATATGTTCTTTAAAGCATTTGCGTTCAACCAGGACATCGGCGGCTGGGATACCTCCAGGGTCACCAAAATGCACAATATGTTCAGGGACGCCTCGTCGTTCAACCAGGACATAGGCGGCTGGGATACCTCCAGCGTCACCGGCATGGGCTCGATGTTCTACAATGCGTCGTCGTTCAACCAGGACCTGTCCGGATGGTGCGTTACGAATATTCCTTTTGAGCAGGGCAACTTCGATACCGGTGCCACCAGTTGGACAGAGCCGTCGTGGCGGCCTGTATGGGGAACCTGCCCGTGAGAAAGGGATAAATAATTTTGAATTTTGAGTTTTTAGTTTTGAGTTGTGGAGGCCACTGCGCGGCGGAAATTATAAAAAAGAATACAGAACACAGGAGATAGAAGACAAACTGAACATCTCCCTTAGGGATACCTTACGGCACAACATCGAATGGTATAAATCCTAAATTCTAATATCTAAATCCTAAACAATATCTAAATTTCAAATTACCAATGTTCAAAACAAAAGGCCGAAATGGGATAAGCTATTGTAACGAAAGGTATTACGGGCAAAAAGGCTGGTTTTTTGGTCAGTGGCTTGGGTATGAGTCTGAGTATATTATAGGTCATATACCCATTTTATCAACTATTTAACGCCATTAATATGTGGTTATGGCCCCGTTAAGTGATAATAATCGAGTTATTTGTAATTATTTCCTTGCAATCTGACATCTTTTTGTTATAATAGCTTTCGCGGGTTTTGTGCTATCAGAAAGGAGCGGAGCAATGGATGTTAATTTAGTCCTGCTTAGAAGGGATGGTTCCACCAAAAACTTTGCTATGCCAAGTACGGTAACGGTTATTGGAAGGCGAGAGGACTGTGACCTTTGCATACCACTGATGATCGTCTCACGAAAGCACTGCCAACTCAGTATTGAACAAGACACACTGAATGTTCGTGACCTTGGCTCGCGCAATGGCACATTCGTTAACGGCCGTCAGATTGAAGCGGCCGCTGTAGCGGCTGGCGACCGCATCCAGGTTGGACCTGTCTCTTTCGCCGTACAGATTGACGGTAACCCTGCCGACG
>SDBT01011350.1_pt1 | contig 14344 bp, 8 predicted proteins | sample 2277101 | NCBI WGS metagenome assembly SDBT01 (sample SAMN10404973, study PRJNA504765) | marine sediment metagenome | isolation source: marine sediment core GS10_PC15, 103 cmbsf | place: Arctic Ocean: Southern Knipovich Ridge | collected 2010 | reverse complement strand
CGTGAATTCCGTACCACCCGAAAGCAGAACAATTTTCTTATCGGAAGGCAGATTCCAGTCTGCGAGCACCTTCTGGCGGTCCACAGGAGCGATCCACTTGGGGTGAATTGGCATTCCGCTGAGCGTTATCTTCGCCGAATCGATACCCCACTGCGAGAGGCGTTCGACGCATCTATCGGCCGGGGCGAACCAGCGACTCACCTGCTCGCAGTACCACCAGCGATGGGCTTCGTTGTCGGTCACTGCCACCAACTGCTTTGCTGTAATCCTGCCGTCGCCGATAAGTCTGCCGACAAACGGCGGGGCCAGGAAATGCGTATGCACGATGATGTCCGGCGGATTGTCCAGCAGGTACTCGGTGAAGCGTTTGAGGAACAGCCCATCCCATTTGAGTCGCATCCGTTCGTGAATGCCTCTCCGGGCTGTATCAGGCCAGTTTGTCGCCCAGAAGCCCAGCCCGTACAGATGCGAAAATCGTGTGACAGCCAGACCGTATCCGCCGGCGTAGCATATGCGGAACAATCGCGGCGTGAGTGTTAGGACATCCAGGAATTCGACGTTGAGATTCGGCGCGTCGGCCCGCAACTGGGCAATGATGGCTCGGGCCGCGGAATTGTGGCCGGCCCCGGCGGTCGCCGAGACAACCAGAACCCGCCCGGAAGATTGACTGTCAGTCGATTTGCTCATGAGCTTCAGGATGATACTCCGTTTTGTGTTGTCGTCAAGTCAGGCGATGGTGCAGATTCACGATCCCTCGCCGCGCGAGCCTGTCAGGCGGGCAAGATGTTCGCGTGCCAGATCCTGCCATGGATTCGGCGGCGCTGCAATCACGATACGGAAGTAATCTGCCGGTTTCTTGAGATTCGGAATCAGCGGCAGTGCCCTCGCCCTCTCGGTCTGCATGGTCAGCATTCCGAGTTGATAATTGGCCTTGACGGCAGCGTCCGTGAGTTCGTCAGCGAGATAGATAAGCATCTCGGCTTGGGCGTATGGGTCCGGCGTCGCCAGCGCGACAGCAAGTTTCAGATTGTCTCCCAACTCCGTACCCTCGTAGATACTGACCAGATCGCCCAATCGCTCATCATAATCCAGCGCGAATGGGTTTTCATCTAGCATCGCAGCGAGCGCCTTGGCCGCAGCAGGATCGTCCAGGACGTTGTTTTTCTCGATCAGCCAGATCAACTCACGGACCCTGAACAACGCCTCGTCATAATAGTCCCGCGACGGAAGAACGCTGACCGGCTGAAACACGCGCATCTCAGATGCGCCCATCGAGACTTTACCCCGAGTCTTCATGTGCTCTTGCAGCCTCTGAGCGGCTGCGTTCAACAGGTCGTCGCCTAACTCGACCTCCTGCCTGCGAAGCGCCAGTTCTCCAAGGCGCCACCGCGCCAATTGCGCCTGTGGCGCTCCGGGCAGGTTTTCACTCAGTATCCGCCACGTCGCTGCCGACGCCGGTGATGGAAACCCTGCCGACGAACGGACCGTTCCGGTCTCGAACGCACGGATATCGAGGTGCAGGCTGCGTGCCTGAGCCTCGATCCAGAGCACCTCCGCTATCCTCTGAGAATCACCGTAGCGGGCACGAAATCGCTCGCACGCGTTGATGCATTCCTGCCGCCGGCGGACCATGTCTTTCTGCAGACGATCTGAACTGATCATCCCGGCACTGAACGGTTGAAACAGAGCGTCTCCGGGAACGATCCTCTCGGCGATGATGGCATATTCCAATTCATCGCGCCCCACTTTCGCATGGAAAACAGCCGCTCCAGCCGCAATCAACATCACAAGTACCGGAAACGTGGCGCCAGGGGAGAATCTTATCAGTTTGGTTGCAACAAGAACTATCGACGCGGCCACTATCGCCGCCAGAACCGATACCAGCAACGGTCCGGCCAGTACCCATCTCTGCAAGGGCAGCAGTTCGGCGCTCTGGCTTCCGCTGAAACCGAACAGGTACATGTAGACAACAGGCGGAATAAATCCGAGGACCGTGGCCAGAAAGGGCATGTCGCTGCGAAGCGACGTGCGAGCGGAGATAACCGCCCCTATCGCCAGCATCGCCGCCAGGACCGGTGCATGTCCCAGTACGCCTACGGTTGCGGCAAACAGCAGTGCCGCGGGAAGGTTGTAGAGCACCGAGATGATAATCGGCACGAAGATCATCGCAGCAAGAATCAGCCCGGCAATCAGGATCATCCACGGATGCGAAAGCACGTCCAGTGGAGAGAGAAACGTCTCGCCGAGAGGCATGGCCAGATCTCTGTAGTAATCGCCTCTCGTGAACGCCAGCCACTTTCCGGAAGACAGATAACGCCACCCCGCCGAACCCACCACAAACACCGCGAAATTCAGCGCGAGGAAAAATCCATGCAGCCACGGACGCCTGCGGCGAAGCAGTGGCTCGCTGCCTCTATGATGGTCATATTTGTCGGTGGCTTTGGCGACGGCCATCTTTCTGTTGACCTCCCGGTCACTTTGTTTTGCGCGATTCCACCCAAATGCGATAGAAAATATTGTTCTTCAGGAATACCACAAACAACGATTCGTTCGGCCAGGGGTACGAGACAACTTCGTCGTGCATTTTCCCGCCTTCGATTCGGGCCTTGAGTTTCAGAACCGGGATGCGCCCCTGCTTGTAGCGGTGGTTCCACTCTGCCGATTGTGGCGTACCGAGCAGGATCAGCCCGACCTGATATCGACCGATGTTATCCATGTCGGTCGTGCCTTCGATGTAGAGGTCGTGGACGCTACCGCTGAATACCATATCGTTCTCGGTTGTCCCGTCGGAGCGAAGCGTCGCAAAACTCGTCATCGTATCGTAACGATACTTCGTAAGGTTCAGACCCGGAAAAATCCGCGTGACGAACTTCGGTGCACCTCGCCCTTCGATAACTCCGTCGGTCGTGACTGTTCTGGCCTGGCCGATAGGATGCAGCGGATAATTGTGCTCGATGACGTTCGCCATCTTATCGACCAGCGGGATGGTGGCTTTTTCATTTCGATTGAACAGACCACCGACTGTATTGCCCGGGAAGAACTTCGCCAGTTGCGGCTGAATGTTCTCGGTGGCCACAACATCGTCCATTGTCGAACTGTAAGCGAGCACGGGCGACGGATCGTCTAACTGCACATCGTAATTGTCCCGCAGCGTTCCACCGTTCATGCCCGCAACGTAACCCAACTTCAGATGCCCGCCCGACAGAGACGCTTCGATTTCCACGTTGCTGACTTCGTAGAATCTCGCAACCGACGGATCATATGTGCGCAGGCATCCGATGCTCACCCTGCCAGAGGCATCCGTCCGTGTCAGGAAAGGCAGGGCTCCTTCCAGCAAATCTCCGGCAAGCACACGCAGTCCGGCCTTTTCGTCGTCCGAAAGCCTACGATATGGAATATCACCCGCAGAGGTCTTTGCATCCGGTTCGGCTTCGGATTCGTCGGAGTCCCCAAACCAATCAATCAAGTCCTTGTCGTCAAGCATTGCGGCAAGCAGAACGAACCTTCCACCCGTATCGTCAGGCAGGTCGGTCAGATCGGCTGTCAGCCAGCAGTGATTCTCGCCGGCTTGCAGTTCCAGATCGGTTGTCTCAATGCGACCAATCGCAGTCTTCTTGCCAAGGCTCACGTCCTCAAGCCCAAGCTGCCCGTCGATTCGCACGTCCTTGCCGTTGACGTGCCCGCGAACGTTATTCGCCTTCAGCCGGGCCGAACGCACCAGCAGAGGCTGACCAACTTCGGCGACCAGATCGCATTCCACCGACGCCTGACCGCTGAGATTCTTGTCCGCAAGACCAGGAGCGAACTTCGCCAATGAGCCCATGTCGTCTGTGGAAAGTTTAATCCGCGTCTTGATGCTCCGCTCACCTGCCGCCAGAGACACCTCGCCGCCGGCTGAGAGTTTCAGGCCGCCCAGATGCCCGGTAAGGCCGTCGAGCCTGACCCGAGCATTGTCTGGCGAAACGGACAAGTTAAAATCCACCTTGGCAGGCAGACCAGACGGCTTGGCCAGACTTTCACCCAGATTAACCGAAAGATCAGTCCCGTCCATTCGTCCCGTAAGCGAGACGTTGCCTTCCCACGCCGATATCAGCACCGAGGCGATCAGCGGACCGTCAACCACGCACTCTCGCTCTGCACCTTTCAGTAGAAACGCCACCCGTTCGGCGCGAAGGGTTACATTTGCCTCAAGCCCATCGCCACCGGAAGCGGACACTGCAAGTTCAATTGATCCTGAAACACTCTCGCGATCCACCTGCTCCAGCAACTCAGCCATCGCCGGGAACGATTCGATCAACCACGCCAAGTCGGATACCTTGACGATAGCTCGGAGCTTTTCATTAGCTTCCTCGCCGATGCGCGCGATTGCGATATCCGCGTTCAATCGGGCTTTTCCAAAATCCACACTCGCATCAATGGTGGCGAGGCCATGATGCAAAGGTGAGGCATCGGTGTACTTGATCGTTACGTCGCATTTGTCCCCGGCGGGTTTCGTGAAGGTATCGCCCGCGCGAATCGTCAGTCCGGACAAATCCGCTCCGATAGCCAGTCTGCTTGAATTATCTGTCAGCACCAGTTCGCTGCTGCCGGTGAGTCCGCCTGCAAGAGAATCGCCTAATGCATCCTGTAGATGTGGACTGATCGAAAGCAGTGATTCGATATTGACCGCTTCCAGTGAGGCAGAGGCGGTTACTTCCCCACCGGAGTCGCCTGCAAACAGCACCTGCCCGTCGCGCAGAGCGATACGTCCGTCGGCGGCTTTGATGCTCAAGGTGACGCCCCCGATTGAAGATTCTTCAGAGTCTATCCTGCCGTCGAGCCTGGCCGACCAGGGTGAGCCCGTTTCCTGAGCTCGTTTGGTCAGCAGATCGCCGATGATCAGTTCGGTATCGGCTGGGACATTGATCGACGCTGCGAAGAGCGTATCTATCTCGTGGTGTATCGCGATCGAACCAGTGATCCGGCCCTTGAGTTGTATCGATTCCAACTTCCGGCCGTTAATGATCTCCAAAACAGGCGCGAGCGATTCAAGTTCGCTGATCTCCAGTTCGCCACTGCCACTGACCAGGCAAACCGCTCCGATTATCGCCGCAAGATCCGGCTCGCTAGCGACAATGGGCACCAGCCCGCGAACGTCATCCACGGTTCCTTCCACTTGCAACGAATTACCGCCAAGAGTAACTCGCCCATCCCCGGGCTTAACAGTCATACGCCAGTTGCGGCGATCTATACTGGCCAAGAGAAACCCTGCAAACTCTCTACCGAGGGGTTTGACTACTTTGTCAGCCAATGTCACTTCGGCCTTGGCGGCATCAAAACTCGCGGCGAGATCGAACAAGTTATTCTCCAGTTTAATGCCCAGCCCGACGCTCACAGGCCCGCTCGTTTCCAGTTCACCGGGCATCGAAAGCCTGCGCGGTATCAGCGCCATTATGCGATCAGGGTAAATCGTGCCAGACAGATCGAGCTTTTTGACAGCCTGCAAATGACTCTCGCCGAGATCACTGAATACCGATCCGCTTCCGGAAAGGTCTATCCCGGGCAGCCTGATGCTGGCCGATTGTATGTCAAGATTACCCTTAACCGGATCGTACGCAGCCGCCAGATGCAGACCGGCATCGTCAATCACGGGAAGTTCCAATCCGTTGAGAGGTTTCACGTCCAACTCGCTGATCGAGAGATCCAGGGCGAACTGCTCCACGACGCCCTGGCGATTCATGGACAGATCGAGCGAGCCGCGACACTCACCGTCGAGTCCGGCAAGCGGAAGTTCAAGCAGGTCGATTAGCGGCAGCCTCGCCAAATCCAGATGCGAGAAATTCATCACCGCTTTGGCTGCGATTGCCTGGCGATCGCCCCCAGAGAGTTTCATGCTTATGGGCGCCGACACATCGGCATGGTCCAGCGTCGCCGAGACCGTCATCCTGCCAAGCTTGCCACCGCTGCCTGCAACGTACTCTGCGCTGGCGATTGTCATCCGCAATATTTCTTCGCTGCCGGAGATTCGAATTGTTGCCTGACCCTGGTGGACGGAGATTCTCTTGGCCTGAACGTCCGACTTGAGACCACCCAGCGCGATGAGATTGAGTTTGCCCTGATCATCGATATCGACAAATACGCTCGGCTCGGTAATCTCCAACCATTCAATGCTGTCAGACAGGAAATAGGCTATCGGATTAAACTCAGCGCCTATCCTCCGCACCGAAACCATCGCCATCGGCGAATTGTCTCCGGGCGAGCGAATCTCCAGGTCCCTCAGTTCCAACCCGGTAGCCCAACTGACCGTCAGTTCGCCAATCGTCACTTCCAGCTGCGTCTGCTGTGACAGCTGCTTGGCGATTTGGTCTTTGAGATAACCTGTAGGCAGCCAGAGCGGAAGCGTTACGTACGCCGCGCCTGTCAATACGGCAGCCAGCGCCATCGCCCTAGCCGCCAACTGCCACCAACTTCGCCTCGGTTTGGTTTCGGATCGTCCCATGGACGCCTTTTTAGTTTGACTGAACTCTGCGACGTGGTTCTATACGTTGAAACGGAAGTTTATGATGTCACCGTCTGCGATGGGATAAGTTTTTCCTTCCAGACGGACCTTACCGGCGGCCTTGGCGCCCTTCATGTCGCCAGCCGATTTCAGATCGTCGTACGCCACGGTCTCGGCGCGGATGAAACCTCTGGATATATCCGAATGAATTTCACCGGCAGCTAGTACCGCCTCGATCCCTGCCGGGACAGTCCAGGCGCGACATTCATCTTCACCGACGGTAAGAAAGCTCGCCAGATTCAGCCGTTGGTAGCATGCCTTGATCAGACGGTCTCGCGCTGGTGATTCGATGCCAAGATCGTCAAGAAACTCACCGCGGTCCTCCGGAGGCAACTGCGATATTTCCTCTTCGATCTCAGCCGACAACTGAATGCACGGCAGCGAGGCGAATTCATCGGACGATTCGTCGCTCTCGCCTTCGGAACAGTTGAGCACCGCAAGCACCGGCTTCTGTGAAAGGAATGCGAAACTGCGCAGGAGCTTATCTTCGGCTTCGGTCTGGATTGCCTCGGAGATCGGCTTCTCGGCTTCAAGTGTTTCGTTGAGTCGCTCGAACAATTCCAGCTCGCGTTTGTGCTCGTCGTGCTTGCCGGTAGGTTTCTTGAGAGAAGCGGTGATCTTTTCGATCCGGGCGGTGACCTGATCCAGATCGGCAAACAGCATCTCCGAAAGCAGTTCCTCGATATCCGCCTTAGGATCGACACGTCCGCGATATGCGGAAACCGAATCACCGGCAAACTGGCGGACCACCATCACTATCATGTCGCTCTGTCGCATCGCCGCCCAGTGTGTCTTTGCGCGGCTGCGTCCTGCTTCGCTCGATAGATCGAACCCGGGCAGATCGAGAAATTCCAGTTCTGCCTGGGTCACCTTTTTCGGATTGTAATGCTCAGCCAGCCAGATCAATCTTTCGTCGGGCACCTTGACCACTGCAAGGTGCGGTTGATCGGGCCTGCTAAGGTCCACGTTGGACCCGCCAGCCCCGGCGACTGCGGCGAAAAGCGTACTCTTGCCCGACTGTGGCGGGCCTATAAGTGTTACTCGCATCTTTCGTATTTCCTCTATTGCCGCCCTCGGGGCGGACGATTGCCAAGCCAAGCCAAGATTCTAGCCTCATTGGACGCAAGTTTATATACCGCACTTGCCTTCGCCGCCCACTAACAGCTTTTCCACACCGGTATATTGGGCAATCCCGCCCAAAGGCGGATTTAGCAATCCCGCCCAAGGCGGATTTTCTAGACGCAGGACCACGCAGGGCATAGCATGGATTAGCTATGTTTACCGGAATAGTCAGACATGTCGGCCTTGTGAAGAATGTTAGCCGCTCATTCGGCGGCAGGAGCTTTACAATCGACCTTGGCCCGCTCGCCCAGGGCCTGTCCCAGGGCGATAGCGTAGCGGTGATGGGTGCCTGCCTGACCGCGTCGTCCATAAGCGCCCCGACAGCCAAGTTCGACGTGATCGCCGAAACGCTCTCCAAGACCACACTCGGTTCGCTGCAGAAAGGCTCGAATGTGAACCTCGAGCGTTCGCTGCAGCTTAGCGATGCCCTGGACGGCCATCTCGTGCAAGGCCACGTCGACGGCGTGGCGGAAGTTCGCACCATCCGCACCGGCAGCGAGTACGTGATCGAACTCACCGCCGATCCGGGCCTGACACTGCAGATGGTGTCCCAAGGCTCGATCTGCATCAACGGCGTTTCGCTTACGCTGGTGGACGTTTCCGAGCGAAGCTTCTCGGTCGCATTGATACCCACGACGCTGGGCGATACGACACTCGGCGAACTCAAGAGTGGCTCGAAGGTGAATATCGAGACCGACATCATCGGAAAGTACGTACAAAAGTATCTCGGCACACTCTCGCGCGGCTCGAATTCGAGCGGTGTGACCCTGGACTCGCTAAGGCAGGCAGGCTTCCTCGGGTAGTTTCGCCCTGCGGCGCATCTTTGAAAAGCACATGGACAACCGCCCCACAATTGGAATCACGATGGGCGACCCCTGCGGCATAGGGGCCGAGATCATCGTCAAAGCGCTTTGCGACGAGAACCTTCGTCGCCGGGCCAAGTTTATAGTCTTCGGACTGGGCGAACAGTTGGCCTACACCGCCGACGCGCTCGACCTGGATCTGCCTTTCGAACGCGACCATTATGAAAACATCCGGCGGTATCAGACCGATCTGATCGTGCTCGATTACGACGAGATATCCATGCCCGTTGCAATGCAACGCGGGCCCAGCCGCATAGGCGGACGGGCGTCTATGACCTTCTGCCAGGACGCAATCGAAGCGGCCAAAACAGGGTTTATCGACGCGATGGTGACCGCACCGATCTCCAAAAGCTCGTGGAAGATGGCGGGGGTGAAAAAGTATCCCGGCCATACCGAACTGCTCGCCGATAAGTGCAAGGCGAAGAACGTCGCCATGATGTTCGTCGCCCCGCAGCTTAAAGTGGCGCTCGCTACAATCCACGAGCCCCTGTTCGCCGTCCGCAACAAGTTCACCATCGGCTGCGTATTCAACCCGATAGAGCTAGCCGACCGGGCGCTCAGGGACTGGTTCGGCTTCGAAAAACCACGAATCGCCGTGTGCGGGCTGAATCCGCACGCCGGGGAAGACGGCCAGTTCGGCGACGAGGAGGCCCGCATAATCTCACCGGCGATCCTGATGGCGAGCGAAATCGGAATCGCCGCGACCGGGCCTTACCCTGCCGATACCGTGTTCCTCAAGGCGCTGGACGGAAAGTTCGATTGCGTGATAGCGATGTATCACGATCAGGGGCTGCTTCCGATCAAGCTGCTGGCCTGGCGCGACGCGGTGAACCTCACGCTGGGCCTGCCGATTATCCGCACCTCGCCGGACCACGGAACCGCGTTCGACATCGCGGGCAAGAACCACGCCGACGCCTCCAGCATGATCGCCGCGGTCAACCTCGCCATAGACCTTGCCAAACGCCGCACCACCGCCGAAAAGAACGCCTGAGCATCTTGGCTGCAGGGTTGGCATGTAGCCGGGAGGTGGGTATTATGTTAAGTCCAGCCGGTCGCCATCGTAAGCGCACCGGCAGCATGAGTTCCCAACGAGGTAGCACGATGACAGATGACAAATCCTTCCAGGAGTACGAGAAGGACAATCGGTTCCATGCCGCGCCACAGCTTGACGCAGAACTCCAAAAAGAGCTCGACGAGGCACTTGGCGACATGTCCATTGGCGACATGATAGCCGCCGAAGACGCAGCCAGCGCACCGGCAGCGCCAGCCGGACAGGGTGCGGGCGTAAAGACAGGCCGCGTGGAGGCTATCCAGGGCGACGATATCTTCGTCGATATGGGCGGTAAGTCTCAGGGCATGCTGCCGGCGGCGCAGTTCGCCGACGAGCCGCTGCCCGAAATCGGCGACCTCGTGGAATTCACCATCGAAGGCTACGACAGGCGTGACGGACTGCTTCTGCTCTCGCGTCAGGGTGCGGTACTCGCAGCCACGTGGGAAACGCTCGAAGAAGGCCAATCCGTCGAAGGCCGCGTTACCGGACACAACAAGGGCGGACTGGAACTGACGATCAACGGCATCGAGGCGTTCATGCCCATCAGCCAGATCGAGCGGTTCCGCGTCGAGGAACTCGGCGATTACGTCAATCAGAAGCTGCAATGCCAGGTCATCGAACTCGATCGCCGCGAAGGCAAAGTAGTCGTCTCCCGCAGAAATTTCCTGGACCTCCAAGCCGAGGCTAAGCGAGAGGAAATGTGGGAAACGCTCAAAGAAGGCAGCCGCGTCAAGGGCGTGGTCCGCAGCATCATGCCGTACGGTGCGTTCGTGGATATCGGCGGGGTAGACGGCCTGCTGCACGTTAGCGACATGAGCCATTCGCGCGTCGACGACCCCAAGACAATCGTCGCCGAGGGTGACGCCATCGAGGTGCAGATACTCAAGATCGATCTGGAAGAAAAGCGGATCGCCCTCGGACTCAAGCAGATTCTGCCCGATCCGTGGCAGGACATTGAGAACCGCTTCCCTGAAGGCCAGGTCGTTACCGGGCGCATAACCAAGCTCGAATCGTTCGGTGCGTTCATCGAACTGACAGGCGGCGTCGAGGGGCTGATTCCCATCAGCGAGATGAGCTACGAGCGTCGGATCGCACATCCGAAGGAAGTCGTCACCGCCGGCGAAGTGGTGAAAGTTCGCGTACTGCGGATCGATCTGGAGAAGAAGCGCATGAGTCTCTCGATCAAGCAGGTCGGCGACGATCCATGGATTGGCGCTTCGGTTCGCTGGCCCGTTGACAGCATAATCGACGGTCGCGTAACGCGGACGACCGATTTTGGCGCGTTTGTGGAACTCACCCCCGGTGTTGAAGGTTTGATTCACGTCAGTCAGCTTGGCGGCGGGTTCGTCAATCGCGTGGAAGAAGCTATCTCCGTCGGTCAGAGCGTGCAGGCGATGGTGCTGGACGTCGACGAAGAGGCACATCGCATTTCGCTTTCGATCAAAGCGATTACCGAATCACCGAACTACACCGGCGAGCCATCCGATGCGAGCGAACCTGCCTACACACCCAAAAAGCACAAGAATCCGCTCAAGGGCGGACTCGAGTAACGAGCATCAGATCAATAAAAAAGGGTCGCCCTGTAAGGGTGGCCCTTTTCATTTGCGCTTTTACTGAATTTGTTATAGAGCGAACGCAGCCGGTCCTGGCCGGGTTATGAAATGCTCGCTGCGGGCGGCCTGCTGGGGGTAGGCTTCGTGATAGGCGTTGGTCCATGCTTCCATCTGCGACTGGGCCTGATCGGCTTTCATAAGCGCCCAGACGCTTCCGCCAAAGCCCGCTCCGAACGCCGATGCCGCAGCGGCCCCGACGTCGCGGGCGCTGCGAGCCAGGAAGATCGTCTCGGGTACCTGGTTTTGCAGCAGCGTATCGGTCAGCTCCTGCGACCTGTCGACCAGACGTCCGAACTGGTCAATATCACCTGTCGCAAGTGCTTCGCCCGCCGCCGGAATAATCTCCTCGCTCTCGGCGTAGAAATGCTCGAATCGCCTCAGAAGGTCAGCCGGAGTAAATTCGCTTCCACGATAATCCTTGAGTGCCCGTCTGATTTCTTCGACCGCGTTGGCGCTGCTGGCGACGGCTGCGGCAAGGTGCGCATCGTTTCGCCCCGTTGCCTGGTTCCACGCATCGACTGCGGTCCGGGCAAGCTGTGACGCGTAGTTGTACTTATACATCGCATCGCCCGTCTTCTCGGCAACGACGCCGCTGGAGCAGACAACAAAGACATGCTCCGAAGGCAGGTCGAGGAATTTTTCGAACTTCGACGGACGGTAGGAATACTGGCTCATTCTACCTGACGTGCAGCAGAGCACCGCGGTGTGATCTTCGCTGCCGCCGAAAGTTCCAACGCCCTTGTCGCCCTCCAGCGTACCGAAGCTCTGGCCGTTTTCCACCGTGCCAAGATAACCAGCCAGCGATTCTAGAGAGTCAATGTTGGCGATAAGTTCTTCGCGCTGATCGAATGAATTGATTGCCGCAAAAGCGAGATAGTGCGCCACCATAAGGGCGCTCGAACTGCTCATGCCTGCAGCGACGGGAAGATCACTGTCGAAGGCAATATCCGCACCGCAAAGCGTCCCGCTAAAGTTTCTGGCCAAGCGGCGTGCGACCGTCATCGGATAATTCGTCCAACTCGGACCGGGCACCAGAGACGGGTCTATCTTGAATTCGGCTTGCTCGTCCAGCGAGTTCGCCATGACGCGAACGTCCGAATCGCTGCGGTCGACAGCTATCATGCAAAAGCCGCGCTCGGCCGTGGCGAGCACGCTTCGCCCGCCGCAATAATCGGTATGCTTGCCAAGCACTTCTATGCGCCCGGGCACGAAAAACGCCCTCGCCGGTGAGTCCGGCATATTACCCTTGGCAATGAGCGACGCCGCGGCGGCAGCGAACATTTCTGTCTTGCGCTGGACGGTAGATTCGCTAAGCCCGTTATCGACAAGCAATCCGGCGACGATTTCAGTATCGCCCAACGCCTGCAACGTCAATTGATCGCTCACAGCCTTACCTCCGTACCGGCTAGCTTTTCGGTCACTCCATCAATGTCGCCTCGGTTTGACATGTCGAGCACCGGGGCACTGATCTGGGCTACCTTGTACTTGACGCCCAGTTTTTCCATCGAATATTGAACCGCATCGGGGATTTCCAACTCGCCACGGGGCGACGGTTCGATTGCTTTGCACGCTTCGAATATCTCCGGACCGAACCGCCAGCAGTTCATGCTCAGGCAGATCGGCTCGGGCATGGCTGCGACTACTTCGGGGTCGGGCTTCTCGATGATACTCTCCATGTTCCCGTCCTCGTCGATCTTGATGACGGCGAACTTGACGATGCGATCGGACGGAATGTTGCCTCCATCAAGCATGCCTTCACGTTCAAACCCCGCCAGACCCGCCGAGTCCAACTCGCGAAGAGCTACCAGAGACTGTTCGGGATAGTAATTGTCCGAGTTGATGCAAAGGAAATGATCGTCGCCGGCGAACTGCTCGACAGCGGCTACCGCATCGGCCGTGCCCAGAGGTTCTACCTGGACGGCGAATTCGATGCTGATCCGATTGCATTCGAGGCTGCCGAAATGCTCTCGCATATTGTCATGCTCCGGACCGATCACCAGGCAGATTCGCTTGTAGCCGGCATCTGCCAGCGAGCCAAGTACGTAATCCAGAAAAGGCCTGTCGATGGGCATGAGCGCCTTAACGCCGGTCGCGGCGATGGCGGCCTGCTGCGGATCAAGCTCGGCTGAATTGTCCTGCTTGCGCATGCGCGTTCCGAGCCCACGTGCAAGGATTACGGCTTTATCTATCATCTGGCTACTCAATGTTCGCTCTCCATATAAACGTGTCTGATTCGAGTGGGATACTTTACAGACTTACACGGTGTTCTGTCCATACCGGCTGATGTCAGGATTCGCCCGCGGCGGCGGTGAGCAGCTCGTGGGCGTTGTAACTACTGCGGACATATGTCCCTGCCGAAACCGCCCGAAATCCGATCTGTCGGGCAATCTCCTCCCACTCAGAGAACTCCTCAGGGCTGATGAACCTGTCTATCGGTGCGTGGCTGGTCGAGGGGGCCAGGTACTGACCCAATGTAATGCACTCGACGTCCGCACCTCGCAGATCGACGAGCACATGGTGGATTTCGTCATCTGATTCGCCCAGACCCAGCATGAGCCCGCTCTTGGTGATGATTCCCTCCCGGGAAGCGTGAGCGAGCACATCCAGGCTGCGTTGGTAGTTGGCCTGCGGACGAACCTCGCTGTAAAGACGCGGCGCGGTTTCAATGTTGTGATTAAACACGTCAGGCCCGGCCTGGAGAACAATGTCTATCGCCTCTGAGCTACCGAGGAAGTCGGGCGTGAGCACTTCGATGGTGGCGCCGCCCACTCGCTTGCGCACGGCCTGAATCGTTTCGGCAAAGTGTTCCGCACCACCACGGGGAAGATCGTCGCGGGTAACTGAGGTTATCACGACGTGCCGCAGCTTGAGTTTCGCAGCAGCCTGGGCGACGTCGGCAGGCTCATCCGGCGAAGGCGGCGACGGCTGGGCGTGCTCGACCGCACAGAACCCGCAGTTTCGCGTGCATGATGAACCGAGAATCATGAAAGTCGCAACACCCTTGGCAAAACACTCGCCGCGGTTCGGGCAGAGAGCTCCCTGGCAGACCGTCTGGAGTCCCAGATCGCTCAGCAGCTTTTCGACCTCAGTGGACTTTCCAACGGCAGGCATCTTCCGCCGCATCCAGTCCGGGAAGCGAGGCCGATCAGTCGAATTC
>SDBT01011349.1_pt1 | contig 14344 bp, 10 predicted proteins | sample 2277101 | NCBI WGS metagenome assembly SDBT01 (sample SAMN10404973, study PRJNA504765) | marine sediment metagenome | isolation source: marine sediment core GS10_PC15, 103 cmbsf | place: Arctic Ocean: Southern Knipovich Ridge | collected 2010 | reverse complement strand
GAGGGTCAGAGCTGGTTGAGATCAGGGGTAATGAAAGCGAGGTTGAAGTTTACGAGGAATTGGGCAAGACAGTTTTCGCCTTTTTCAAAGTTACTGAACCTGGCACCGAAGAAGCAGTAACTATAGAGTACCAATTACCAGAGAGATTAACCGAGGCGGCCTATTCTCTTTATGCCCAAAAACAGGGCGGGACCTTTGATCATGCATTGAACGTGAAGATTGATTGGAATGGAGTGAGTAAAGAAATTGAAACAGATCTGAAGAAAGATCGGGAGTTTCAATTATAGGGTTAACGAGTTAAGGGATTTGGAAATAATTCGTTAATTCGTTAATTCGTTAATCTAAGAACTTATGTCAACAAAAATAAAAACAATAAAGGCGCGGGAGATTCTAGATTCCCGCGGTGATCCGACAATCGAGGCAAAAGTCATTGTAGAGACGGGCATAAAAACCCGGGCAGAAGTGCCTTCTGGCGCTTCAACCGGGAAGTTTGAGGCGTATGAATTGCGGGACAATGATCCAAAGAGATACAGGGGTAAAGGGGTTTTGAAGGCTTGTCGCAATGTCAATACTGTGATAGCTAAGGCTTTGAAGGGCAAGGATGCGCGTAAACAAAAGGAGATTGACGGGATTATGTTAGGCTTGGACGGGACAAAAAGGAAGTCCAAGTTGGGCGCTAACGCGATCCTCTCTGTCTCTTTGGCTTGTGCGCGGGCAGGAGCTGTGGCCCAAGGCTTGGAGCTCTGGCAGTGGATCAGGAAAATTGCGGATTGTGAATCGAAGGTTCAAAATGTTAAGTCCATTATCAAACCGATTTCTTCTGATTTGCCCCGGCCTTGTTTTAATTTGATCAATGGCGGCAAGCACGCGGATAACAAGCTGGAGTTTCAGGAATTTTGGGTTATTCCGGTCAGCGCCTCTTCTTTCCGGGAGGCCGTACGGATGGGATCGGAAGTTTTTTACAGTCTGAAGGCCTTGTGCAAGGAAAAAGGGTATGATACGGACGTGGGAAACGAAGGGGGCTTTGGTCCGGAGTTAGACTCCAATGATCAAGCAGTAGAAATGCTGATTGAAGCGGTGGAGAGAGCGGGGTTTAGGCTCCCTCGCGATTTTGTTTTGGGTCTTGATGTCGCCGCGAATTCTTTTTATCAAGACGGCCAGTATATCTTTAAGTCCGAAGGGCTCTCGTTGTCTTCGGAACGTTTGATTAATTTGTATCATGAATGGGTTAATAAATATCCACTTTTTGTGATTGAAGATGGCTTAGCAGAAGAGGATTGGGAGGCCTGGGTTTCTCTTCGTAAAAAACTGGGAGACAAAGTGCAGATCATTGGCGACGATTTGCTGGTAACAAATGTTAATAGACTAGAAAGGGCGATAAAGCTAAATGCGGCTAACGCGATCTTGATTAAACCTAATCAGATCGGCACTCTGACCGAAACATTGGATTGTATTAAAAAGGCTCACAAGAATAATTTTGACACGGTGGTTTCTCATCGTTCAGGAGACACCTGCGATACCTTTATCGCTGATTTGGCGGTCGGTGTCAGAGCAGGCCAGATCAAGACCGGTTCCCTTGTCCGGAGCGAGAGGACCTGCAAATATAATCGGTTGATGGAGATAGAATATGAGTTACTTAAGCTTAAGTAACTCATATTTTTTAGTCATAGGTCAAAAATCACAAACCCAAAGACTTAAAATGAAAAAATACAATTTAGTCATTCTGGTTATTTTAGACGGCTGGGGGATTGGTCCTCCTACTCGCGCTAATGCGATTGCCCAAGCCAAAACGCCGGTAATGAATAATTTAATTGAGAATTTTCCAGCCGCCACCCTGCGGGCATCAGGAGAGGGTGTCGGTCTGCCTTGGCAGGAGATGGGCAATTCCGAGGTGGGCCATATGAATTTGGGCGCCGGCCGGATTATTTTTCAGTATCTGCCGCGGATTAATAATGCGATTGAAAGCGGTCAGTTTTTCCAAAACAGAGCTTTTTTGAAGGCGATTGCTCACGTCAAGAAGAATAATTCAAGTTTGCACCTTATCGGCTTATTGAGTCCGGGCGGGGTGCACAGCCACAGCGATCATCTTTATGCTCTTTTGAATTTTGCTAAAGGGCAGGGGATCACCAAAGTTTTTATCCATGCTTTTTTAGACGGCCGGGACACGGATCCCCAGTCGGGTTTGGGTTACTTGGAAGCCCTCGAGCAGCAGATCAGGAAAATAGGAACAGGCAGGGTTGCGACTATTGCCGGCCGTTTTTTCGGGATGGACCGGGATCAGCATTGGGAGCGCGTCAAGAGGAGCTATGATGCCATAGTCAGAGGGGAGGGTAAGAGAGTTGTTGATTTTCATAAGGAGATTGAGGAGAGTTACCGCCAGAATATTTTTGATCAAAACATTGAACCGATGGTAGTTATGGAGCGGGACAATAATCCTGTTGCTTCTGTTTGCGACAATGACGGTTTCATCTTTTTTAACTATCGGCAGGATCGAGCGCGTCAGATTACAAAGGCTTTTGTTTTGTCCAAGTTCGACAGGTTTCCGCGAGGAGACCAGATTAAAAATTTGTCTTTTGTCGCGATGACGGCTTATGAGGAAGGTTTGCCTTTAGAGGTTGCTTTTCCTAAGCAGGAGATCAAGATGACTTTAGCAGAAGTTTTAAGTAAAGCGGGATTGCGTCAGCTGCACATCGCGGAAACGGAAAAATACGCCCACGTAACTTGTTTTTTTGACGGCAATCGGGAAAACCCTTTCCCAGGAGAAGATTATGTTCTAATTCGCTCGCCGCGGATTGAAGACTACGCGCAAATACCCGAGATGAGCGCTTTTGAGGTTACCGATCGAGTGATCCGAGAGATCAAAGGCAAAAAGTACAATTTTATTGTTGTTAATTTTGCCAATCCTGATATGGTGGGCCACACCGGGAATCTCAAAGCAGCCGTGCGCGCGGTGGAAGTGACCGATCAGTGCCTGGGCCAGGTAGTGAAAACAGCATTGGCGGAGGATGCGGTTGTCTTAGCAACAGCAGATCACGGGAATGTTGAGGAGATGCTGGATTTGCACAGAGGCACTGTTTTAACCGAACATACAAAAAATCCCGTGCCCTTTGTGATCGCAGCTTCCGAATTGAAGGGCAAGGCCAGCGGAAAAAAGACACTCTACGAGAAAGGAGATGGTTACCCAACGGGTTTGCTTTCGGATGTTGCTTCCACTGTTTTAGCGCTTTTGGGTCTTCCTAAGCCCGCCGAGATGACGGGGATAAATCTTGCAAAGGTTTTGCTTCAATAGAATTTGTTTTTTAAAAGTTTTCTACGTCTTAAAATTCAAAATTATGTATGATTTAGTAACCATTGGCAGTGCCACCCGCGATATCGTAATCAGGACGCGGGCAGGCAAATTAGTCGCAACGCCCGATGACCCTTTGGCCCAAAAAGTTTTAGCCTTTGAGTATGGAGCAAAGATTCCTGTTTTGCAGACCTATGATAATTTTGGCGGCGGCGGCTGTAACGTGGCGATCGGTCTTGCCCGCTTGGGCTTAAATGTTGCGGCGAGAGTGAATTTGGGTAAGGACCTAGAGGGGTTTCGGATCAAAAAGAGGCTGAATAAAGAGAAGGTCGCCACTCGACTGCTTACTTGGGATCGGAAAGAGAAAACGGATATTTCAGTCGTGGTTGTTGATGAGAAAGTGGCGGGAGACCATATAATTTTTGTGGATAAAAATGCCAGCAATAATTTGGTTTTAGGTAAAAGAAAACTAGCGGCAAGATGGGTTTATGTTTCTTCCTTGGGCGGACAGTGGGAGAAACTGCTTTCTGATTTGTTGAAAGCGGCTTCTGCGGATAAAACAAAGATTGTTTTTAATCCTGGTTCTTTGCAGTTAGCCGCGGGATACGAGGGCTTGAGGAATATTTTTGCCAGGTTGGAGATTCTGATTGTTAGTTTAGATGAGGCGGTTGAGCTGGTTTTGGGCAAAAACAAGGGAGCTTCTTTGTCTCCTGAAGGATTAGCGAAAGAGCTTTTTTCTTGGGGCCCGAAGGTGGTAGTGATTACTCAAGGCGCTCGCGGCGCCCTAGCTTATGATGGCAAAAATTTAAAGCAGAGGCCGGCAGTGAAGGTGAAAAAGGTCGTTGATACCACCGGTGCTGGCGATGCTTTTTCCGCCGGCTTTGTCGGAGCAATGGTTTTAGGCGGGGATTTAGATCGCGCTTTAGAGTGGGGAGCGAAAAATAGCGCCAGTGTAATTCAAAAATACGGAGCCCAGGTAAGGTTGTTGAAAAGGGCGGAGCTTGAATTTTAAAAAACAGGTTTTCTACTGGATCAGACGCGCTGAAAATTAAAAAGAGTTCAAAGTTCAAAGTGCCTGCCTGCCGGCAGGCAGGCAAAGTTATAATTTAGTTTAAAATTTCTAATTCTAAATTCAATTTTTAATTTTGAACTTTTAACTGATATGAGATGCATAAACCCAACTATGTTCTGATCATTACGGTTTTTATCTTGGTGGTTTTTGGACTGATTATGATCGCCTCCTCAAGTTCGGTGATTTCTTACGAGCGGTTTGGAAATAACAGTTATTATCTGCGGCATCAATTTTTTTTTGGTGCGCTTTTGGGATTAATTGCCTGGCTCCTTTTTTCGAAAGTTGATTACCATAAATGGCAGAAATGGTCCTTTTTGTTATTATTGGTTACTTTGATTCTTTTGATTTTGGTTTTTGTTCCTGGAATTGGTTTGGGTTATAAAGGCGCGCGGCGCTGGATTGGATTTGGCTCTTTTTCTTTTCAGCCGACAGAGCTTTTAAAACTTACTTTTGTTTTGTATCTTGCTACTTGGCTTTCTAAGAGAAAAGAAAAGGTTTCTGATTTTTTTCATGGCTTTTTTTCTTTTGTTGTGGTTTTGGGCGTGATCAGTTTTTTAATTATTTTACAGCCTGACCTGGGGACATTGTCGATTGTGCTTTTAACGGCGGTGATTATTTATTATTTAGCCGGCGCGAGAATTCCGCACCTTGTCACGATCGGGGTTTTTTTGGGCCTTGTTTTTGTCCTTTTGGTTTTGGTCGCGCCTTATCGGATGGAGCGGTTTACGGTTTTTTTGGGATCAGAGACCGATCCTCAAGGCGTGAGTTATCACATTAATCAAGCCTTGATTGCAGAAGGGTCGGGTGGATTGTGGGGTTTGGGTTTTGGTCAGTCGCGGCAAAAATATAATTATTTGCCTGAAGTCTCCGGGGATTCAATCTTTGCCGTGATTTGCGAAGAGCTGGGTTTTTTCAGGGTTTTAAGCTTGGTTGCTCTTTTTCTGGTTTTAATGTATCAAGGATTTAAAATAGCGCGCAAAAGCCCAGACCTTTTTGGCAAGCTTTTGGCCGGAGGGATCACTTCCTGGCTTTCTTTTCAGGCCTTTGTCAACATTTTGGCTATGATCGGTTTGATTCCATTGACCGGCATTCCCCTGCCCTTAGTGAGTTACGGCGGATCTGCTATGGTGATTTCTTTGATTGGGGTAGGGATCGTGACTAATGTCTCAAAGCATACGGTTTAGAATTAGAAAATTATGAATATTCTATTAACCGGCGGCGGCACGGGCGGACATACGATTCCGCTTGTTGTTGTTGCCGCTGAATTAAAAAAAAGAAGAAAGGACTTGGTTCTTTTTTGGATTGGTGGAGAAGGGATTGAAGAGCAGGCAGCGCGGGAAAATAATATCGCTTTTGGAAAGATAGTTGTCGGGAAATTTCGCCGCTACTTTTCTTTTTCTAATCTGCTTGATTTTTTTAAAATTCCGATTGGATTTTTCCAAAGTTTCTTTTTGATTTTGGGCTTTAAGCCCGATCTTGTGTTTAGTAAAGGAGGTTATGTCAGCTTGCCTGTGGTTTTCGCGGCCTTCCTCTTGCGCAAAAAGATTATCATCCACGAATCTGATTTGAAACCGGGTCTAGCGAATAGAATCGGAGCGAGGTTAGCTTCCAAGGTTTTGTTAGGATTTAAAAAAGGGGCAGACGAAAAGCAGCATATCTTTGTTGGCAATCCAATAAGAGAAGAGATTTTACAGAGAGATAAAGCAGAAGGTTGTCGTTTTTTTAATCTTGATCCAGAGAGGAAAACAATTTTGATTCTGGGCGGCAGTCAGGGCGCGCGTTTTCTCAATCAGTTAATTACAAAAGCAAAAACGAACTTGGGAGAATATCAGCTTATTCACCTTGTTGGACCAAAATATCCTCTGCCCAAAACAGGAGAAAATTACAAGCCCTATAACTGGCTTGCGGCAAAAAGAATCGGCCAGGCTTATGCTGCGGCTGACTTTGTGATTTCCCGGGCCGGGGCTAATACTTTGGCTGAAATTGCGGCCTGCGGCAAGCCATCAATCCTAATCCCAATGCCGCGATCAGCAGCCGGCCACCAGCTTGCCAATGCCAAGGTGTTTGAGAGAGAAGGAGCGAGTATTGTTTTAGAACAAGAAAGTCTATCGCGAGATAAGTTGATTAAGATTGTGAAAAGTTTATTAGCTAATCAAGAGAGGTTAAAAGAGATGGGTTTGGCTGCTCAAAACCTGGCTTGTCCTGATGCGTCATCTCGGATTGTTTCCTCTATTTTGAATAATGTTACAAATTTGAACGATCGTGAAGATTTGTAACGCCCAAATTACAATGTCAGGCAATCAACAACAAAAGGATATTCACTTGATCGGGATTGGCGGGATTGGGATCTCCGGTTTAGCGCGGATTTATTTAGAGAAAGGATATAGGGTTTCTGGTTCAGATTTAGTAGGATCAAAGATAACACGCGGCTTAGAGAAATTAGGCGCCAAGATTTTTATTGGCAAGCACAAGAAGGAGAATTTGTCATCTTCTGCTAATCTAGTTGTTTATAATCTGGCGATTCCAGAAGATAACCCAGAGCTTGCGGGCGCGCGGAAGAAAAAAATCAAGTGTCTTACTTATCCGGAAGCTTTAGGTGAATTGAGCAAAGATTATTTTACGATCTGCGTTTCTGGAACCCATGGCAAAACCACGACCACCTCGATGCTTGCTTCAATTCTATTGAAAGCCGGCTTGGATCCAACCGTGATTGTGGGAAGCAAGCTCAAAGAATTGGATGGCAGTAATGCTCGTTTAGGCAAAAGCAAGTATCTAGTGATTGAAGCGGATGAATACAAGCGGGCTTTTTTGAATTATCATCCGAAAGTGATTGTGGTTACGAATATTGAAGCAGATCATTTGGATTATTATAAAGATATTGATGATTTGAATTCGGCTTTTGAGAGCTTTGTTGAGAACTTGTTTCCGAAGGGCATATTAGTGGCTAATGACGAGGTTTTTTCTTCTTTGTCATTACAAAGAGCAAGCGAGGCAGAGCCGAGCGCAGCGACGAAGCAATCTCCTTTTGGAGAATTTATCTTTTACAATCAGGGGCCGCGGGAGAAAATTAAAAAGGTTTTGCAAGTCCCTGGTGACCATAATATTCAAAATGCTTTGGCTGCTTTTGCTGTGGCGAAGAATTTAGGTATTCCCGATCAGACTATTTTTAAAGCTTTGTCAAAATTCCAAGGCGCTTGGCGCCGTTTTGAAGTAAAGTATAATAGAGAAGTGACGATTATTGACGATTATGGCCACCATCCCACAGAGATAAAAGCTACGCTGGCCGGAGCGCAGGAGAAATATCCGGATCGTAAGCTCTGGTGCGTTTTCCAGCCCCACCAGATTGAGCGGACCAGGAAACTATTCCAAGATTTTATAAGTTCTTTTGATTCTGCTGATAAAATAATTATTGCCAAAATTTTTGGCGTTGCCGGCCGTGAAAAAGGAGATATGCAGGAGGAAGTATTGTCTAAAAAATTAGCCATTATGCTAAAGGATCGAGGATTAGACGCGATTTATTTAGATAATTTCGAAAAAATAGTCAATTATCTCAGTAAGAATATTAAAAAAGGAGATGTAATCATTGTGATGGGCGCGGGCACGATCAACCAGCTAACCCCTAAATTAATTAAAAAAATCAAGCCTGAGATTTAGACTTGAGTTAATGAACCAGTATTCTTCATGTTCTTCGCTTTCGCTCGTTTTTGCGGTAGACAATCCTGCCCTGGGTCAGGTCATAAGGTGAGAGATGAACGATTACCTTGTCATCAGGCAAAATTCTGATATTGTTTATTTTTATTTTGCCTGAGAGGTAAACCAAGGCCTGATGGCCGTTTTTAAGCTCGACCCGGAATGTAGTGTTGGGAAGCGATTCGATAACTTTCGCTTCCATTTCGATCGCATCCTGTTTTGGCATTTATTTCACACCTTCTTTCTTCTGCTCTGCCGGTCATTGTAACACTATCTTGTTCAGATATCCCATACCCTAATTTGAGTTTTTCGTAATTACGTTTTTAGCTTTTATGTATTTATAAATCATTTTTCAAAAAAAGTCAATGTCTACTAAGATTTATCAAAAATTAAAGAAAGAACTGAATTCCGTTAAAAAAGATGAAAGTTTGCGCGAGCACACTAATTTTGAAATCGGCGGGCCGGCAAGATATCTTTTTGAAGCTCGAAAGAGTGAGGATATTGTCCGCGCGTTTGGGGTCGCTCATGATTTGAAAATACCCTATTATATTTTGGGCGGCGGCAGTAATCTTTTGGCTAGTGACCGAGGATTTCCCGGTCTTGTGATTAAGCTTAATAATAATAATCTAGATTTAAAGAACAATCAGATTGTTTGTGGCGCGGGAGCGGCTTTTTCGGATTTAATTAAATTTTCTCTGGATAATGATCTGGAAGGCTTAGAGAATTTTATCGGCATCCCCGGCACTGTCGGTGGAGCAGTTTACGGCAATGCTGGCGCCTTTTTTAGATCAATCGGTGATTTTGTGTCTTTCGTTAAGGCATTAAATTCTAAAGACGCGAAGACTAAAGAATATAGCAGGGAGGAATGCCAATTTGTTTATCGCGGCAGTGTTTTTAAAGAGAACAGAATGATTGTTCTGGAAGCGGGTTTGAATTTAAAGAAGATTACAGACAAAAAAAATCTTCTTGTAAAAATAGAGAAGATTAAGAAAATTCGTGAGAAACATCCTAAAGAAAAGTGCGCTGGATCTATTTTTAAGAATATTGAATTTAAAGATAACAAAGAGATTACAAAAAGAGTGCCTGATGACTGTGTTCGCTTCTCTGAAATTAAGGTTGCCTGTTTAATTGACAAATTAGGCTTAAAAGGCAAAAATATTGGCGGAGCTCGAATTTCGCAAAAAAACGCTAATTTTATTGTCAATACAGGCAAAGCAAAGGCAAAGGATGTCTTGGGGCTGATTAAATTGATTAAAAAGAGAGTGAAGAAAGAGTATGGGTTGAATTTAGAAACAGAGATTCAGTTTGTCGGATTTTGATTAAAACTTTTAATTTTTTTCAACCTGAGGACTTCGGCTGAGCTCAGTCGAACGCCCTCGGGACGAAGGTTTAGTTTGTATTTTTGAGATTTGACTTTTATTTATGTCTTTTCTAAGCAAATTTTTCGGTGATCCCAATGAGAAGGTTTTAAAAAATTTACAGCCTCTCGTGGATAGGATCAATAAGCTTGAATCAAAATTTGAGGGTTTTTCTGATTCTGATTTTCCGCGCTTCACGAAAAAGTTAAAAAAGAAAATCAAAGCGGGAGAAAAATTAGATCAGCTTCTGCCTCAAGCTTTTGCCGCCTGCCGCGAGGCCGCGAAAAGGACCCTGGGCGAACGGGCCTATGATGTTCAGGTTTTAGCGGGAATTGTTTTGCACCAGGGCAGGATCGCGGAACAGAAAACAGGCGAGGGCAAGACTTTGTCTGCGACGATGCCGGTTTATTTGAATGCCCTAACCGGCCGCGGCACGCATGTGGTAACAGTCAATGATTATTTGGCGCGCCGGGATACAGAATGGATGGGCGCGGTTTACGACTTTTTAGGATTATCCGTGAGCTGTATTCAGCATGATCAAGCTTCTCGTTATCAGACTCGACGGCAAGAAAAAAAAGAAACCCATGATCAAATTGAGATGGGAGATGAGATAGATTCCGGTTTAGTTGAGATTACTCGCCGCGAGGCTTACGAGTGTGATATTACTTATGGTACAAACAATGAGTTTGGTTTCGATTATCTGCGGGACAATATGGTCTGGGATAAGGCCCAAATCGTGCAGGGCAAGCTTAATTTCGTGGTGATTGATGAGATTGATTCGATCTTGATTGATGAAGCGCGGACTCCGCTGATTATTTCCGCGCCGGACACGGAATCCACGGATCAGTATCAGGAATTCGCGCGGATTGTGCCGCGTTTGCGCGAGAACACTGACTATAATGTTGATGAAAAGATGCGCGCGGTTACCTTGACCGATAAGGGGATTGGGAAACTGGAAGAGATTTTAGGGGTAGAAAATATCTATCAAGAAAAAGACGTAGCCACGGTCCATCATATCGAGGAGGCTTTGCGCGCTCATGCCCTGTTTCGCCGGGACCGTGATTATGTGGTTAAAGAGGGCGAGGTTATGATTGTGGACCAGTTTACCGGCCGCTTGATGCCTGGCCGACGTTATTCAGGGGGTCTGCATCAGGCGATCGAGGCAAAAGAGAGAGTAGAAGTGAAGCGTGAAAGCAAGACTTTAGGCACAATCACTTTCCAAAATTATTTCCGGCTTTATAAGAAATTATCCGGGATGACCGGCACCGCCGCCACGTCAGCAGAGGAATTCAGCAAGGTTTATGATCTGGAAGTGGTGGTGATTCCGACTAATGAGCCGATGGTTCGTCGTGATTTAGCGGATTTGGTTTATAAGAATGAGGAAGGCAAATTTAAGGCTGTAGTCTCGGAGATCAAAAAGCGGCATCAAAAAGGCCAGCCTGTGCTCGTCGGTACGATTTCAATTGACAAAAACGAATTGCTTTCAGGGATGCTGGAGCGTCGGGGCGTGCCCCACGAAATTTTAAATGCCAAAAACCACGGTCGAGAGGCAAAGATTATCGCCAAAGCCGGTCAGCGCGGATCGGTGACCATTGCCACCAATATGGCTGGCCGCGGTACAGACATTAAACTGGGGGTAGGTGTTACAGGCTTGGGCGGCCTCCATGTTTTGGGCACGGAACGTCATGAGGCGAGGCGGATTGACAACCAGCTGCGCGGACGTTCTGGCCGCCAGGGCGATCCTGGTTCTTCCCAGTTCTATGTTTCTTTAGAGGATGATTTGATGCGGATCTTCGGCGGCGAGAGGATAAAAGGGCTGATGGACCGTCTCCGTCTGCCCGAGAATCAGCCGATTCAAAATAAGATATTAAACCGCTCGATTGAAGGGGCCCAGAGTAAGGTAGAAGGCAATAATTTTGATATCAGAAAACATTTGGTTGAATATGATGATGTTTTAAACAAACAGCGAGGAGTATTTTACAAAAAACGGGAAGAGATTCTGGATGATGGTGAAATCCTACGTAAGTCAATCTTGACAATGATTGAAGAAGAGATTGAAAAGATAGTAGTTAACCACACGATGGGTGATAAGGAAGATAATTGGGACTTTAAAGAAATTTGTGAGAATATGTATTCAATCCTGCCTTTGGATAAAAAAGACGGCATGGAGCAAAGAACCTTGCGCGCGAAACTCGAGGGTATGGCTTCGCCTTCAAAAGCAGGCAGTAAGGCCCGAACCATGATCATTGAATATTTAGTTGCTTTAGCTTTTAAGATTTATAAAAAGCGGGATCAGGAATTGACCAAAAAAGGTATGCGCCAAGTAGAGCGGGCAGTTGCCTTGCGGATTATGGATACGCTCTGGACCGAGCATCTTGATTTGATGGAGTATTTGCGCCAGAGTGTTCGTCTGCGCGTTTACGGCCAGAAGGATCCTCTGGTTGAGTATAAACGGGAAGGGTATCAATTGTTTCAGAAACTTCTTTTAAAAATCAAAGCGGATATTGTGAATATGATCTTCAAGGTCAGTATGATTATGCCGACTGCTTCCAGTTTAGCCCAAAACAATTTTGTTACGAGGGGAGCGGATAAGCAGTATGGCGGAGTGACCGCTTCCGGATCCGGGGACAGAGGCGTTGCGGCCGAGCCCGCTTTGGTTCGTAAGCGCGATAAGGTTGGCCGCAATGATCCTTGTCCCTGCGGCAAGATTAATCCGGAAACAGGAAAGCCAATGAAGTACAAAAAATGCTGCGGAAGATGAAATTAGTTGGAGATTTATTATTTTCTTGGTAGAATAAAAATAGGATAAGTTTATCTATCGTAGATGTCTCTGGAAAATCAAAACGAACAAAAAACAGATATTGAGGCCTTGAAAAGCTTAGGCAGAAAGCTTTCAGGAGGAACAAGCGCCCTCTGGCGTATTTTATTCCAATCCTCGCCGCGCAGACGGGTTTGGCTTGTTTTTGTTTTGATTGTTCTGCTCACTGCTTTTGTCGGGTTGATTGACTGGCCGAAAGGCCCGGATTTTGCGGCTGGCGATTATTTTAAAGAGATCAAGCTGCACTTGGGCTTAGATCTCCAAGGCGGCACCCATCTGGTTTACAAAATGGATCTATCCCATGTCGCGGACGAGAGGCGTCAGGACGCGATCTCGGGCGCTCGCGACGTAATTGAGAGACGGGTCAATGCTTACGGGGTAGCGGAATCGATTGTCCAGTACACGCGCGCCGGGGAGGAATGGCGCCTGATTGTTGAACTCCCGGGCATCCAAGATATTGACGAAGCGGTTGCTATGATCGGAGCAACTCCTTATCTGGAGTTCCGAGAAGCGCAGGTTTATAAAGCTTCTGATTTGCCCGAGGAGGCTTTAGCCGAAATTATGCCGGGCCAGGAAATCACGCCCGAGACTGAACTCACTGCCTTTGTGCCCACCAACTTAACCGGTAAAGAATTCGAGCACGCTACGGTTAAGTTTGATCCGAATACCGGAGATCCGGTGATCGGATTGGAGTTTAACAGTGAGGGGAGGGAGCTTTTTGCCGAGATTACCAAGCGCAATGTCGGCAAGCAGGTAGCGATTTATTTAGACGGCCAAGTCTTATCCGCCCCCAGAGTTAATGAGCCGATTACTGGCGGCGAAGCGATTATTACCGGTCAATTCACCGTAGAAGAAGCAAAAGACTTGGCAACTCGCTTAAATTCCGGCGCTCTCCCTGTGCCGATTAGTTTAATCGCCCAGCAGAACATCGGCGCTTCTTTAGGAGAGAAGGCTTTGGAGGCAAGTATTATCGCCGGTTTGATCGGGATTATTCTGGTTGCTCTGTTTATGATTATTTATTACCGTCTGCCCGGACTGATTGCGGTCTTGGCTTTAACGATCTATGCGATGATTACTCTGGCTGTTTTTAAGCTTGTTCCCGTAACTTTAACTTTGGCGGGCATAGCCGGATTTCTTCTTTCCGTGGGTATGGCCGTGGATGCCAATGTTTTGATTTTTGAACGGGTTAAAGAGGAGTTAAAAAAGAAGGAAGGGCTGTCCGCTTCAGTCGCCTCTGGTTTTAAGCGGGCCTGGAGCTCAATCCGCGATTCCAATATCTCCACTTTAATTATCTGTATTGTTTTAGCCTATTTTGGCACGAGCATTATTCGCGGTTTCGCGATTACTTTAGGGATTGGTGTCCTAGTCAGTATGTTTACGGCAGTGGTTATTACGCGCAATTTTTTGAGGATACTGGTCGTAAATAATTTGGTCAAGAAGAAACTGTTTGGAATTGGAATAAAATAACGCAAAATATCCTTAGCCTTTAGCTCTTCACTCCTCATTTTTAGCTTTAATAATGTATCAAATTATTCCTAAAAAGAAAATATTTTTTTCAATCTCCGGCGTCGTTATTTTGGTTGGCCTAGTTTCTTTATTAGTTTTTGGCTTGAATTTTGGCATTGATTTTCGCGGCGGCACGCTTTGGGAATTAAAATTTTCCAAAGATGTTTCCAATGATCAAATTAGAGAAAGCTTAGGAGATTTTGATTTAGGCGAAATCAGGATCCGGGAATCGGATAAGGGGAAGATGATTAAGTTTAGGAGCTTAAAGCACGGAGAACGGGATCTAATTTTCGAAGGCTTGAAGCAGGGATTTGGCGAGATAGAGGAATTAAGTTTTGAAACAATTGGTCCGGTCATTGGACGGGAGATCAAGGAAAAGGCGATCATTGCCTTGATTGTGGCTTCGGCCGCTATTGTTCTCTATGTCGCTTGGGCTTTCCGCAAGGTGAGTAAGCCGGTTTCATCTTGGCAGTTTGGCGCCACCGCGATCATTACTCTTTTACATGATTTGGCGATTATGTTCACGGTCTTTGTGCTCTTGGGCAGATTTTTAGATGTGGAGATTAACACTTTTTTTATTACTGCCCTGCTCGCGGTTTTAGGTTATTCTGTTA
>SDBT01011348.1_pt1 | contig 14344 bp, 27 predicted proteins | sample 2277101 | NCBI WGS metagenome assembly SDBT01 (sample SAMN10404973, study PRJNA504765) | marine sediment metagenome | isolation source: marine sediment core GS10_PC15, 103 cmbsf | place: Arctic Ocean: Southern Knipovich Ridge | collected 2010 | reverse complement strand
TGATAATGTGAACCTGGAAGTTGAGCTGATCGTGCCGGTAGCGTTGGAGCAGGGTTCAAAGTTCGCTATCCGTGAAGGTGGTTTGACGGTTGGCGCTGGTGTGATTACTAAGTTACTGGAATAGGTGTTAATATTATGGCAAAGCAAAAGATCCGCATTCGTCTTAAAGCGTATGACCATCGTGTATTAGATCAATCCGCAAAGCGCATTGTTGAAACTGCCGAGCGAGCAGGGGCTCGAGTAGTTGGTCCAGTACCCTTGCCAACTCGCAAAGAAAGGTTTACAATACGCCGCTCTACTTTTATTGACAAGGACTCACACGAGCACTTTGAAATTCGAACACACAATCGGTTAATCGATGTTCTCGAACCAGATTCAAAAACGATCGACATGCTCATGCGATTGAACCTGCCAGCGGGTGTGGATATCGAGATCAAAATATAAGTGTTGGCAGATTTATTGATTTTTTCAATATAAGTAACTTTTGAATAATTAACAAATATATTAGAAATATGGCATTGTAAGAGCGGGCCTGTTCGCGAACCCAAATACATGTGCTTCGCGGCAGACCGTCTGACTGCTGTGCCATCAGGGATGATGAAGCCCAGCCCAGGTTTACAGTCCCGAGAACAAATCAGTGCAGGAGACAAATGAAATGTTGAAAGGGCTAATTGGTAAAAAAGTTGGTATGACCCAGATTTTCGATGATGACGGTCTTGCAGTACCGGTTACATTGATCGAAGCTGGGCCTTGTTACGTCACTCAGTTGCGATTGCCTGAGCAGGACGGATACTCAGCAGTTCAGCTGGGTTTCGGGGAAGTGAAGCCAAAGCGCCTCACAGGTGGTCAATTAGGGCACCTAAAGCGCAGCAGCATTCCCCCATTGCGCTATTTGCGCGAATTCCGGGAGAAAGACCCTGAAGTTAAAGAGGGTGACAAAGTTACTGTTGATGTTTTCGCACCCGGTGATTTCGTGGATGTGATTGGAACAAGCAAGGGGAAGGGATTCGCGGGCGCCGTAAAACGTTACGGATTCCGAGGTGGACCTAAAACCCATGGACAATCAGATCGTCTTCGCGCTCCTGGTTCTCGAGGCGCAGGTACGACTCCTGGTCGTGTTTACAAAGGTGCAAAAGGACCTGGTCACATGGGTAACCACAGGGTTTCTATACAGAATTTGAAGGTTGTATTGGTTGATGCTGAAAGAAATCTGATTGGTGTTCGCGGTGCAGTACCGGGAGCTAAAGGTGGCTTGCTAATGATTAAAGAGGTTAGAAAGCAGTAGTTAAACGGGCAGGTCAATTGGGAGCAAAACGAACATGGAAGTAGATGTATTGAACATGGATGGGCAGAAAGTGAAAACGATGGAGCTTCCATCGGCGATCTTCGAAGCCCCAATAAACATTGATCTAATGCACCAAGCTTATGTCCGCCAAATGGCGAACGCTCGCTTGGGAACTCACAGTACGAAAACCAGGAGCGAGGTGGCTGGTGGTGGGCGCAAACCATGGAGACAAAAAGGTACAGGTCGCGCTCGTCAGGGTTCCATACGCTCCCCCCAGTGGGTTGGGGGTGGTAAAGTGCATACACCCAAACCACGTAATTACACTCAAGCCATGCCGCGCAAAATGCGCCGAGCGGCGTTACGTTCAGCCCTTTCTGTGAAAGCGGTCGAGAAGGATATCGTAGTTTTGGAAGAATTTTCCTTGCCGGATGAGAAAACTCGGATGATGGAACAGGCGTTGGACAGTTTGGTAGGTGTATCAAGCGCTTTGGTCTTGTTCCCAGAGAAAACTGAAGAATACGAGCGGATTGTTCGCTCGACAAACAACCTGCCTTATGCCAAGATTTTATTAGCGAATTATCTCAACATACGAGATCTCCTTGGGTATGAAAAGCTGGTTATACCGATGAGTGTATTTGACGTGTTGGCGACATATTTGGGTTAATTGGAGTAAATATGACTACAATTTATGATGTTCTCCGTCGTCCAATAATTACTGAGAAATCGAATTATCAAAACACTGTTTTACATCAATTTGTATTCGAAGTGTCATCAGATGCTACAAAAAGGCTGGTGAAAGAAGCCGTGGAAACATTATTCGAGGTGAGCGTTCTGAGGGTAAACATGATGAATATGCCCGCAAAGCGTTCTAGGAGTCTACGTACCCGGCAAACGACAAATCGGCGCAGTAGTTATAAGAAAGCTATTGTCACATTGGACCCAAGTGATACGATTCAAGTGTTTGAAGGGGTTAAATAATGGGCGTGAAAAAGTATAAACCTGTAACTCCGAGTTTGAGAGGCATGACTGGTTCCACATTTGAGGAAATAACAAAAACCAAGCCGGAACGCTCATTGATTAAACCACTTCGTAAAAGTGGTGGTCGAAATATGTATGGTCGTATCACTGTTCGTCATCGTGGCGGAGGTCATAAACGACACATTCGCATTGTAGATTTTAAACGCAAAAAGTATGGAATCCCTGCGAAGGTGTCGGCGATTGAGTATGATCCAAATCGTAGTGCCCGTTTAGCGCTTCTGTTCTATGCGGATGGTGAAAAGCGATACATTATTGCTCCACTTGATTTGCGAGTTGGAGATACGATAGTTTCTGGTCCTGAAGCTGAAGTTCGTCCCGGGAACAGTTTGCCGATTTCCAATATCCCAATCGGTACGATGGTTCATAACATTGAGCTGAACGAAGGTCGTGGGGGGCAACTAGTGCGCGCTGCCGGAGGTGCTGCCCAACTGCTCGCCAAAGAGGGCGACTATGCACAAATACGCTTGCCTTCTGGGGAGGTGCGCCTTGTTCGACAAAAATGCTATGCAACAATCGGGCAGGTCGGTAATTTGGACCACAGCAATATTAAACTAGGTAAAGCTGGCAGGAAACGTCATTTAGGTATCCGTCCAACTGTGCGTGGCTCGGCAATGTCCCCTCGCGACCACCCTCATGGTGGAGGAGAGGGTCGCTCGGGGATTGGAATGCCCGGTCCCAAAAGCCCGTGGGGAAAGCCCACTTTGGGTTACAGAACTCGCCGGAATAAAAGAACGGAGAAATTTAGAGTCCGTCGTCGAGGTAAAAAACGGCGTTAAACGATATCTGGATATGGAATATATCGGTATGTTGGAACCATATCTGGCAAGTTACTGGAGTAAAAGAATATGGGAAGATCATTAAAAAAAGGTCCTTATATAGACTTAAAACTGCTAAAAAAAGTTGATTTGATGAATGAACGCGGCGAAAAGAAAGTCATCCGAACCTGGAGCCGGGCAAGCACTATCTTTCCTCAAATGGTTGGTCACACAATTGCGGTTCATGATGGTCGACGACATGTACCCATTTATGTCACTGAAAATATGGTCGGACATAAGTTAGGTGAGTTCGCTCCCACCCGCACTTACCGCGGACATGTAGCTGAAAAGAAAACGAGAAGGGAATAGTTGGAAATGGAAACAGATATTTACGCACGGGCGCGACACATACACATTTCCCCCCAAAAAGTACGCTTGGTCATAGACTTGGTTAGGGGAAAGGAAGTTGTGGAAGCAGTCACCTTGTTAAGATTTACACCAAACCGGGCCGCTCGACCCGTATCCAAATTGCTCACTTCTGCAATAGCGAACGGCGAGGAAAATTTTGGTGTCAACCGTGAAGACTTATATATTTATAAGATTTTTGCAGACGCAGGACCAACTCGAAAATGGCGTAGATTCGGTGCTCGGGGACGATTAAAACCTTGGCTGCGTCGTTCGTCACACATCACGGTAATACTGCGTGAGCGGAAAGAGTAAGAAGGAGATAATATGGGTCGCAAGGTAAATCCGATTGGTTTTCGCCTGGGGATAAATAGGACATGGGATGCTCGCTGGTACGCTGAAGGCGAAGATTATGTCACGAATCTTCAACAGGACTTCAGGCTGCGAGATTTAATCAACGACGAAGCACCACGAGCTGGAATTTCCCGGATTGAAATTGAACGCTTTCCTGGTAAGGTCAAGGTTATTGTTCACACTGCCAAGCCTGGTATCCTGATTGGGCGCAAAGGCGAGAATGTGAAAGCAATTCGTAAAAGCATTGAATCCGAGATGGGCAAAAAGATCGATCTCGAGATTAAGGAGATCAAAGTACCTGATCTGGACGCATATCTTGTCGCTCGGAACATCGCAGACCAGCTTGAGAGGCGTATCAGTTTCCAGCGAGCGATGAAACGAGCTATTCAACAAGCTATGCGAGCTGGCGGTCAAGGGATCCGCGTGGAAGTTTCGGGTCGGCTAAGTGGAGCGGAGATGGCACGTTCAATAAACATGCGCGAAGGACGCGTCCCACGCCAGACTCTTCGTGCTGATATCGATTATGGAATAGCTGAATCTCTAACAACATATGGTCGAATCGGGGTGAAGGTTTGGATCTACAAGGGTGATGTGCTGCCAGATGTTGAGGAGAAAACTGAGACGACAGAAGGTGTATACGTCAGTAATTAGGTGGAATTTTGGTTAAAAGCTGCAATCGCATTATTATTAATCATAGAAATGTGGTTTTAGATGAGATATTAGTGAGGTAGGAATAATGTTAATGCCAAAACGAGTTAAGTGGCGCAAACAAATGCGCGGCCGTATGAAAGGGAAGGCTTCTCGTGGCACCGAATTAAACTTCGGCGACTATGGACTGAAGGCTCTTGAACCCGGATGGATATCTGCGCGTCAAATTGAGGCAGCTAGAAGGGCGATTGTGCGTGCATTTCGACGACGCGGAAAGTTTTGGATTCGGATTTTCCCCGACAAACCAGTAACACAGAGAGCGGCTGAAACCCGCATGGGCAAAGGTAAGGGGGACGTTGAATATTGGGTTGCAGTGGTTAAACCCGGGAGGATCATGTTTGAAGTCGGTGGAGGTATTCCTGCTGAAGTCGCCAAAGAAGCATTGCGCCTCGCTCAGTATAAATTATCGATCAAAACTAAGATTGTTGGACGACACGATAGGGTGGGAGGCGAATAGTGGCTACTAAAGAACTTCGAGATCTATCAACAGGAGAACTCGAATCGCGAGTGGAAGATGCGAGAGAAGAGCTGATGAATTTGAGATTTCAACAGTCTACTGGCGAACTCACAGACCATACCCGTGTACGCGTTACACGGCGCAATATCGCCCGGATGCTGACAATCATTCATGAACGGGAATTGTTTATTAATTTGGAAGGTGAAGAATGAATAAACGGCGTCGAATGACCGGAGTAGTGACCAGCGACAAGATGCAGAAGACGGTTGTCGTCGAGATGACTCGTACCTACCGGCACCGTCTTTATAAAAAAGTTGTCCATAGCCATCGACGTGTTATGGCTCATGACGAATTAGGTTGTCAATTAGGCGACCATGTCAGGATTGTTGAGAGCCAACCTATTTCACGACGGAAAAGATGGGTTGTTCAGGAAATCCTTCGCCGCAATGTCGCAGCCGGCGAACCCGAATTGGAGATCTAACCATGATACAGCAGGAATCTCGAATAAAGATCGCCGACAATACAGGCGCCCGGGAGGTGCTGGTAATCCACGTTATGGGTGGTTCATCTCGCCGTTATGGCAGGATCGGTGATATCGTGGTTGGAACAGTAAAAGTAGCAACGCCGCAGGGTGCAGTAAAAAAGAGCGATATCGTACGAGCGGTTATTGTTCGCTGTGCTAAAGAGTGGAGACGAGATGATGGGTCCACGATCCGCTTTGATGATAATGCGGCTGTTATTCTGGATACTGATGGAAGGAATCCTAAAGGGACACGAATCTTTGGACCAGTTGCTCGAGAATTGCGTGAAAAGGGTTTTATGAAAATCGTCTCACTAGCACCGGAAGTTCTATAAAACAAAGGTGTTTTTTTGTTCCAAGGAGTAAGAACTGTGAAATTAAGGATCCGTAAAGGTGACACCGTCGAGGTTATCAGTGGACGCTTTGAAGATAAGGGTAAGCGTGGTGAGGTTATTAAAGTATTGCCTAAGCAAGCCCGGATTATCGTACAGAATGTGAATATACGGAAAAAGCACCAGCAGCAGGTTGAAACCCGCGGTCGTGCATTATCGGCAGGTATTATCGAGTTCGAAGCGTCGATAGCAATATCTAACGTTATGTTTGTTTGCCCTGTCTGCAATGAGCCATCGCGTTTAGGAATTCTTCGGGATGGAAAAGAAGTCCAGCGGGTATGCAAAAAGTGTAAGGCTGAATTCGATTAAACTGCTGGATGGGAGCAAAATAAATGAGCCATATGCTGAAAGAACGCTATCAAGAAGAGCTAAAACCAGAGCTTATGAAATCGTTGGACTTGAAGAATGTGATGCAGGTTCCTCGAGTTGAGAAGGTCGTGGTCAACATCGGAGTTGGTGAAGCAATCGATAATGCGAAAGCGCTTGATGCCGCCGTTTCCGATTTAAGTATCATCACAGGTCAAAAACCAATCGTAACGAAGGCAAAGAAGAGCATAGCGAATTTTAAATTGCGGGAAGGTCGCTCGATTGGTGCTAAGGTCACACTACGTGGATATCGCATGTGGGCATTTTTGGATCGTTTAATGAATGTTGCCTTGCCACGTGTCCGTGATTTCCGAGGGATATCTCCCAATTCATTTGATGGACGTGGGAACTACACCTTGGGTCTTCGGGAACAGTTGATATTTCCAGAGATTGATTATGACCAGATTGATAAAATACGAGGCTTTGAAGTTTCAATCGTCACTTCAGCAGGTGATGATGATCAAGGCAGACAATTGCTGGAATTATTAGGAATGCCTTTTAGGAAGGAAGGTTGATAAATGGCAAAAAAATGTATGCCCATTAGAGAAACTCGACGCAAGTATAAAACTCGGATTCGCAATCGTTGCAAGCTATGTGGACGTCCCCGAGGTTATATTCGTCGATTTGGATTATGCCGTATATGTTTTCGTGAGCAAGCGCTAGAGGGCAGAATCCCTGGTGTTGTAAAATCTTCCTGGTAACTGGACGGAGGACGGTAAATGAGCGTAAGTGATCCAATCGGTGATATGTTAACTCGAATCAGAAACTCTGTCATGGCAGATCATAAAATGGTTGCCATGCCAAGTTCAAAGATTAAGGTGGCAATCGCCCAGAATTTAAAAGAAGAAGGCTATATAAAGGGATTTGAAGTTGTGGATGGTGAAGTAGTAGGTTCGAAAATACTACGCATTCGCTTGAAGTATGTTGGCGAAAGGCGCCAACGACATCCCGTAATCACAGGTCTGGAGCGGGTTAGCCGACCGGGACGACGTGTGTATACTAGTAAACAGAAGATTCCCTGGGTGCTATCTGGAATTGGAATTGCCATACTTTCCACACCGAAGGGAGTGATGACAGGGCAACGTGCCCGACATTTAGGCGTGGGTGGTGAAGTGCTCTGTAAGGTCTGGTGAACAAAAAAAGAGGAGAGTGGTTGGAGAGTATAAATTTATTATATCTGCGGCAATAACTCTCAGGAGGTTTAAAAGTGTCAAGAATTGGTCGTTTACCGGTGGTTCTACCAAAGGGTGTTGAGGTTGATATCAAAGGTACCCATATACTTGTAAAGGGTCCCAAAGGTGAACTTGAGCATACATTCCCGTCTGATATGATGATTTCGCTTAACGATGGCGAGATAGTTGTCAAGCGCCCATCGGATGAACGTACACACCGTGCTTTACACGGTATGACTCGGGCGCTCATAAATAATATGGTGACTGGAGTGAGTACCGGATACGAAAAAGTATTAGAAATCAATGGCGTCGGTTATCGTGCAGAGTTGGATGGCAAGAATTTGGTGCTGAATGTTGGTTACTCTCATTCTGTGATCGTAGAACCACCTCGAGGAATCGAATTTGAAGTTGATGCCAGGACTCGACAGATTAAAGTAATGGGTTATGACAAGCAAGTGGTTGGTCACGTGGCAGCAGATATTCGTAAGGTACGCCCGCCGGAGCCTTACAAGGGAAAAGGGATTAAATATATAGATGAAAGAATCCGCCGAAAGGCTGGAAAGGCTGGAAAGGTGACAGTATATGGCTAAAAATAAATCGCGTTCCTTTGCGCGTCATCGTAAGCACGCTCGTGTTCGAAAAAAAATTCAAGGAACACCTGATATCCCTCGTCTCAATGTCTTTCGAAGTCTGGTGGAGATTTATGCTCAGTTGATCGACGATGAATCTGGACACACTATCGTATCGGCTTCTAGTCTTGACCACGATTTACGCACTCAAATGAAGGGTTTAAAGAAGACTGAGCAAGCCGACCTTGTGGGCAAGTCATTGGCTGAGCGTGCAGGGAGTGAAGGAATTCGCCAGGTTGTATTTGACCGTGGTGGCTATCGATACATTGGTCGCGTCAAAGCGCTGGCTGATGGAGCCCGTCAGAGCGGTTTGGAGTTTTAGTAGGGGCTGATCTACTGGATTATTAGGGATAGTCATCCTTTTTACCTCTACTAAGGAGAAATAAATGTCAAATAATAGGTATTCTGAATTTACACAAGAGCTAGATGAGCGAGTAGTAGATATTAATCGCGTAGCTAAAGTTGTAAAAGGTGGACGTCGTTTTTCTTTCCGTGTCACTGTCGTAGTGGGAAACAATCACGGGAGTGTTGGTGTAGGTATAGGCAAAGCAAACGCAGTGCCAGATGCAATACGGAAAGCAACTGAACGGGCTCGCAAGAATATGCATGAAGTGTCGCTTTATAAGTCAACGATTCCACACGAAGTCATTGGTAAAGTGGCAGGTGCTAGAGTTTTATTGAAGCCTGCATCGCTTGGAACTGGAGTAATCGCCGGTGGCGGTGTCCGCGCTGTGCTCGAGGCAGCAGGGGTTTCCGATATTTTAACTAAGTCTCTAGGGAGCAGTAACATTCTCAATGTTGTCTTAGCTACGATGCAAGCATTAGATCAATTGAAATCCATAAAAGAAGTAGCTGCAATGCGAGGAAAATCGCCTGAGGATCTGATTCCATTCTGGGAGCGCAGGAGAAATGTCTAAATCCAAGACTTCAAAAAGTAAACCCGTGAGGATAACGCTGGTAAAAAGCCCAATTGGGTATACAAAGCGTCAGAAAGCTACCGTCCAGGCACTTGGTTTGCATCGCATGCAACAGACGGTTGAACAAGTCGACTCATTGACTCTTAGAGGGATGTTAGCGAAAGTAAGTCACCTGGTAAAGATAGAAGAGGAAGAATAGGTAAGAAAATGAAACTTCATGACCTTAAACCTCAGGAAGGATCGAAGAAAAACCGTAAACGTGTGGGCCGTGGAATTGCTGCAGGACAGGGGAAAACTGCAGGCAGAGGGACCAAAGGTCAAGGCGCTCGCGCTGGCGGAGGTACAGGGCTTTACCATCAGGGTGGCAACCTGCCATTCTTCCGTCGGCTCCCTTTCTTGCGCGGGAAAGGTTTCACTCCGATTAATAGGATTGAGTACAACGAAATAAACCTTGACCAATTGGAAGGGTTCGATCCGGATAGTGTCATTTCACCAGATACCCTGGTTGAAGCTCGCTTATTACGGAATAATCGAAGACCGGTAGTGATTCTAGGTCGAGGCGATGTTAATGTGTCGCTCAACGTTCGAGTTCATCGTATCAGTAATGGAGCCAGGACTAAGATAGAGAATGCTGGTGGTAGCGTTGAAATTATCGAATAATTTGTTGATTAGGAGACGATGATATGAAGCGGTCTGCTTGGCGCTATATTTGGGCGGCAAAAGATATTCGCCGAAGATTGTTGATAACACTTCTTATCCTGGCGATTTATCGCCTTGCGGCTCACGTTCCGGTACCCGGCGCAAATCGAGCAGTTATTGCCGGGATCTTTGAATCTGGCGGCGCAGGTGGAACACTATTAGGACTACTTGATCTACTTTCGGGCGGTACAGTTTCGAATTTCTCAGTGTTAGCAATGGGGGTTTACCCATATATTACATCACAAATTATCCTGCAGCTTTTGGTTCCTATCATTCCTGCTCTGCAGAAAAAAATGGAGGAAGATCCGCGCGAAGGTCGAAAGTGGATGGAAAAATGGACTTATATCCTTGCGGTTCCAATGGCTGCATTACAAGCTATCGGGCAGATTAACCTGTTTACAACATTTACTGGTGGTGTGCCGGTCATTCAAAACTTTGGTTTTGTCGGCGGAGATCTCCTGTTGTCGTTGGCGGTCGTGATAAGTATGACAGCAGGGACGATGTTTGCAATCTGGTTGGGAGAATTGATTTCGGAATTTGGCATCAGAAATCAAGGGCTTTCAATAATCATCTTCTCCGGCATTGTATCCCGCATACCAGTTAACTTTGTTCGCCTCTTAGCAGATGAACAGAATAGGATCATCTTGATCGTAATTTCAACAGTTGTAACCGCGCTAACAATATTTGCCATTGTCTACGTCCAGCAAGGTCGACGAAATGTGCCTGTAATGTATCCTGGACGCCGGGTCGGAAATCGCATGTCTATGCCTGTAAAAGGTACTTTGCCATTGATGGTAAACATGGCAGGAATGATCCCATTGATTTTTGCACAATCATTGCTTACATTCCCTGCGATTCTAGCCAGCTTCTTCACTTCCTCCCCAAATGAGTTTGTGAGCAATGCTGCTACAACTGTAACGAACTTGTTTGGTGGTCAAAGTGATTTTTACTGGGTGTTGTATTTCTTAATGGTGGTAGCATTTACCTTTTTCTATACGAATGTTCTGTTTACGCAACAGAATTACGGAGAGAGCCTAAAAAGGGTTGGAGCTCGTATTCCGGGGGTAAGCCCCGGAGCACCAACACAGAGATATTTAAATCGCGTATTGAGCCGAATCACACTCCCCGGAGCTTTGTTCTTGGGTCTGGTCGCCGTTCTTCCGTGGTTGTTAGGATTGATTATACCTATTGGAGAGAGCACTGGTCTAATGCTCGTCCAATCAGCTGGATTGCTAATCGTTGTCGGTGTTGTCCGGGATATTTTCTTTAACATTGAGGCGGAACTCAAGGTACACGGTTACGAAGATGCGTTGCTGATCCGATAATTTGGAGAAACTCAGTGCCTATATACATCGTACTGCTTGGACCGCCAGGTGCCGGGAAAGGCACTCAGGCACAAATTATTTCAAAAGAATTGAATTTGCCGCACATATCTTCTGGCGATATCTTTCGTGAAAACTTGAAGGACCAAACAGAATTGGGAGTAATTGCGGAAAGGTATATGACTCGCGGTGATTTGGTGCCGGATGATATTACGATTTCAATGATTCGTGATCGACTATCGCGCGATGATTGTAAACCTGGCAGTTTGCTGGATGGTTTCCCGCGCACACCCGCGCAGGCTGTTGCCTTGGATAACACCCTGGCTGAATTCCGGGGCAAAGTGAATGCCGTACCTTATATTAAAGTACCGCAAGAAGTCCTAATTGAAAGATTAACAGGACGTTGGACTTGTAGAGCCGAAGGACATATTTTTCATGAGAGATTTAACCCTCCTAGAGAAAAGGGTGTTTGTGACTACGATGGCTCACAACTCTATCAACGTGATGATGATACCGAAGAAACCGTTAAGAACCGCATTCAGGTTTATTTTAAACAAACAATGCCGTTGATTGACTACTACCGCCAGGTGGGTCTATTATTAGAAGTGGATGGCAGACAGCCGATAGAAGAAGTGGGCGCTGATTTAATCTATGCCATTTCTAAATCCATATGATCGGATAGTCATGGAACGTAATATTGTAATTAAAGATAAAAGAGAAATAGATCTTATGCGTGCAGCGGGCAGGTTAAATGCTAGAGCATTAGCTGCAGTACGAAAGATAATTCGACCAGGTGTAACTACTGCTGATCTGGATGCGGTTGCAGAAGAGGTGATCACTAAAAATGGAGCAGTACCGATTTTTAAGGGCTATCCCGGTCCTTATCCATACCCAGGCACTTTGACTATAAGCATCAATGAAGAGTTGGTACATGGAATACCGGGAAAGCGTAAATTGAAAGAAGGAGACATTGTATCGATTGACTGTGGTACAAAGTTAGATGGTTTTGTGGGCGACTCAGCCTTCACGGTTGGAGTTGGTGAGATTTCCCCCGATGCAAAGAAATTGCTGGACACCACTGAACAATCACTTTATGAAGGAATATCAAAGATGTGGGCTGGTAACCGGGTTGGAGATGTCGCCTCGGCTATTCAGCAATATGTGGAACAGAGAGGGTATCTCCTGACACGCGTATATACTGGGCATGGCGTAGGGAGAAAAATGCATGAAGGACCTCAGGTACCGAATTACGGGACTCCCGGTCGCGGATTGGTTCTACGTCCAGGCATGACAATCGCGATTGAACCAATGGTGCTTGTTGGCACAGACAAAACACGCGTGCTTCCAGATAGGTGGACGGTTGTATCTGCGGACGGTTCATTAACTGCCCATTATGAACATACTGTTGCTGTGACAGAAGGAGAACCTATCATCCTTACATTGGCGTAATAATTACGAAGTAAAAGAGTTTATTAAGGTTTGCATCGCTAGGATGATCCAATGAGAATGACTGGACGAAAACAGCAGTAGCAGTTATAATCTACAGTTTGGCTGGTGTTTAAATATAATTATTTTGAACTGGGTTTTGACATTACTGGTCAATCCTAGCCGCTGGGAGAATGGCATTATGAAAGTATCTTCATCAATCAAAAAACGTTGTGCAAAATGCAAGATTGTGAAGCGCCGAGGCGTTTTATATGTAATTTGTGAAAACCCAAAACATAAACAACGACAAGGATAAATGATTATGGCACGTATTATAGGTGTTGATCTCCCGCGGAACAAGCGGGTTGAAATTGGTCTGACGTATCTCTATGGGGTAGGTTCATCGCGATCTGAACAGATCTTGTCGGACACTGGCGTGAATCCGGATATTAGGATAAAAGATTTGACCGATTCGGATATTACTAAGATACGTGAATATATCACCCAAAATTACAAAGTGGAAGGTGATCTGCGCCGTGAGGTCCAACTCAACATTAAACGTTTGATTGAGATCGGCAGTTATCGTGGTCTGCGGCACCGCCGAAACTTGCCTGTAAGAGGGCAAAGAACAAAAACGAACGCACGGACCGCCAAAGGTCCAAAGAAAACTGTAGCCGGTCGTGGACGACGTCGCGGTGCAACAAAGAAATAGACTTAATATTTTTGTGAGGAATTATGGCTCAAAGTGTAAGATCAACACGTCGTAAAGGCGCAAAGAAATCAAAACGTACATTATCGTCTGGTAAGATTCATATTTATTCTACTTTTAACAATACGATTATCACCGTAACTGACCATGAAGGAAACACAGTAACTTGGGGTAGCGCTGGTTCTGTCGGTTTTAAAGGATCCAAGAAAAGCACTCCATATGCAGCCCGATTGGCAACAGAGCAAGCCATCAAGGCTGCAATATCGATGGGAATGCAAGAAGCAGAATTATTTGTCAAAGGACCAGGACCTGGACGCGAATCCGCGATTCGAGCTGTGGCAGCTCTGGGTATAAAAGTAACAGCTATCTCCGATGTCACTCCAGTGCCCCATAATGGATGTAGACCTCCGAAGAGAAGGCGAGTTTAATCTTTTTAATAAGGAAGGAAATCAGGATATTATGGCAAAATATCGAGGTCCAGTTTGTAAGTTATGCCGCAGAGAAGGTGAAAAACTATTCTTGAAAGGCGAACGCTGTTTTACTCCTAAGTGCTCGTTTGATCGCCGCGGGTACCCACCAGGTCAGCATGGTAAATCAGCACAATGGCGACGAAAACGAGAATCGGATTACAACCGGCAGTTGCGTGCCAAACAAAAAGCGCGCCGAATCTATGGGATTTTCGAGCGCCAATTCCGGCGCTATTACGAAGTTTCACTTGGACGTCGTGGTCTGACAGGCTTGAATCTATTGCAAATTTTAGAATCTCGCTTAGATAATATTGTCTTTCGATTGGGGTTTGCAGCCAGCCGATCTCAAGCAAGACTCCTTGTTACACATGGACACTTCATGGTCAATGGACGCCGTACGGATGTACCATCAATGTTAGTAGCAATAGACGACGAAATCATGGTGCGTGAAGGTTCATGCAAACGTACGTATTTTAAAGATCTGCCATTGGTCGCCGAGGACCGAAATATACCTGCTTGGCTTAGCCGTGATGTGAAGAATCTCACAGGGAAGGTCATCCGTCTTCCTGAGCGATCTGAAATTGACGGTACTTTGAACGAGCAGTTGATCGTTGAATATTATTCGAGATAAATATTATCCTTTTATGCCTGTGGTGGTGGCGTGAGAAATAGCGTCCCAACTTAATGCATATCAGGAAGAATTGGGGATGAGGTGAACCGTGAT
>SDBT01011347.1_pt1 | contig 14345 bp, 11 predicted proteins | sample 2277101 | NCBI WGS metagenome assembly SDBT01 (sample SAMN10404973, study PRJNA504765) | marine sediment metagenome | isolation source: marine sediment core GS10_PC15, 103 cmbsf | place: Arctic Ocean: Southern Knipovich Ridge | collected 2010 | reverse complement strand
CATTTTTTTGGTCGTTTTTCTTCTTCAAGCGGCATAATTGCCTCCATTATTTTTATTTTTTACTGTCTAAATTCTGGTACTCCCTAGGGGACTCGAACCCCTGTTTTCGCCGTGAGAGGGCGATGTCCTAGACCACTAGACGAAGGGAGCATGAATGGGGGACAGGCCCCAGATTTTAGGCTTGGGGACAAACCCCGATTTTAATAAAACCTAAAGCCTGTCCCCAAACCTAAAATCTGGGGCCTGTCCCCCATTGTGTGGTATTATAGTCATTTTACGATGTTTAGCTAGTAACGGTTTATAAAAATGCCATCATTAAAAGGGATCATACGAAAAAAAGGCAGCTCAAAAGCAACTGTTATTTCTGCTGATACACATCATTTAACCAACAAAATGATTCCGCGTAATCCGCTACAAATTCTCTATCAACTTCAAGACGCTGAATTTGAAGCTTATCTGGTCGGCGGCGGCATACGTGATTCGCTTTTAGGCCATCATCCGAAAGATTTTGATATTGCAACCAACGCTTCGCTTAACCAAGTCAGAAAATTATTTAGAAACTGCAGACTCATTGGTCGACGCTTTCGAATTGCACATATTTATTTTCATCGGGAAATTATCGAAGTCAGCGCTTTTCCCGCCGAAGAAACCGACAAAAAATCGTCAGCGGAAAAAGAATACGGGAAAATCGAAGATGATGCAGAGCGACGTGATTTCACTATCAATGCATTATATCTCGATCCCCATACTGGCGATTTGCATGATTTCTTTACAGGCTATAAAGACATACAAAACAAAACACTGAGAATGATTGGAAACCCAAAATTACGTTATCAAGAAGATCCTGTACGCATGCTACGTGCTGCGCGTTTTGCAGGAAAACTGGGGTTTAAAATAGCGACTGATACAGAGCGTCCAATAAAAAAACTCACTCACTTACTCCAAGACATTTCGTCGGCACGATTATTTGATGAAGTCTTAAAATTATTTTATTCGGGCCATTCGGTTAATGTTCTTTCTGAACTAAGACGTCTGGGCCTTTTCAAAGAATTATTTCCAAGAACGGACAAATTACTTAATTCAAAAAAAGATGTTTTTATCGAACAATTTATCTTAGAAGTTTTAAAAAATACCGATCGACGAATTGCAATCGGAAAGTCTGTCGCGCCAACATTCTTATTTGCTGCATTACTTTGGCCTCCCTTGCTCGAAACAATTAAATCCAAATATCATGAGCACTCTAATGCAAGTTTAATTTATTACCAATCTACAAAACAGGTGATTAGCGAACAAATAAAAAGAACTTCGTTACCCAAAAGAATCACCGCTGGTATTCAGGAAATTTGGGCATTACAACACCGACTCGAGAAACAGCACCCAAAACAAATCATAAGAACACTCGAACACCCTCGCTTTAGAGCGGCGTACGATTTATTATTGCTGAGATCAAAATCCCAAAATGAGCTGAAAAAAACTGCTTCGTGGTGGACAAAAATTCAAACGCTTGATGGGGGATCTCAACTAGAATTGATTGACAAATTACCAAAAATCACCCGAGAAAAACAAAAAAAGAGTAAAAAATAATTTTTATTTTCGGTATACTCGTTACCAACGTAGTCCATTCATATTTAAGAGGGAAATAATATGCAATTTATCAAAAAATCACTTCAAGCAGCCGTCGTTTTGGCATTTACCTTAAGCTTTTCTGCCAGCACCTTCGCTTATACAAACACCACGCTTCAGCCCATCAAATGGAAAGGTGAGAAATGGGAATATCTTGTCGAACATCCCACAGGAAAGAATCATATTGATCCGGCTTATTTTGAAGAAATATTAGATACGGCTGGCCAACACGGCTGGCGCCTTGTTAACGTCACGTCGGCATATCATTTCTATACATTCTATTTTGAACGACCTTTACTGCCACATAAAATTGATGCACAACGTGTTCGACTCCAACGCAATAAAAATTTTAGAGCACAAACTGAAGCAGATCAACGTCACTTGATTCAGACAACCGTTGAAAAAGAAAATACTAGACGAGCTTCTGCACAGGCAGCGAGTGCAAAGCAACCCACAACCAAAAAACAACCGCTTGTAACCAAGCCACCAACCAAACCGCAATCATTCTTATCAAAGCTCAAAAATAAACTTGTGAAATAAAGAGGTAATTATTATGTCTTCGTTCGTCGATTTAAATGCTTGGAAAACTTTATCCGATCATCATGAGAAAATAAAAGAAACATCTCTACAAAAACTTTTTGAAGAAGATGCCAAACGATTTGATCGGTACTCGCTTGAAGGAGCAGGCATTTTTGTTGATTACTCAAAGAATCAATTCAACGATGAAACATTATCACTGCTCATCCAACTAGCTGAAGATGCAAAGCTTCACGAAAAAACCACATCAATGTTTGCTGGCAAAAAAATTAATATTACCGAACACCGCGCTGTTTTACACACGGCTTTGCGCAACCCAAAAAATAACGCCGTTTTTGTCGATGGTGCCGATGTCATGCCAGAAATTTATGCTGTACTTAAAAAAATGGAAGTCTTTTCAAATAGTGTACGCAATGGTGACTGGAAGGGTTTTTCAGGCAAACCGATTACTGATGTTGTTAACATTGGTATCGGTGGCTCAGATCTTGGCCCTAAAATGGTTTGTCATGCTTTACAAAAATATAGCAAGCCTGATTTACACGCGCATTTCGTTTCAAATATCGACGGCACACAAATTGTTGAAACATTAAAATCACTGAACCCAGAAACCACTTTATTTATTATTGCTTCAAAAACGTTTACTACATTAGAAACGCTCACTAACGCCAAGACCGCCAGAAAGTGGTTGCTGGATGAAGCACAAGATGAAAAAGTAGTTGCCAAACATTTTGTTGCCGTTTCAACTAATGCTGAAAAAGTTTCGGGCTTTGGTATTGACACAGCAAACATGTTTGAATTTTGGGATTGGGTTGGCGGACGATATTCCGTTTGGTCTGCGATTGGATTATCAGTTGCGATATTTGTCGGCATGGCAAACTTTAGGGCTTTTCTTGATGGCGCACACGAAATGGATGAACATTTTCGTCGAGCAGATTATTCAAAAAATTTACCGATTATCTTAGGCTTATTGGGGCTCTGGTATCGGAACTTTTTTGGCACAACGTCTGAAGCTGTTATTCCGTATGACCATTATTTGCATTATTTTATGGCCTATCTTCAACAAATGAATATGGAAAGTAACGGAAAATCCGTGACGCTAGATGGCTCGCCTGTTGCATCTCAAACTGGTCCAGCAATCTGGGGTGGCATTGGCACCGACACTCAACATTCGTTTCATCAATTACTACACCAAGGAACCAATATTATTCCTGTAGACTTTATTATGCCGCTTCGCAGTTTAAATCCGATTGGCATTCATCATAAAATTTTGTATGCGAATTGTCTTGCTCAATCACAAGCCTTACTTCAAGGCAAAACGCTCGAACATGCTTATCAAGAATTAATTGATAAGGGCATGCCAGCAGAAGATGCAAAAACACTTGCACCACACAAAGTGATGACTGGTAATCGACCATCTAACACTATTCTAATTGATAAGCTTACGCCAAAATCTTTGGGTGCATTGATCGCACTATATGAACATAAGGTTTTTGTACAAGGCGTTATTTGGAATATTAATTCATTTGACCAATGGGGTGTCGAACTTGGAAAACAATTGGCGACAAAACTTGACCCGGCCTTATCAGGCGAACAAAGTTCTGAAACACTTGATGGTTCTACACAAGGGCTAGTCAATGCATTCAGAGCCAAGCTTAAGGAAGTGTTATGAAATTAATACGATTGTCATTGATTGGTGTTTTTTTATTATCAATAAGTTTTTCTTCATTTGCAATTTGTCGCGCGACAATTCTTTGCAGATCAAACGAAGGCAAAATACTCAAGAAAGTTCATTTGCAAACTTACCGACATGGGTTTTTGTATACGAAATGCAGTCTAACACCTAAATATGAAAAATATCTCACCAGCAAAACCTTACAACAACAATTATGCGAGCAAGCAGTCAAACATTGTCGCGATCATAAAAACTGTAAAACACAATTAATTTTCAAAAAAGGCTGGCCCTTCTTTGGACATCATTGATGAAATATCCGGATTAATATAAAAAACCAAAAAAGATTAGTGGTATTTCTCGTTTACGAGATACCAATATATCATCTTTAACAATAAATGCTCTGTCCGCGCCTTTAATTTGCTTGGATGATTTATTTTTTCCACCTATTTCAAAAACAATATCATCTACCAAATAATCTCCCACCTTGCTATGAAAAACTTGTTTCCCCGCGTTTGAGATGGCTTGGATGAAAAAAAGCTCTCGTATTGCACCTATATCTGCTTTTCCACTAATAACACCTTCAATGGCATATTGCAAATTCGTATTATTAAAAAATATTTTTTCGGGTCTTCTTAAGCTTTGATTGCCTGACCCTGCTGAAAAAACAAGTCGAATAAGCCCTGTTGCTTGCAAACTTAATAAATAGTTTGTAACAGTTTTATCATCGATCGACAAATTTTTTGCAATATTATGCACACTGGCCATTCCTGGCGGAATACTCGCAACAAAATTTAGAATTTTTTTGAAGTGATGTAAATTTGCTGTTTTAAAATTATAATAATTAGCAATATCCTCATATATTGTTTTATCAATGACTGCTAATATTTTTTCATGATAATTCAAAGGATCTTCTGATTGAAAAGGATAATAACCACGCCTCAAGTAATCATTAAAGTGTCCTTTGATTTTTGGAATATTTAAAATCATTGCATCGTATAATTGATGATGGCTTATCAAAGACTTAAAATGGATTTTTTCAAGTTTATTTTTTGTATTAAAATTTAAATATTCTCGAAACGACATCCCCGGTAAATGATATATTTTCGCGCGACGAGATAGATCATAGCTACCTCTAATCAAATCAAGGCTGGAGCTTCCTGAAAAAACAATTTGTATATTTGGAAAACCATCATATAAATTCTTTAATTCTTGGCTCCAATTTTTGTATTTATGAATTTCATCAATAAAAAAAGTCTCAATACCATCATTTAGATACAGCTCTTCTACAAATTCATAGACGGTAACTTTTTCAAAGTAAATATGATCAGCTGAGAAATAAAATACTGGCTTATCTGTAAATTGATTTTTGATGATTTGCAGCAACATCGTGGTTTTGCCCACGCCACGCCCACCAACTAACCCTGTAAGTCGGCTGCTTAATTCAAAATTATGATACAAAAATCGGTAATGATCAAGGCTGACATTTTTTATAAGTCTTTGATAAATAAGATGTAATGATTTCATCATTATGACTGTACTCCTAATTTTTAGCCATTTTTTAAGAGTATAGTCCTAATTTTGAGGCTTTGCAAACAAGCAATCAAGCCCGATCGGCTGTGAAAGCTATCACATCTTCAATATGAGATTTGTTGAGCGCTAACATAATGAGTCGATCGATGCCAAGCGCAACACCAGCGCAGTCGGGAAAGCCATGCTCCAATGCCGCTAATAAATTTTCATCGATTGGCACCTCGTTTGTGCCATCAGCGCGACGCTTTAGCAAATCTTTTTCAAAGCGCGATCGTTGTTCTTTTGCACTGGATAACTCATGAAATCCATTAGCAAGCTCGATGCCTTTAAAATAAACCTCGAAACGTTCAGCAACGGGCGGATTATCTTTTCTAATTTTGGCAAGCGCGGCTTGTGTTACAGGATAATCATAAATAAACACTAACTCTTTTTCCGAAAGTTTTGGCTCAATATATTCTGTCATTAATAATTGTAAAAACAAATCGCGGTCATCAATTTCAAATTCAGACAGACGATCTTTTAAATATGTTTCTGCGCACTCTCGTAATTCTTCTAACGATGCTTCATGTGGGTTTAAATTAAAGTATTTTTCAAACAACTTCGCATAAGAAAACTTTTCAACGCTGCACTCGCCCAAAATTAGTTTTAATAAATCCTGCATTTCATTCATTAAATCATGATGGTCAAAGCCGATGTGATACCATTCGAGCATGGTAAATTCAGCATTATGAAAGCGACCGCTCTCATCATCGCGAAATGATTTGCAAAGCTGAAAAACAGATCCGCTACCTGATGCAAGCAAACGCTTCATTGCATATTCGGGCGACGTTTGAAGATAATAAGTTTTATCTTTTGCTCGAACAGGAAATGAATGCAAATAAGGATCTGTTACTGTGGCGCCTGACATCAAAGGCGTTTCAACTTCTAATACATCACGGTCAATAAAAAATTGGCGAATCTTTTGCAGAATTTCAGCTCGCGCTTTTAATGTTTCAATTGTCGCTGTTGGTTTCCAAACTGCAGTCATAGCTTAACCTCTTTTTCTAATGAGCGGGGACAGGCTTCGGGTTTGGGTTAAAGGGACAAGCTTCGGGTTCGGGTAAAAAGCTAACCAAGACCGTAACCCGAAGCCTGTCCCTTTAACCGTAACCCGAAGCCTGTCCCTTTAACCGTAACCCGAAGCCTGTCCCTTTAACCGTAACCCGAAGCCTGTCCCTTTAACCCGAACCCGAAGCCTGTCCCCACCGCAGCTAATACAAAAAGTCCGGCTAAAATAACATAACTTAATAGCGAATAATGCAGTTTTATCAATAAAAACATGATCATGATCGGCCCTACAACGCTGCCTAACGTTTGAAATAATCGATAAACAGATAATGTGACATTTTTTCCAATCGTTTGAGTCACTGGATTTTCGCTGATGTATGCTGTTGATGGCGCTACGATAAATCCGCGAAAAACACCAAGCAATATTAACCCGATCACAAACATGAAGATATCTAAATGCCATCGCTGATAATGCTCGATAAATGGCATTTTAAAACTCGCAATCAACAACAGTCCGAGCCCAATGCCCAACAATCCGAAAACAATTGTTTTTCTTTTTGAATTATATTTATCCGCCCTTTTTGAAATAAATTTATTTGATAGGAAAAATCCCAGTGTTGCGAGCACCAATAGCTGGCCGATGGTGGCAGATGAGAAATGATAATGTGATAACAACAACGGAAAACTAAAAAGTATAATGCCATCATTTAAAAGCCCCAACGGAAACCCAACACAAAAAATCGTTTTAACAAATGTAAAGTTCCGAAATATTTTTGGCAATTCTTTTAATACAAATCGAAAACTCACTGCACCGCGACGAGCTTGCATCAACGGACTATCTGTTAAACTGATTCGAGGAATGACGCCAATAACATATAAAAAGGCAAAAAACATAACAATGCTTGAAACCAAAAACACAGCTTGCGCACCAAGATGACCGACCAATATGCCGCCGATTGCAATACCTGCTATTGCGCTTGCTTTTAATGAGTTTGAATATAAAGCAAATCCAAAACTTCTATTTTTTTCATGAGTAAATCTCAGAATATAAGCATATTCTGCTGAAGATGAGATTGGAATCATACAGCCAAACAATGCTTGCAAGAGTAAGATTTCCCAAATATTGCTTGAAAGCGCAAAGCCAGCTAATAGCACGCTTTCGATCAGCGTGGTAATAATGAGTATTTTTTTAATAGATTTCACTTCGCCAAAATAGCCACCTGGAATCAGCATGATGATAAAAAATACTTGGTAGACAGTATAAACGATCGCGCTGAATGAGGCCGGCATGTGCGAATTAATGGTAAGCTTTAATAAATACTGCGGGAAAAATGCAACGGTCAGGCAGTTAGCAAATAGCTTAATAAAAACCAATGGCCGAAGGCGTTCAATTTGATATCGTTCAACTATGTCAACTTGTTTGCTATTTCTTTGTTTATAATAAGCAACAATAAAATTAACAAACGTTTTTATAATTAAAACAAAAGATAAAATGATGAATGCAACTTGTGCAAATGCTTTAAAAGAAATGAAGATCATTATTCCTTAACGCGTGAAACATATTCGCCCGAACGCGTATCAACTTTAATTATTTCGCCAGTTTGAACAAACAACGGCACTCTCACAACAGCGCCTGTCTCTAGTGTTGCCGGTTTTCCACCGCCACCAGAAGTATCGCCTCTTAAACCTGGATCCGTCTCGACGATTTCTAATGTAACAAAATTTGGCGGTGCAACAGATAATGGAGCACCATTAAAGAAAGTCACAGCACACATATCTTGCTCTTTTAACCATTGTTTTGCATCGCTCACCGCACTGGCATTTGCAGTATATTGTTCATACGAATTTGGATCCATAAAATTCCAATGCTCGCCATCTGAATAAAGATATTGAACTTCTCTTTCCATAACATCGGCGCCTTCAATGCTATCACCCGATTTAAACGTTCGCTCAATAACACGACCTGTCATTAAATTTCGCAACTTAACTCGGTTAAATGCTTGCCCTTTTCCTGGCTTAACAAATTCGTTCTCGATAATATTATGGGGCGCGCCATCTAACATAACTTTCAAGCCGCCCTTAAATTGATTCGTTGAATATGTGGACATGGGGATCTCTTTGCTTGTTAACTAAATTACGCAAAGTATAGCGTGTTTAGTGAAGATTCTAAAGGGATTTGCGTAAAGGAGCAATGCAGGAAGCGCATATCATGCACTCCGATGGACCGGAGGTCCACTAAAAATTTATCAAACATTATACGCAACATCAGTCACGCCTTTGGCGTGACCCCTACGCTAATTTAATTTCCCCTCCAGACTCTAAACTCAAGCTCATCTCATGCAATTTATTCTCGCTATTTAACATCGCATTCGAAATCACCGATAAAATTTTCTCATCCAGCAATTGCTTAACACTCACAATTGAACGCTCACTTTGTGGCAAATATGTCAAGAGTTCGCGCGCCATACTCGGTGAATAGCTTAACTGAATTTGATGCTCATCCTGCAACTTCTTTTGCAAACTATTTAATTTGCTTCCGATTAAACTTTCTAATGCCGATAGCTGCAAATAGTTAAACGGAACAACCGTCATCTCTTCGTGAAAAATTTCACTCACTTGCGCTGAAACATTGGACGCATCAACTTGCATTTCCTCAACCGCCATTTCTTTGATAGCATTATTCGGCATTTTCATACCAGGCAAATCATCGACAATTAATTGCAGTAATTGTTCTTTTTGTGGTGGCGACTTCATTGGCGCGGTATTTTTAGCAAGATGCTGGTGCCATTCTTTTTCAGTTGTCAAAATAACAATGGCATGCGACAAATCAAAACCCTCAAGCTCGCCACGAATAAAACAATCTGATAATTCTGCTACAACCTGAGGATGTGCTAAATCAACATGCTCAAAAATGTAAATTGCCGCAGGATATTGGCGAAACTTCGCAAGCAAACCCTCGCCCACTCCATCGCCCAACAAACTCTTTAAATCAAATGGTTTTTGATAACGTGCCATATTAAATCGCAGCAGATAATGTTCGTTGCCATAAAATAATTTTGCCAACGCACGCGCTGTTGATATCTTTCCTACACCCTTTGGACCTGCGAAAACCATCATGCCCATCGGCTTTGTCGAATGTAATTTTAAGAATCCAGCCTGTAATGTTCGAGCGATAATCGTTAGCGCCTGTTCTTGGCCATAAATTTGTTGATTTAATTTCAATGCACAATGTCGAAGTTTTTCTTCATCTGATATTAATAAATGTTGCTCGGGAATATCTGCCCACTGAGAAATTATCTCCATAACATCTTTTAATTCTAAAACTGTGCGCAATCCTGTCTGTTTTAAATTCGCAACACTTGCATCAATCAAATTTAATGCGGATCCTGGAAGCATCGCATCATGAACATAACGATGTGCGAGTGCTACAACAGAAGGAATGACGTTATCTGCAATAGTTACGTTATAATAGTGACAAATCGCATCAAGATGTGCATTTACCATGGCAACTGCGGCCGTAAAATTTGGTGCTTTTATTTCGATCGCTTGACTACGACTAGTCAGCTGCTTATCCGCAGAAAAAAAGTGCTGATAACAAGAACTGCTACAAGCAAGCACTAATTGACAATCTTCTTCAATAATAACTTGCCTAATCCAATTCATCACTAGCGCTTGAATTTTATCATCAACCGCAAGCAATCCATCCAATCCATCAAGCGCGATAATTAATTTTTCATTTCCTTCAGGCTGAGGTTTGCGCTCAAGTGTTTTTAGTAAGTTGTTGGGTGTTAGCAATGCCTTTTCAATATCAAAAATTTTAAATCTGCCAAAATTACATTGTTTTTTAAGCTGGCTAATTAAAGCCGTACAGCCAACACCTACATCACCAATTAAAAAAACATTATTGCGATTCATTTGTGTTAACGTTGTTAAAATACGTGACAGCAAAGCTTCGCGCCCTTGAAAAATGTGATCTTCTCCGTTCCTCTCTTCCATCATAATATCTCGCTTGGTTAATGTTTGTTATTCTACCACTGCATTAATCATCACGAAAGTAAGAAAAACACTTGATATAGCCTAGTAATTAGCCAGCTTTGTCCTTATAATCCTGGAACTTGTCTTGATAGGATCTGCATATGCACACAATGAATAATTTTGAACTCAAAAGTCATGCAGAATACGCAAAAAAGTATCCTGATCACGAGGTTAGCTTCTTTGAGTCCATGATTATCCCTCCCTGGGCTAACTCTATTTTTGGCGCGACCAATCATTCAGACGATGATTTGCTTAACATCATCTTTGCTTATAAAGCTCAAGAGGTCCTCGATGACGTTTTAAATGCAACTCATCCCATCATCGCAATCTTATTATATTACCGTTTACTTATTTTCGAAAAACTACTATTAAGCTTAGAAGAAAAAGAGGGATCACGCAAAACAATTAAGAAGCTACATGAGGTTCTTGATCTATTAAAAACGAAGTATCCTCATTTCTTTAACAATCAAATTCTCTCCGAAAAAGACATACGCTCGTTACTTAATATTTTACAGCTCACTTGCAAACTAGATGATGAATTAAAAGATCCATACGTTCGTTTTAGCAAAGTCAAAAGATTGTTGGCGCGATTTTATCGTTTAATCATTACATTTATTTTAGCAGACGATCCTAACGAGCTGACATTTATTGCCTGCTATATTAATCCATATTTTCAAAAGCCTGGCGGATCAAATAACAAAATCACCAAAGCGGCTTTAGAAGTTTTTAATTACACACAACAAGCAGATGAATGGATTGTTGAATATTCCGATGTTGCACTTATTGCGCTTGATAATACAAAGCCTGAACTATTAGACATAAGCACTCAAAATGCCTTATACGAAGCCGCTTTACATTTTGATGAGGTAGCTCTAGCTATTTTAAACCACCCCGCCTTGTTGAAAAAATATTCTCCGCAAGAGCAAGCAGAGCTGCAAAATCATATCACTGAAAGTCATGCGGAAGGTTTATTAGAAAGCTCCGAGCCAGAGAATCAAACTCGCCCGAACACTTATCAATTAAGCTCAACTGAACGAAAAGAAAATAAAAAACAAGCCATCCGACTATATAACTATTTTTTTAGATTATCTCGAAAATTCTTCCGGCAAAAAGCAATGGCACTAACTTCAAGTCACTTAATTGATATGCTGACTATCATCATCAACAATGACAATGATATTCTACCGATTATTGCAGACTACTGGCACAAGACATATCGTCAGTTTAAAATTCATTCGCACACAACTGAGTTTAAAACAATCTTTACACCCTATATCAACACGATCATCAATTTTTTTAATGATAAAGATATCGGCGAAAGAGATGACGCAACTTTAAAAGCATTTGCTACAGAATTTATTGAAAAATGTAAGAGCGCGAAAATAAATTTAAAAAAATCAGGCAGACTCAAAGAAAACTTTGAAAAAATTCTGGATGATTTTATTGCGTTGGAAAATTCGCCGTCATAAGTAGAGACGCATTGCCATGCGCCTCTATACGAACAACTCACGAGCTGTTGACATAGGCAATCGTTCAATAATTTATCAGCTGTTTTCGCCAGTTATCCCACACTCATCACCTCAATTATCACATTTATCTCCTAATAATTTGAGAAATCAGGAGTTTTTGAAAAAAACTCTTCACAAGGATAGTTAAAAAAGGTATAAAAAGAAGTTCTCTTTGTAAGTTGAAGGATTCAAACAAGCAATGAGAGCGGCAGTTAAGGATAATTAGCCTGGGACTGCTAGAAAAATCGCTGGTATTTAAGACTAGCAATTCTTCTAGCAGTCCCGCTTTATTCAAGTGAAAGCTTGAAATCAACAGAGGAGTTTGCATGATGCAAGTAAATAAGTTTAACTTCTTGGATGATACCTTGTTGATTAAAGAGGAAAATGATAATAAAACCGCCAAACGAGTTAGGCAATCCAGGCGACGAGGGCAGTCAAAGATGACGACCTTAGAAGCCAGAAGAGCCGTGGAAGAACTCATGTTGGTTAAACAGTATCAATCGTATGATAAGCTTTATGATGTATAATTAGAAAGCAATCATACCCCACTTAAAAGGCCCTTGGTTTCGACCTAGGGCTTTTTTAATATAAATGTGTGTCTGATATTATCAAAGTTACTTTTCTCGAAATAAACGCATCAAACCTAATAGTTGTGAATAAGTTTGAGAAAGGCAACTTTGATAATGTCTGACACCTTTTATATTTTAGGTTAAAATGTCTGAATGAATACCTCAAACCAAATCCTGCGCATTGCCCTTCCAGCACCGCTTCGCAAACTTTTCGACTATTTGTTGCCCAAAGACTTATATCATGTAAATTTACAACCCGGTCTTCGCGTAAAAGTGCCTTTTGGCTCGCGCAAATTAATTGGTGTTTTAGTTGAAGTCACCGATCAAACTGACGTGCCAAGCAACAAACTAAAACCAATTACAGAAATCATTGATGAAACACCGATCTTTACAAAAGAGATTTTAGATCTCTGCCTCTGGGCGAGCGATTACTACCACCACCCAATTGGCGAGGTTTTATTTTATGCCCTTCCAACAAAACTTCGACAAGGCAAACCTGCGGAATTAAAATTCAAAAAATCGACGGTTAAGCCTGGCGAAAAAACAACACCCATAAAATTAAATGATGAACAAAAAAATGCAGTTGATCAGATTTTAAAATACAAAAATTCATTTCAATGTTTTTTATTGCATGGCGTAACTGGCAGCGGCAAAACAGAAGTTTATTTGCAAGTCATTCAAAAGCTTTTAGACCAAGAAAAACAAGCGCTGATACTTGTACCTGAAATTGCTTTAACGCCGCAAACAATTAGTCGCTTTCAAAAACGATTTAATGAGAAAACTGTTTGCATGCATTCGAGCTTAAATCCAACTGAGCGTTTAAATGCATGGATCATGGCAAAATCAGGTGAAGCTAAAATTATTATTGGCACACGCTCTGCGATTTTTACACCCTGCAAAAATTTAGGTATTATTATTCTCGACGAAGAACATGATTTATCATTCAAACAGCAAGATGGTTTTCGTTATTCAGCGCGAAACCTTGCAATCATTCGTGCGCAAAGAAATAATATTCCGATTGTATTAGGCTCTGCAACGCCATCACTTGAAACGCTTTATAATATTCTCAATAAAAACTTTCAAACATTAAGCTTGCCGGAACGTGTCGGCAGCGCGATTCATCCAAGCTTTAAAATGATCGACATTTGCAATCAAACATTAGATCACGGCATATCAAAAGCACTGCTAGAACGCATTAAACAACATCTCGATAATGACAGCCAGGTTCTACTTTTTTTAAATCGTCGTGGTTATGCGCCAACGTTAATGTGTCATCAGTGCGGCTGGATTGCGAAATGTCCACGATGTGATGTGCATATGACACTCCACAATCAGCCTGAACATTTGCATTGTCATCACTGCGATACGACGCGCCCTAAACCGGCAACTTGCCCCGAATGCGGCAAAAAACAATTACAGAATATTGGCGTCGGCACGGAACGCTTAGAAAAAGCACTCAGCACGCATTTTCCGGATATTCAAATCACACGAATTGATCGCGACACAACGCGCAAAAAAAATTCGATCGATAAATTATTAGAGCGCGTTCATGAAGGTAGCAAGCAAATTCTAATCGGCACGCAGATGATTGCAAAAGGCCATCACTTTCCAAATGTTACATTGGTTGGAATTATAAACGCCGACGCGGGATTTTTCAGTGCGGATTTTCGTGCAACCGAACGCGCCGGACAATTGTTACTGCAAGTTTCGGGGCGCGCAGGCCGCGCTGAAAAACCAGGCGAAGTATTGATTCAAACGCATTATGCGCAGCATCCGCTATTGAAACAGTTAACGCAACACGGTTATCTTGAATTTGCAAAATTT
>SDBT01011346.1_pt1 | contig 14347 bp, 9 predicted proteins | sample 2277101 | NCBI WGS metagenome assembly SDBT01 (sample SAMN10404973, study PRJNA504765) | marine sediment metagenome | isolation source: marine sediment core GS10_PC15, 103 cmbsf | place: Arctic Ocean: Southern Knipovich Ridge | collected 2010 | reverse complement strand
CCGCCGGTTCGGGGAACTGATGTACGACTCTCACGCCTCCCTTCGGGACGACTTCGAGGTAAGCTGCGACGAGCTGGACGCCGTGGTCGAGCTGTCCCGTTCGTGCGACGGTGTCTGGGGGGCGCGGATGACGGGGGGAGGGTTCGGGGGAAGCGCTATCGTCCTTGCCGACTCCGACGGCGCCGAGGCAATCGCACAGGCGATTTCGAGGGGGTTCCGGGAACGGTTCGGGCACACCTGCAGCATCTTCCCCACGCTTGCCGCCGGCGGCGCCGGCGTCGTCGAGTGAGGGGCACCTGGCCCACACCAGAGCGCCGCCGCCCGCGAGTATCCCGAACACCCCGGCAGATGTAGCGGAAACGGCGATTCGCCTTGACCTGTCCCACCGGCAAGCCGTAGTCTCTCCCGAGGGATCGCTTCCTGCACGTGAAGACCGTCGCCCCGTCGCTTGGATGTCGAAACATGTGGATTCAAAGCCCTTTCGTCAGGACGTTCGCCCTCATCACCGCATCGATGGCGGCAGGGTACCTGTCGCGCCGACGCAGGTGGGTGCCCGAGCGGGCCGCAAAGTGGCTGATGACTTTCGTCGTCGTCATCGGCTATTCGGTGATCGGGTTTTTCGCTATCTGGACAACGCGGATCGAGATGAGCAGCCTTTGGCTGCCCCTGTTCCTCGCCGGACAAGTGACGTTCCTCGCCCTGCTCGGGCTCACCATCGGGCGGGCGCTCACGAAAGATCCCGGGGAGGTGGGGCTGTTCGGCATCTGCTCGGGGATGGGCAATCACGGAGGGACCATGGGCGGGTTCGTCGCCTTCCTCATGTTCGGGAGCGAGGGGCTGGGGCTCGCCAACATCTACTGCCTCTCGTTCACTCCGCTGATGATCCTCGTGCTCTATCCGATCGCCCGCCACTACTCCGGTCGTTCCGGGGGGCGGTCGCTGGGCCGGTTGATGCTCCGAAGCCTGTTCGACTGGAGATCGATCGGTCTGCTGTTGGCGGCCGGGGGGATCGTCTGCTCCGTCTCCAGGCTTCCGCCCCCGCCGGTGATCGAGAAATGGAAGATCATTGGAATCGGGATGTACGTAATCAACGCGCTGGCATACTTCTCGATCGGGCTCCGCCTTCGCCTTGCATACGCGCGTCGCGTGGTGAAGCTCGTGGCGGCATTGGCGGGGGTCAGGTTTGTCGCCGGGCTGGGTGTGTGCCTCGGGATGCTGGGGTTGACGATGCTCACCGCCTCACCGCTGGAGGGAGTCGCCCGGAAGGTCGTGCTGATCCAGGCGATTGTCCCTATGGGGGTTACGAACGTCGCGGTGGCGAACATGTTCGACATGCGCCCGCGCGAGGCGTCGATCCTGTTCGCCGCCAACACCCTGACTTATCTCGTGGTGATCCTCCCGATAGTACTCTACGTACTGGGATAGCCTCGGGAACGTGCTTGCCCCAGAACCCACGATTAATCGCCAGATCGATCGCACTTTCCACCGGGACTCCCGGTATAATAAGTTGCGCAGAGTCGAGGTGGTGGTCGGCATAGCGAAATGTCTGATATCCAACGAGAGAAGCTGGCGGTCGCGCGGGAACGCGCTTTGCTGGTGCGGGTGATGCTCCCAGACTCGGCTGCGGATCCCATGGACCCACTGGGTGAGTTGCGCGCTTTGGCCCAGACCGCGGGGGCCATCGTCGTCGATGAGATTCTCGCTAAGCGCCGGACTGTCAACCCGGGCCTCTACGTCGGTTCGGGCAAGGCCCGCCAGATCGCCCAGCGCGCCAGGCAGAATGACGTGGACACGGTGATCTTCGATAACGACCTGTCGCCGGGTCAGATACGCGAGCTGGAGGCAATCACCGCCCGCAAGGTGCTCGACCGGAGCGAGTTGATTCTGGACATCTTCGCCTCTCACGCCCGGACCAGCGAGAGCCGGCTCCAGGTGGAGTTGGCGCAGTTGGAGTATACGTATCCGCGGTTGCGGCACATGTGGTCGCATCTGGAGCGAGTAGCCGGGGGAGCGACGACCGCGGCGGCGGCGGTGGGCGGTATCGGGACGCGAGGGCCCGGGGAGAAGCAGATCGAGATCGACCGTCGATTGGCCCGAAAGCGCGTGGGGTATCTCAAGCGCAAGATCGGCGAGGTTGACCGCCGAAAGGTCCGCCAGATCCGCAACCGCAAGGAAGCCTCCTGCATCTGCCTGGTCGGATACACGAACGCCGGTAAGAGCACGCTGATGAACCTGCTCACCGGGGCCGGGACCTACGTCGCCGATCAGCTCTTCGCTACCCTTGAGACCAAGACCCGCCGTTGGAATCTGGGCAACGGACAGACCGTCCTGCTGAGCGACACCGTGGGTTTCGTCCGCGACCTCCCGCATCACCTTATCGCCAGCTTCAAGGCGACGCTGGAAGAGGCCATCCACGCCGACCTCCTGATCCACGTCGCCGACGCCTCGCACGAACGCGTGACCCAGCAGATTCTTGTAGTGGACGAGGTGCTGGACGAGCTCGGCTGCTCCCGGGATACTCGCCTGCTGGTGCTGAACAAGATCGACCAGATTATGGATCCGGTGGTATTGACGGTGCTGGAGAACAAGTACCCGCTGGGGCAGTTCGTCTCGGCCGTGACCGGGGCCGGGGCGGGGGCACTGGGCGGCGAAGTGATCACACGGACCGCCACCACCCCGCCCGTGCGCGTCACGTTGGAGGCCGACTGCCGCAACGGCCGCCTGATGCAATACATCGCGCGGCACGCCCGGGTCGAGTCCGAGAGCTTCCGCGACAGCACCGCTTACATCAAGGCGATAATGGAACCAAAGCGCATCGAACAATTGCATCGCTTCGGGCGGGACGTGCTGGTAGTCTCCCGCTCGGCGAGCTGGGAAACGCCGGGGAACACGTGATGAGACGCACACCGACAAGCTGCGCAAGATGTGGAGTGATCCTGAGTGTCGTGGCGGCCGTGGGCCTTTCGGGCGCTCTCGGGGCGGTCTGGGCCACTTCCAAACCCAAGGCCAAGGCTCCGGCCACGGAGAAAGCGCAGGACAAGAAGGTCGTCAAGTACAAGCCCGTGACCAAGGAGCAGGCGGCCGCCAACCGCAAGCGGGCGATCGAGATGGGCGAAAAGACACGCACTTTCGCTCCTAACATGCACATGGTGGAGACCGCGCACTGCCTGATCTTCACCGAGTGGGACCGCAGCAACGACAAACCGCTCGCCGAAATTTGCGAGAGGATGTACCGGGCGCTGTCCCGCCAGTTCGATATCCCGCCGAAACAGAACATCTGGGCCGGGAAATGCCCCATCTTCATCTTCTGGGAGAAGCTGCACTTCGTTCAATTCACCCAGGAGGTTGACCGCAAGCGTCACGCTAGTGCGGCGGCGTACCACGTCCAGCATCGTGGGGGGTTCTGCTACATCGTGATGAACCGCTGCGAGAAGCGGGAGCGCTTCTTCGAGTGGCTTGTACACGAAGCAACACACGCCTTCCTCGGGCGGTACATGACCAACCGGCGAGTCCCCATCTGGTTGAATGAGGGTCTGGCGGAGTACATGGCCGCCACGCTGGTGCCCGAATGTAACTCGGCGAAGGAGCACGAGGTCGCGGCCAAGCGGGCTGTGAAGGAGAAACGCGACGTCCGATACGTCCTCAAGAGCACCCGCCTCGATTATTTCGGATACGGGATCGCCCAGAGCATCGTGCGATTCATGATCGCACGCGACCGCCGAAGATTCATTCGGTTCGTTCAGCTCCTCAAGGAGGGCAAGAAGGAAGACGAGGCCCTTAAGCTGTCATACGGGTTGACACAGGAGCAGTTGGTGCGGGGATGGGAGCAGGCCGTCACCAGAATGTACGGTAAACGACGGTGACAGACCCCCCGGTGGTGTGATAGACTCCGGCGCTCAGGCGACAGGGAGGTCGTCCGTGAGAGTACCGATCGACAATTCGAGCCGTCCCCCCCTCGCAGCGGACCCCCGGTCCGCGGATACCACACTGTCTCCGGATCAGGTTGCGCGCATCTGCGACGTTTGCGAGCTTTTCGCCCGCGATCTTGCGGGCCCCGTTTCGACCTTGCTGAAGAGGCCCGTTCAAATCGCCCTCGCCGGTGTGGATTCGGTCCGCCATACCGATCTTCTCGCCTCGCTGCGCGAGACCGACTGTTGCTGGAGGTCGACGGAAGGCGGGGCGGAGAGCGCCCCCGCGGAGCCCTCAGCGAGCGAGACGATCTGGTGGGAGCTTGCCCCGCCCGTCGCCCACGCCATGGTGGATTGCCTCATGGGCGGGGTCGGATCACCTGCCCCCGACCGACCGCCTACGTCCATCGAGCGGCGGGTTCTGCGGAGAGTTGTAGAGGCGGCGGCCGATTCGTTCATCCGGGCATGCGCCGGCCGCGCCCCGTTGACCCTCCGCCTCACCGACGATCACCCCGATCTCTCCCCCGAGACCATTTCCAAGGATACGCAGGCAATGGTTCTCGTCGCGTCGTTCACCGTAGCGCTCACCGGTACCGAAGGGACGATGCGGGTCTGCCTCCCTACCTCGCTGGTAGGACTCATCGCAGGCGGCGGGGGCGCAGGCGATGAGAACGTCCGAGGGGAGGAGGCCCGCGAGGATGCAGGCGGAGAGTCGGTCGAACTCTCCGCCGCCGCCCCCGAAGCGCCCGTCCCGTCGGAGGAGCTGGCGGACCTCGCCCCGGGAGATGTGCTGGTCACCGACGTGGACGCCGACGCCGAACTGACCGTGCGCGTGGACGGCCGCGAGGAATTCGGCGCCCGCCTCGGGTCGCGAAACGGAAAGCGCGCCGTCACCATCACCCGTCGAATCGAACAAGAGAACGAAGACGCGCAGGAATAAGATCGAGCGGACACCTCGTCGGTCCTCGGTATCGGGCTTCTGGCCGTCTTCGAAGCAGTACCGCACATCGATCGCACAACCTCTCGCCGAGAGTCGGCCTTGTTCGGGATTCGGCGGATTGCTGTAATAGGAGAGTGATATCACGATTGGTTCACGGCTGCGGCGGTGCTTCGCAGCTGCTCTGGGAGAACTCCCATGACGGTTCTCTTGATCATGGTGGGATCGGTGATAGTACTGGGCGGGGCGGGACAGCTTTACTCCCGCTTCATCGCGCGGAAGATCGGTGAAGACCCGGGCAGGTCTACCCCCGCCCTGCGCAAGGCCGACGGGCGCGACTTCGTCCCGACGCCCACCCCCGTGGTGTTCGCACACCATTTCGCCTCCATCGCCGGGGCCGGGCCCATCGTCGGACCGGTCGTCGCCTTCGTCTACGGGTGGTTACCGGCGGTGCTCTGGGTGGTTTTCGGCGGCGTATTCATAGGCGCCGTCCACGATTATCTCGCAACTTACATGGCTACCCGCGAGGGGGGACAATCGGTGGCGACCATCGCCCGGCGCTTGCTCGGGAAAGACGCGTTCGTGGCGTTGACTATCTTCCTAGTGGTGATCCTCGCACTTGTCTGTGCCGCCTTCCTGAACCTCTCGGCCAGCGCACTGACGAGCATGCTCCCCTTCGACCGCCTTGAGCTTCCCCGCGATCAGAACCTGTTCCGCGTCGTTACGGAAGGCGGGTCCGAACGGGTCGTCATCGGAGGGATAGCGTCGATGAGCGTCGTCTGCATCACTGCGGTAGCCCCGCTGCTGGGATACCTGTACCTTAAGCGCAAGGTCGCCGTCTGGAAGTGCAGCCTCCTGGCGATCGCGGTCTGCGCCGGATCCATCACGGTGGGGCTGTTCTGGCCGATCAAGCTGGGCCCGCTTACTTGGCAGCTACTGCTGAGTGGGTACGTGCTGGTGGCTGCGGGCGTCCCGGTCTGGATATTCCTACAAAGCCGCGACTTCATTAACGTGCACGTCCTCTACGTGGGGATGGCGATCCTGCTGGTGACACTCGTGATGGTCGGGATCAAAGGTGAGACGGTTTCGGATCCGGTCCCGGCGCTGAACGTCAGCGAAGGGACCGAGGCCCTGGGGATGTTCTGGCCGACACTGTTCATCGTCATCGCCTGCGGGGCGGTGAGCGGCTTTCACAGCCTCTGCGCGGGCGGGACCACCTGCAAGCAGTTGACCTCCGAACTCGCGGCCCGGAGAGTCGGGTACAACGCGATGCTGCTGGAAAGCTTCCTCGCCGTCTGCGTCATCGGGGTACTGATCGTCGGGGCGGGGAAGGTCAACTACCTGTTCGACGTGCACCCGAAGTATGCGTCTGCGGCATATCCTGTGCGCTTCGGCGCGCTGAACCTGGGGGCGGTACCGAAGGCCAACTGGGTGCTGGGATTCGCGATGGCGGTCGGGAACGCCACGAAACTCGCCTTTGGCGTCCCGATCGTGGTCGGAGCCCTTGGAGGGATGGTCCTCCTGGAAGGCTTTCTGGTGACCACGCTTGACACCGCTATCCGGCTGACGCGATACCTGCTCGAGGAGATCTGGCGGACGCTCTTCGGGAAATACGACGTGTTCGCCGCACCCGTCGCTCAGGCCGAGACCGAAGCCGAATGGGCAACCGGCGAGGCGGTCCCGGCCGGTTCCGACGGTATCCCGGTCGCCCCCGATATGTCCGAATCGCCCCCCGCTCCGGCGCATCCCAGAAAGACCACCGGGCTGGTCCGTGCGATACTCTCACTGATGCGGACCTACTGGTTCAACTCCGCCCTGGCGGTGGGCTTGATGCTGGCGTTCGCCTGGACGGGAGGTCAGGCCGCCCTGTGGAAGATATTCGCGACGTCAAACCAATTGCTGGCCGCAATGGTGCTCTCGCTGGCAGCGCTGTGGCTGCTGCGGCGCGGCCGACAATTCTGGTTCGCCCTGGTCCCGGCCGTCCTGATGCTGGTGACCACGGGTACCAGCTTGGGAATCCTGCTTAGTAAGTACCTCTCGGGCTTTATCACGTACGTGAAGGCCCGCATGCAGGACCCCTCCACCACCGTCGACAACCCCATTACACTCTTGATTGCAGACGTGGTCATCATATTGATCACGGCATACCTGCTGTTCGCCGGGGTTCGAGAAGTATTGAAGCTGCGCCGGACGGGTAGGGGAAAGCCCGCTCGAGCGGAGACGTAACCGACGCCGGGAACGAACGCGCTACCGCGCCCCCGGCGCAAGATAAACCGGGGGCGTTCCTTTACACGCTAAAGTTGACCAGCCGCGCAGTCCGAAGATAGGAGAAGCCAAGGCACGATTTCGACAGCCTTTGGGCGCTGCCGGTGTACGGCGGCGGGTTCCACCCCGGAGCCCGCCGCCATCTCTTTGCGCACAGACAACTCCCGAAATGTCCGACAATCAAGACCCTGGCGACAAAGGCCCCACAGCATGCTGAAGGCGATCCACATCCGATTAGCAGGGGCGAAGAGGCGAGCGAAGGGAAGATCGTCGGTCTCGTCTACGTCACGCCCATGCGTCGGCGGGGAGGTTTCCTTCTCAAGAGCGATATGCCTCCGCAAAGCATCAGGATCATTGTCGCCGGTTCGGGAGCTGCACTTCCGTTCATCGCTGGGATGCCTGCGCCCCAGTGGGACAGCAGCAAGCTAAGATCGTCATCATCGACGAACCCGTCGCCGCTGAAGTCCCCCCCGCTCCAACCTACCGCCTGATTCCAGTTGGACAGAAGCAGGCTGAGATCGTCGTCGTCCACGTAGCCGCTCGCATCGGCGTCGCCGATTATGGGCGGGGCCGAGATGATCTGGACGTCCCAGAGAACCGACTGCTGAACGTCGTCCAGGTCGCGGAGGATCCACTCCGAGATCATGCCGTCGTACGCCAGCGCCTTGACCTCGTACTCGCCCAGACCGAATCCGTAGTCAGCCATGTCGAAGGTCTCCCCTTCCGCCCCGTCGATGAGGATGTCATCGACGTACCACTGCACGTCGATCACGGCCGGATCGACCACGTCCACCCAAAGCTCGTCCGGGTCCACGAGCGTCCCGGCATTCTCAAGCCACCCGTCCAGCGGATCGACGTACGCGAAGATCGTGAGGATAAGTTGCTCGCGGCTGACGGCGTCGAACGGCCGGGTGACTGAGCGCATCTTGGAGTCCATCGACGGGCGATAGAGCCCGTACTCGTAGTACTCGGCCCCTTCGTAGACGCCGATGGCGCCCATTTCCGGGTGGTCCGGATCCTCGTACCCGATCCAGTCCGACCACTTGACGGTCGCCGGATTGGAGTTCTTGGTGACGTTCACTTCGGCCGGTTCGGGCCCGGAGTGGGTCGTTCCGCTGGTGTAGTATTCGTCGGCGAGACCGGCGAAACTGTGAGCCACTTCGTGGAGCGCGACGTGCGGCCCCGAGGAGTTCCCGCCCGAGTAGACCGCGTAGCTCCCGCCCGATCCCCCGTAGCGGGTATCGTTGACCGTCACCAGCTTGATCTCCGGCCATAACCCGCTGCCCGACAACTCCGCCGACAGTGCGGCGGTCGCCTTGGTAGTGTTAATATACAGCAGCCGCTCGGTGACCCCGTCAAAGTAGTACCTCGCGTCCAGCGCGGTGTCCCGATAGATCCCTTCGGGTGGAACGTCGGCCCCCGACTCGTTGCTGACGACGTCGATCCGGTACACGTTGAAGAAGCTTTGATAGCGGGAGAAAGGCTCCTCACCGCTGTCGAACATCCTGTCAAGCGTCTCGCTGATGTGGTTCGTATAGGTGCCCCCCGCAATGTCCGAAACCGTGTACCCGTCGCCCAGGAAGACGATGTCCACGCGGTTCGAGCTGGGCCCGTTGTCCATGAGGGTCTGGTACGCACCGCGCGCGCGGGAACCTCCGAACGCGAAGGCCACCACTACTACCGCCACGATCGCAGGTCGTACTGCTCTCCTCTCGACGCGTTCCCGTTCCATCGTCGCCGACCTCACTTGCGAAAGGACCAAAAGGTGCTGCCTATCCTGCCCAAGAGCACGTACACGAGCACACCGAGGTGTTCGCGCTTTTGGGAATCTCTCCAATCACCTTATTATACCGCATTATGCTGCGGATGTGGCCCTCGAAGGGGTCGAAAACCCACACCACCGCCTGGGCCCCCATTGCCGCCCGTGATGGCCACTACACGTACCGTCCTGAGGGGACATCCTGGATACATCTGACGACAAGGGCCGGTGATGTCCGGCCCTTGTGCCTGCATCCGAAACAGTGTCTCTGTTGCGGCTTCCGCCAGTCTACTTTTTCCCGCTCCTTTTTGCGCTCGTCCTGCCCGTCCTCCGAGAGGACTTCTTCGCAGGGGCTTTGGTCGATCTCTTCTTGGGCATTTTCCTGGCTCCTTCGCTGGAGGCTGCCCGCCTCCGACGCCTACCGCGACCCCGCCGCTTCTCGTGCCTACGCCGACACGCGGGGGGAGGATCTTGTCGTGCGTTCCAAAGACCAGTCTAGGCAATCACAAACCGGAATCACGACCTTCGTTCCCCGTTCCCAGGAAAAGATGTTCAGTGCTAAGGGTCGCGCTGTCGTGGGCGCACCGCTCGACCGGTTGGGCCCGAACAGCTTACCCCCGGGGCTCGGGACGGTCCGGACTATTCGGATCCCTGCGCAGCGAAGAGAATTCTGCTGCGGGGGGGGAGCTGGAGCTTCACGGTCCCACGACCGCGTGCCTCGATGGTCACACCGCTGTCAGGCTCGGGGATCAGGCGGTCCAGGTCGCCGAGCGGTGAGCCCTGAGCGACCTTGACCTCAACCTCCGCCGGGTCGTTGCGATAGTTGCATATTCCCAGCGGCCCGCCCTCGAAACAGTAGACGCCCACCCGCCCGGGGCAGCGTATGTCGAGCCCCAGCGGTTCGCTGACCGTCCTGCGAATGCAATCGAGAACGGGCTGCGCCAGGTCGGGGATGCGCACAGGGCGGTCGATGTTGACACCCGCGCGGTGACCGAGTGAGACGGTGTAGGTGTCGAGCATCATCGCCGCTCCTTCGCCATGTTGCTTGCGCGTGAAGTACGGCGCCTGTTTCTGGCTGATGCCCCAACTTACGAGGACCTCCGCGTCGGTGGCTTCCAGCGCACCGGTGACGTGCATATACCTCCGCATGCGGTAGTGCTCGTCCCCCATGCGGATTCGCCGAGTGTAGGCGGGGCCTTCCTCGAGCGAAGCCCTGGGAGTGAGGCCGAACAGTTCGTCCAAGACTTCCGGCGCATCCAGGCGCAGGAGGAACTCCGCCGTCGCCAGCACCGACCGCCCCGACGCAATGTGCCTGCGGACCTTGTCGAGCACGTCTCGGTCGGTAAGCGCCTGGGCGGGCAGGAAGATGACCGAGGCATTCTCGGGAAAGGTCGCGTGCATTGTCGTGGGGATGCCCAGCATGGTGATGTAGTCGTAGACGAACGGTTCGCTGCGGGCGGTGCTGTTGGGCGGTTTGTAGCAGGCTAGGCCCGTGGGCTTCGCCCCCCGCAGCGCGGCCGACCAGCCGCGGATCCTTGGTAAGTCCTCCTTGAGCCCCGCCACCAGATCCACGCACTGGCGATGCTGGAGGGAGTCGTAGTTGAACAGCAGGATCTCGGGAGTACCGATGAGCGCGTTCTGGTAGCCCTGCTCGACGTAGGATGGAACGTCGCAGTTGTAGGGGTCGAACCATCCGCCCAGCGTCTTCGGCCCGGCCAAATCGTGAAGCCACCCGTAAACGCTCCACGACTGTGACTGCGGTGTGAAGGACAGCTTGTCGTTGCTGTACGGGTTCCGCGTTTCCGTTCCGACCCATATCGCATCGAACTGTTTCGTCTGGGCGTCGGCGTCGTACCCAAACTCCTGGAACCGGTCGTACCACTGAGGGTACTTGATGATGACTTGGCAGTCCGGGTTCGCGCGATGTGCGGGGGCGAGGATGGCCTTCGCGGCGAAGTCGGCGAGCAGCTTGTTTCGGAAAACCGACCACGGCAGGTCGCCCTTGGCCGCTCGGCAGGCGTCGCATTCGCAGTTAGTGAAGAAGTAATCGTCGAGTATCAGCTCGTCGAAAAGCTTTCCCGCAAGCTCGCAGACGCGGGCGATATCTTCGGCGGTCTTAGGGTCGGAGTAGCAGAAGACGTTTCCCTGCTCGTCGGGCTGCGGGAGCGCCGGGGCGCCGAACCCGTCTCTCCAGGTAGTGGTCAACGCCCCACCGACCCGGATCCCGGCCTCCTGTATCATGTCCCGCGCCCGGACAAGCACCGACTCTTCAGCCGTATGCCCACCGCGATACAACTCGAGAAAGATATGCTCGACTTCCAGGCCCCTCAGGCCTTCGATGACCTCCCGCACCTGCTCGGGGGTGGCGAGAAGCCGACTTACCGAAGAGGCCGCGAGGTAGGTGGATATGCGGAACTGTCCTGTGTAGTGTTCTCCGTCACGAGGGGACGACATATCTGCTCTGCTCCTTCTTACACGTCTCCGGGCGGTCCGGCCGTTCGGGTCCAGACCCCGCAAGGGCGCCGCGCCGGGTACGTGGGTCGGCGACGGCTCGCGGTCGGGGGATGTTACCCGCCTGCTCCCGCGCGGGCAACAGGAAACGCCGGCGGCGCGGCCTTCAGGGATAGTAGCGGAAGATGTTCCCCACGTCCGGGACGTACTTCATCACGTCGTCGCTGATCTCGGTCATGCGGTCGAAGATATCCGCTGGGATATCGCCGCCCATGGCCTCCGCGTTCTGCCTGACCTGGTCGGCGTTGCGGGCGCCCACGAGCACCGAGGTCACGTTGAGACGTGAGGCGACCCAGCGAATGGCCAGGTGCGTGAGCGGCCGATCCGCCTGCCCCGCCAGTTCCTTGAGCCGCTCGACGCCCTCGTGCACGTGCGGCCAGACGTCCTTGTCGAACAGGAGCATCCCGGCTCGCGAGTCGCCGTCGGGGAAGCTGCACTGACGCGGGAACTTCCCGGTCAGTATCCCCTGTGCGATCGAACTATAGGTCACCACGGCGATCCCATTGGCCGCGCAGAACGGAATTATCTCCCGCTCGGGATATCGCCAGAAGAGGTTATAGCAAAGCTGGTGGGCGTCGATACGCCCGACATCGGAGATCTGCTCCATCTGTTCGACCGAGAAGTTGCTTACGCCGATCGCGCGGATCTTGCCCTCCTGGCGAGCGGCCTCCAGACCTTCCATCGCCGGGCGGAGGTCTCTGCCCTTCCGCGGCCAGTGAATGTAGTACAGGTCGATCGCGTCTGTGCCCAGGCGCTCGATGCTGCCCTCCACAGATTTCAGCATCTCCCCAGGGTCCCGATCGGCGCAGTTGCCCTTGGTGGCGAGGAAGACTTCGTCCCGTCTGCCCTGCAGGAATTGCCCGACCACGCGTTCGCTTCGCCCGCGCCCGTATCCCTGGGCAGTGTCGAAATGACTCATCCCGCATCGCAGCCCCGCTTCCATCGCCGCCAGAGAGTCCTCATCGTCCTGTCCGCCCCACTGCGCCCCCCCGAAGCTCCAGCAGCCCAGCCCCAGCACTCCGTGCGCCTTGACCACCGGGGCGATCTGCACGGTCGGCATGCCGTTGTCGCTAATCACCTGTGAACTCCTTATCGCACCGGCGAATGATACCACACTCACAAGATACTTTGCCACGTTGATGCAGGAGCACCGCACGGACGGTCCGCGGCGAGTCCGAACCTGTCCGCGCGAGATCGCCCTGTCCCGCCTCCGCTCTTGCCCGCCCCGCCCCGAAATGAGAAGATGGTAGCGAGAGCGGCGCTGCGGACGGATCTGAGAGGTCGCAGAGAGAACCCGACGCTTCCTTCGGGAGGTGTTCGGGGATGTGACCAATGCCGGAGGCGCCGCCGTTCGACGGAGAGGTGCCGCATTGAAGAGCTTTATCCGTGGGTTCGCGTTGCTCGTCGGTATCTGCCTGTTCCTCACCGTCATGGTGCAGTTGCTGGCGAGAGGGACGTGGGCGCTCTCCGGAGCGGGGGAGACATCCCTGGAGGATCTGGCGAGCATCCGCCCGCCCGTGCGAATGTGGACGTCTGAGCAGATCAAGCAGGCGATCGAGGAGAATCGCGTCCACAGTGTCGCTGAATGGGACGTGGAGAAAGGGCGAGACTTCCACGAAGCCCCCATCCTCGCCGAACGGGTCAGAAGGGGACAGCTCCCCCCCGTCGATCGCCGCCTTCCTGAGGACCCCCTCGTCATCGTCCCCCCCGATCAGATGGGGCCCTACGGAGGGACGTGGAACCGTTACACGAAGTCGCCGATTCGCACCATGGGGCTTCGCTGCGCCTACGAATACCTGATCCGGTTCGATCCGATGGGCAACAAGTTCCTCCCGAACCTCGCCAAGAGCTGGGAGATGTCGGACGGGGGGCGAACCTGGACGCTGCATCTGCGAAAGGGCGTCAGGTGGTCCGACGGAGAGCCCTGGTCCGCCGACGACATCATGTTCTGGTACGAGGACATCCTGTGCGACGACAAGGCCACCCCCACCCTTCCCTGGGAGTCCACCATCGGTGGAGAGCGGATGCGAATCGAGAAGATCGACGACGCGACAGTGCGTTTCCACTTCGCCGGCCCCAACGGGCTGTTCCTCGTGCACCTCGCCGAGGCCTGGGCATTGCGCCTTATGCACCAGACGCCGAGGCACTACATCAAGCAGTTCCATCCCCGGTATGCTCCCAAGGGGCACCTGGAGCGCCTAGCCAGGCAGCGCGGGGTGTCCGGGCCTTATGAGTTCCTGGAAATCATGATGAGCCCGAGTGAAAACGAGTTTCTGCCCACGCTGAACGCCTGGGCGATGGAAGGCGAGCTGATCATGACCCGCCCCTCGGTCTTCCACCGAAACCCCTACTACTGGAAGGTGGACCCGGCCGGCAACCAGTTGCCGTACATAGACCGGGTCATGTTCAACAAGGCCGCCGACCTGGAGACCATCAATCTCAAGGCCATCAACGGCCAGATCGGGATGCAGGGACGGTACATCAAGATCAACAACTATCCGCTTCTGATGGAGACCAGCCGCCAAAGCCGCCTCCCGGGAAGCAAGGCCACCCCGTTTCACATCCGGCACTGGGTGGGTCCAAACACCGTCATCCTGACACCGAACCTGAATCACAAGGATCCGGCGAAGAATCGGCTTCTCAACGATCGACGGGTCCGCATCGCGCTGTCTGTGGCGATCGACCGTGAGGAGATCAGGCAGGTGCAGTTCTACGGGCTGGGGGCGCCGAGGCAGAACTGCCCGACCGAGATCTCGCCCTTTTATTCCAGGAAGCTGGAACAGGCCCACATCGAATACGACCCCAACCGGGCCAACGCTCTGCTGGACGAGGTCGGCCTCGACCGCAAGGACGGCGACGGGTTTCGGGTGTACGGCGACGGACAGCGGTTGGTGCTGAATATCGATTCCTGCGACCAGACCGGCTACGAGGACGCGTTGCAGTTAGTGGCTCAGTACTGGCGTGAAG
>SDBT01011345.1_pt1 | contig 14347 bp, 23 predicted proteins | sample 2277101 | NCBI WGS metagenome assembly SDBT01 (sample SAMN10404973, study PRJNA504765) | marine sediment metagenome | isolation source: marine sediment core GS10_PC15, 103 cmbsf | place: Arctic Ocean: Southern Knipovich Ridge | collected 2010 | reverse complement strand
GCCCATTGTGCGTTATAATCGAGGCTGGCTGGTATGCCGAGAAGTCTGAGAGAACTATCAGCATTCAACCACATGTAATCCGCCCAGAGGCCGATCAAAATTTTGGGGGTGTTGTCGAGTAGCATATCACAACCGACACCGACACCGAATGCACCACCTTGAGCGCCCACATCGTCTATGGAGATCAGCCTACCGCCGTTTACCTCGTTATGAATCCCCGCCATACCGACAGAACCGCCAACATGGCAACCCGTCCATGGATCATGTTTGTTTACAGTAACATCCATGAACCCCCCAGCTTTTGCATACGACATCGCTCCGAAGGTCAATATCGTTGCGCTGACAATGGCGACACCTATCTTTATCTTATTCATGAGAACAATTCCCGTTTCCGTTTGAGATGTAACGTCCCCCTTCGGGACTCCACGAATATGTCGAGATCACGGTATGTAGTCAATGCCCAAGCATCACATCCCAGCCATAATGTGGCGAGCCCGTGTCGTATTAGTCACAATTTTAACCTTGACCATGTTGGTTGAGTTATGCTAGTTTTCGCAATCCAAGACGGGAGAGAGATATGAAAACCGATATAGAAATGAGGATGATGGTGAGCGATGCCATCGTTGCCGCAATAAACCCGCTCACAAAAGAAGTGCCCTTGCCCATTTTTTTGATGTGTTTTACGGAGATGATGGCGTGCATCATAGCTGATGCTGTTGCTAACGAAGCCGATGAGGAAAAGGGATTGGTCTTGGTGCATGATTTAGTGAAGGACAACCTGACAAAAATTAAGGATGGCAATGCTCAGATTTTTGGTAACAGGAGCATACACTGAAGATTGTATAGTATACTAGATTTTCACCTAAAAGAAACGCATATTGTCTAGTATACTAGACAGATAAAGGCCGGATAGGACATGAAGCGGGTATGGATCGCAATAGGTTTGAGTTTGTTGTTGATTGTTCCGGTATGGGCTAACGACGACGATCCGATGCCTGAGTATCAACCACCCCCCGAGTATAGCGAGCAATATGAAGGACCAGAGGAACCGTACGAAGAACCATACTACGAACCACCCCGAGAACCCAAAAGTTTCCGACGCAGGCACAAGGCTAAGAGAATCATTCGCAAGGTCCGCAAGGTTCTGGACGTGATCGAGGCGTTTGTGGATAACCCAGAAGTCCTAGAAGGGTTCTTGAAATGAGTACCAAGCGACACGCACCGTTCTTGTCGGGCGGGAAGAAATCGAAGAAGCCAAGGATGACAGGGGTTGTTACTATGATGCCCGACGAGCTGATTGAGACGATAGACCTGTATCGGATTGAGAAACGAATATGGTCCCGTGCGAGAGCCATACGATCATTGATATCAACAGGACTTCGGAAGGAGGGAGTTGGTGATGGACGAACCTATAAGTGATACGACAGTCATGCGTATCCACGATATGAGTATGTCCAAAAACGAACGGGTGGCTTGTACTGGTAGGTTACTCAAACACATACATCGTGATTTTCGGTTATGGTTCGGGGATTGCATTCAAAGGGGTGACGGTCCTGAGTTGGCAATTCAATCCGCCGCTGCTGTTTTTGCCTCAGAGCTTTCAGCTATGATTGAAATGGGCACTAAAAAGGAGAAACGCGATGAGGTTGTTCTTATGGTAGTGAACACCATGTATAATCTGCTACAGGATAAAGAACGGGGGATATTTCAAGATGAACTGGCAGGACATGAAAGCAATCGAGGACGAAACACTCACGCAGTTGAAGGAGGCGGAATCTGAATTGGAGTCGTTGGTCGTACACCTTCTCGATTCTGGTTCGATCAAACTGGGCACACCACACTCCACAAAGCTCATAGAGATTCTGAGGAGGGTAAGCGAAATGAAGAGTCAATACGAGGCGGTGACATGGTAGGCAAGCCCCTTCCGGGTGTAGAGTATGAAAATGCTTTTCCCACTACGATTACAGCCGGAGAAGTAACCATAACGATCAATGCAGATGGTTCATGGGAAGGTGACGGGAAGGCGTTTATAGCCGAACTAAAGAGAGCGAAGGCCGGTCCTTATGTTGCTCCAAATACAAGGGCAGTTGCTTGGCTGGTTGCCGCCGCTATCAGGAAAGATTTATAACAGTGATTTGTCGGCAGGAGAGGATCGCAAACGGCGTCAGGAGGTTTATTTCTTGGCAACCGTACTTTGCATGGCATCCCGTCAAATTACAGCCCAGTCGTGATGTAGTTTGGTGGGAATGGGTTGAACGAAAAAGCCGACATGTTATAAGTTGGTCGGAGCACTGGTGGATGAATCGCTATCGCCGTAAAAGGAGTACCTGATGGACGGGGCAACCCTTTCCCTGCTGTTCCTTGTGGCGAGCTTTGATTGTCAGGCCGAAGACCTCAAGCCCGCGAAGCAGATGGTTTGTCACAACAACAGCTTATCAAAGATGGACGAGCAAGTGATGGGTTTATACGATAACCTTGCAAGGTCATGGAAGCCCCCCAGTGTGAATTTCGGCAAGGAGATGTTGCAGAGGGAACACAAGAGTTGGCTGATATTTCGTGATAATTGTGGGTATGATGTGATTTGCTTAGAACGACTATATCGTGGTAGGTTGACGACGCTCCGCTACATGATGAAACGGCTGGATGATGAGCCGTTGTAAGCCGATTCTAGCGGTTGAAAAACAGGGTATAGGCAAGTGGACCGAGACGTGATAAAACTCGCTGTAGGGGCTCCGTAGGCTCAGTAAATAGCATTCTAGGCTGTATCACGAAGGTAGAAATGTCTGTTCACAAGAACACAATTATGGTTGAGTACATCAAACCGCATGGTAAGGAGCCATTCACTTTTGTTGGCAAGATTGGAGACGTGATGATGAGCATTGTTCGTGATATTCTTATCCTCTCTGCCGTTGTCATAGCTACCCTTGCGTACGTGAGGGTGGGGCAACTTGAGTGTTTCGGGGTTGAGGACGGACGGCTCAGATGTATCATAACAGGTAAGCCAGCAGAGGCACCGCTTCTTTTCGAGACTAGGGTAATACCGGCTGAGAAACATTACATCTTAGACCCGAACGCAGGGATACACTAAGGATATGTCAACGCAGGGATACGAAATGTTTAAGGTAACGAGATATAAAAAGGATGATGCTATGCCCAGAAGTGCTCTACTAGATAGACTCGATCTTCGACAACGGAAAAACGACGAACTTCGGAGGGTGATGGCTGGAGGATGGGAGCAAGAAGTGGAGACCATAGATGAACCAAGACCAAAACCGTCCACAACATCGGCCCTCAAGGACGTGATGGCGCTGGTTGATGGTTTTGAGGCCAGAGATAAACGACCAACCGAGGAAATAGACACCACAATCGCGCTTTTATGGAAGAGAAGAGAGGGGCTGTTTCTGATTGAGAAGGAAGCCCAAGCCAAAATTGATTCTGAGATAAAGACGCTCAGATGCGAAAGGGCTGCCAGTCATTATCTTGGCAACACAACCTACATCCCAATCTCAGAGGAGGTTCTGAAGTGGCGTGATGATAAAGGACACCCGCGCCTCGTTCTGTACCCCATGAACGATCCGGTGTTTACACTTCCGGGGGATCAGTCGAGGCGGAACACAGTTACCGTGGCTACAGGGACAACATCAACTATAACAGCAGCACACATGGAAGCGCAGGCTGCTGTACCGAGCGGCACTATCGAATTTAACGAAGGTAGGCAATCTATAACTGTCCGAGAACTCATCAACATGCGAGACAAGAAGTATGAGGCCAAGAAGAAAAAGAAGAAAGTCAAGAAACCGAAGAAGGTGGTGTGGAAGGATGAGGCCAAATCAACGCCCGTCGAAAAGCCCATTGAGTACCAACCCGTACCTGACGCCCTCATGGAGAACTACCTTGACGTAGTTAAAGAGATGTACGATGAAGCATCCAAGGCTGAGAGGAATCATGGTCATCATATCGGTCGCACGAATTATTATATAAAGCAGCTCAGGGCCGAGTTCAAAGGGCTGATACCGGACTCGACACGAACGAAGATCAAAGCCGCCGCGAAGGAGTTTGGTGGTCATATCTACCTTCTCGCGGAACCAGACTTCGAAACCAAGATCATCGACATAGACCCGATTGTGATAGGGTATGATGTGACGGGGAATTCGATGTGGTACATAGATGACTTCGACTTGAGCCCCGTAGAGGAAGCTGCGTTGCTCGTAGGGCCGAACAACAAGTGAGGATATGATATGTCTAAACGTGAACTCAATGCCGACTTGGTTGATGAGAACTTGATCCTTGCCTTGAAGGTACGGGAGATGTTGAAAGACCCGAAGAAGTGGTGTCAACACATACGGGAAAATGAGCATGGTCAGTTTTGTGTAATAGGGCACGTCGAAGAGGCTCTGGGAATAAAGTGGTGGACGATTCCTTTAGATAAATCCGAAGCTAGTCGTGATAAGGCAAAGGATTTGTTTAAGGAAATGGGTGTCTATGGTAATTCTGGGTATAACAATCCTATGATTGCCGCAGTCGCCCACAACAACACCCACACCCATGCTGAAGTTCTAGCCAAGTTCGACGAGGGCATTGAGCATCTACGACAAAGGATATAAAGTTTGTGTGTAGGCCGTGATGCAACCTAACCCGCTGTTTTCCGGTAAGTTACACACAAAAGGGCGGGGCTTGGCAAAATGGTTCCGCATCTCGTTGAGTCCCGCCCACCTTACAGTGCAAAGGAGCCCTCAGCTCGTTGCACTTAGAGCAGAGCCGGTTTGGTTTGTGAGAGTGATGCCTAGGCTGGCTCTGCTCGTCGCAACAGTGCAAAGCATGACGCTAGGATTTGCACTGAGAGCAGGATCGATATACGTATCAGAGAGCTTCTAATGCAAGCAGCTTAGTATGTCGATCCTGCTTGCCAACCATATATAAGGTTGGCAAGCAGAGCCAATTCAGGCATCATACCTACAAGCGCGCAAACTGGCTCTGCTCTAAGTGCGAAAGAGCTGAGTGGCCTCTTTCGCACTATATGTGGAGGCTAATCATGAACTCAGATCGACTGACTACACTAGCTGACTTCCTACAAGGGCGTGGGAAGTACAGGCACAAAGGACTCAAACCGAAGAAATTCTGGATGGGTACTTGGCAACAATCTGCTCATGGAATTTCGGGTAGAATGAACAATGGGTATTGTATTGATGGAATGTCCAATACAGTAGAACGATATATCGAAGGTGTAACAAAAGGTAAGGCGTTCAAAGGCAAAGATGAGAATGTAATTCCAGTTGAGTGTAGGACTGTTGGATGCGCCTTAGGGTGGGCAGCGACGATACCAGAATTCCGTGCTATAGGATTGAAGTTAAAACTCATGGATGGTGGTTTGAGCGACTGTGCCACCCCACACTACAAGGGTGCTGTAGGGTTTTTTGCTGCCAGTGGGTTTTTTGATCTTAGTTGTGATGAAGCTGGGTATTTGTTTGATCCCACCACTTATGGTCCTAAGACTGTTATGGATATTGACTATGTAGCTAATCGCATTCGTGACATAGCTGGTGGAAAAAAAGTCCCTAAAAAGCATCAGTCTGATCATGGATTTGGATGATGAAGTACATAGAGGATTTGTTTATGATTAGACAATGGCTGATCTATAACAACTTAGATTGCAATCAGTTTGTCTTGGACATGAAGAAGGCTGGGTTTGAGATAGAGCATTATTATGGTAGGCTGTTGTACGAAGGCCCTGCTGTACGGGTCAGTTTGAATAACGCTTTCAGGGTCACGAGAGCGACGGAGATTGACACTCAGCTATACGAGGAGTCAGACGGTAGTATGATGGTCTATCCAGTGAGGAATGGAAACTACACAGAGGCGAGGCGGAAAAATGAAAAGCTTGTGCGGGTTATTACTGACACTCCTGTTGCTTCTAGGGTTCGCATCGAGGGGGCTTGGCACGACCGAAGAACCGGCACAACCAGATACCGCTACTCCGAAGAACTTCGATCAGTTTCGCGGGCTGTGGAGGCAAGTCGGAACCTGTGGCATAAAACTAGATAGAAAAGCCCATCGCTACGCCCTTATCTCCGACAAGTTTGTTGAGGGCGAAGATTGGATTTGTTACTTCAATCATATGAGTCGATCTGAAGAACGACCGAATGAGATGTCTGTGATCATGAGGTGTATGATGAATAGAGGTATGGGAGACAAGGAGATTCGCAAGAAAGTAGGAGAGAGATGGCAGATTACTAATGAGAACAATAAAATATTCTTGACTATAATCGACAGGCGTACTAGAGTACGTGTTGCAAAACTTGAGAGATGTGGCGTCGGGTAATGGAGAAATAAATGTCAACAATTGAACAGAAATCTAAACAGCTCTTGGTTGATGAGAACTTGATCCTTGCCCTGAAGGTAAGAGAGACGCTGAAGGATGAGAAGAGATGGTGTCAGCATGTTCGGGAGAATGGAGAGGGCCAGCATTGTGTGATTGGTCATGTCGAGCTTGCATTGGGGTACGGTTATTATACTGAGACGAGGATAAATGAATTTTTTGCAAAGCTCGGATACCATGATACTAAGACGGTATCCTTCCCTATCAGCGGCACTGAATTCTTGTGTGTTGCAGCCGTACACAATAACTCCCATACCCATGCTGAAGTCTTGGCTAGGTTTGATAAGGGCATTGAGCATTTGAAGGAGACGGTAAATGTCCAATCGTAAGCTAGAGGATGATGGAATCTTTCATTCCTTGACGTTTGGTCGTGAGTTTCTGTCTGATGAGTCGCGTTGGTGCAAAAATGTTCACTGGCGGGACAAGGACGGTAGGGTTTTCTGCAATAAACCGGACATAAAACATATACACTCTGCTTGCATCTTAGGGGCGGTATCGCTTGGAAAGACAGAGGATGATATAAGGGCTGCGACTTATATTGACAAGTATTGGCTCGATACTGTTTTTGCTGTGGGGCTAAGAGTCGACGACGTTCCCACGATCTGTGCAGCGTTGTCGTATTGGAATGATAACGTAGCTACTCACAAAGATGTACTGAAGTTTTTGGATGACGCAATCGAACACCGCAAAGTCGAATTGTTGGAAAAGGTCAGTATAGCCGGATGACGAACGAATAGGGAGGCGCGTGTTATGTGGGTTTGTATGAGCGACTCGTTTGTAAGTATTGTGAGGCATGAAGGAGGTTTTAATAATCACCTGTTGGTCAGAACAAGGGACAGGGAGAGTCTTGTCGCCTTTTTGAATCACATCAATAACCCCACATTGCTACCGGAGATTACGGAAACCCCAGACAGTGACTATCGGTTCCGTGCGGTTGTTCCTGATAAAATCGTTGCTGCGGTTCTTGCTGATTATACGAGCCACATCGATTATCCAAATTTCAAAAATTCAGTGCAGGACATAAGGCGTAAGTGTCTCTATTCCGTGATTTGGAATGCGGCGGCAAACTTCTACGGAGCGTACGGAGATACGCCCTTACCCGTAGATGAGAGGCTATGATATGAGGTGGATTGTGACAATGTGGTGGGGCATAGGTATTGCGTTTGCCGTCGTTGCTCTTGGGACGTTATGGTACTTGTTGCACCTAGAAAAGTCGAATGATATGGCTTGGGCCGAGAAGAGTTGTGTAGCCAGGGCCGAGGCGATGGGGGTGGAGAGTGCGTGGGGGATGTATCGAGGTTGTATGATTACCTTCAAGGGTGTTACAATCCCGCTACGACAAGTGAGGGCGATTGACATAAAGCCGGAGTAGGAGGAGGAAATAGATATGAGGTGTGTAGGGTTGGCTATGATTGGGTTGCTCGCTATGGCTGGTGGTGTTGTGCGGGCTGAAGGAACAACGCGACCAATGGATAGGGCACAACAGATTAATCAGGAATGCAGTCAACAACAGGATGTGGCTGATTGCATAATGAAGGCTACTCATCATTACACTGGAGTTCTACAGGAGGTTTTTGATAAATTGGCGGCTGTTGCGAGTCGTCGGGATGAAACCGTACTGTCGTTATTGAAGGACTCTCAAAAATCTTGGGATGCCTTTCGGCGGGAAGCATGTATATTTCAAGCAATGACACTTCATCCAAACGATGCAGTGGGAGGAAAACCGGAAATGGCTAGTTGTATGCTTTACATAACAATTGATCGGTTAGCGAATCTCCAATACATAGCCTCACAATCTAAATGACACAAGGATCATTCCAGTTGCCGCCCTTGGAGATATTCTCTGCGTACCACAGTGGTTGTAGGTTGTCCAATGCCCAGCACTCCTTGAAGTCTGGATCGTCTGGGGTGGTGTAGGTGAAGGCTGTGATGGGCTTAATGTGATCAATCCACCAGCCATACTTTCCGTAGGTATCCCAACTCATCCCGTCCGTAAATTGAGCCTCTAGGTGTACCATGAGTTCGTCCAGATCGTAACCAACCAAATTCTGCCAGCTTCTACCGTCCTTAGAACCTTTCCTGATGGACTGATTCATGTTGGAACGAATCGACCTTGACAGCCTGTATTGTGTATTGGCCGAGCGTTTTATACTAGAGCGTTTGTTTTGTCCCTTCATCTTGTCTGGATTAGCCGTGATCCATGCCTTTTTTTGTTTGGTTCTAGTCGCTTTTTGTTCTGGCGTGTGGTTTGCTGCTCGTTGTCGTTGTCTCGCGTTATACATTTCGGGATTAGAGAAATGTCGTTTGGATGAATCTTCGGCAGCACACACAACACATTTGCTTAGGAAATTCTTTCGATCTGGTCTCCAGTCGAAAAACTCAAACAGGGCTGACTTTTTTTCTTTACATTTTGTGCATGTTCTTGTAGGGGCGGCTTTTCTTATTGTTATAAAAACTTCTTTACGAGTACGCCCAAAAAATGGTCGTCTCTTATCATGTTGATATTGTTTTTGGTATAGTTTTCTATTGTAAGTCATTGATTTCCTTATTAAATAACGCACGGCCGGGGCGATTGATCATCTTGTGGCGAAGCATTATGGCTATCGGCTTGGTCATTTCTTGGGTTTCGGATTTGGTTGCCGGAATTGGTATTATCTGTTTGCAAGCCGGGAGTTTCTGCGCCCGCATCTTTTTGTGAATTGTTGTCTCGTGCTGGTCCCTCCTTTACTACCTTACTCGCCTCCCCTTCTTTTTGCTTATACCCACCCGGAGGAGTCGGTACGCCTATCTTTTCGTTTGTCGCTCTTTTGGCAGTAGGTTTTGGTGGGGCCTTTGCTCTATCCCCACCAGTGATTGCCCCTCTAGTGTTTGTTGTAGGCGTGCGTACTACTGGGGGGGTTCCTCCTTTCCATCCAGCGCGAGGTGTTCCAAACTCTTTCATTCCTCCAGCGTAACCCGGTTTAATGCTTGGGGACGGTGTTAGTGGAGGCTTCGGAGGACCAAATTGCTGCCCACCCCACGCTCCAGTTTTGTCGGTCTCTCCCATGACAGTGCTATCTTGACGGAGGTAATGAAGGGGACTGCTGTGCCTTGGACCTCTTGGACCGTGGACAGTGGGTTGCGTTACAAGTCCAGGGGTAGCACCGGGTACAAACTTCTGTGATATCTTAGCGGCAGGACTGGGCGCTGCTCTTTGTGGTTGTTCTGATTGTAATAGATCGCCATATTGTGCAGGATCACTTGAAAGTCGTCTGTCAAATGTACGTCTCATGTCTCGTTGTGTTGTACGACCTAATGCTCCCGCTTGTGGTGATCCTGTTGCTCTAGTATCAATGTTACCTTTACCTAATGCACGTAGCCACCTATTACCATTCGGTGAAAACTGGAATGCCTGTAACATTGCAGCTTGTTCACTGGCGCTCATCTTAGAAGGATCGACACCATACTTCTTCACTTTTTCATCAAACTTGTAATGATCTAACCATTTGCCATAATACTCGATTTGTTTGTTGGCGGGCATCCTACGGAATTGGCTGGATGATATTCCCCATCCGGCTTCTCTCATAGTATCAGGTCCAATTTGTGTCATTCCAACATAACTACCCGTTTTGTTTCTCGGGTTGAAGTTAGATTCCATTTTGATTACTTGGGAAACTGCTGCTGGATCAAGGTTATGTTTTTTTGCAACCTTATTGATAGCATCAATTACCTTTTGATCTGTTCCTTTTGGTATACCTCCGCCACTAGTTATTTCTCGTGTGGTTGATTTTGTTGATTTTGTTCCTAGTGGGCGTGTTTTAGGAGTAGGTTTGGGTGTGAAAAGTTTATCAGCATTTGGGCCTAGTCTATCTTTGAATGATTTTGGTAAGCCCGGTTGCCTTGATTGAGGGAATCCATCAAGCTTCGGGCCACCACCAGCACGAGGGCCTAAAAAGCCCTCTTTGCCAAGCTTCGGACCACCCAACATACTAGGTGATGTAGGTGAAGTTGGAGCAGTTGGTGACGTATTCGGATCGATTCCACGTATTCGGCCCCTTACATTTTCTCTGTACTCTTCTATCTCCTCCGGCGACATACGTTCATTGGTTGGATCAACATTCCATCGTCTTCTACCCAATCCTTTGTCTGGATGATACGAACCAGAAGTTTGTGATCCTACTCCTCTTTTTTTATGCTGGAAGTGCATTTTATCGCCCTTGAATCCCCTGCCGATCCAAGCACCACCCCAAATGAATTCCTCATCTGGATACCATTCCTCCCCTCTGGTACGCATGGATTGGTACATACGTTCGTACACACCAAATCCACGACCAGGACTGCCATGCTTCAGTAACACACCTTTGTCGTCGTAAATTTTTACATCAATAGCTAATCCGGTTGGGTGATTTCTGGTTCCTGTAGACCTAGAATTACGCCCACTTATCATTTCCATTCTATACCCAGGAGGCAAATCCTTTGTTGATGCTCTCATAAGACGCATTAATTTTGGACTCACATTTAATCCACCATCAGCTCTGAAGAACCTTTCAGTATTAGCAGGGAATCGTTCAGCGTAATTGGTGTCTGATGGGAGTCCGTTCCTACCAAATCCCTTTGGTATATTTTTGAACACAGCCCCTTTTGGGAGTCCTGATGGTGAAAATGGATCAACACCCCCACCACTTGGTCCTTTTGGATCGAACAATCTACCCTGTCCACCACCTCGTCTCAATCTATCTCTAAAGCTCTGTGATGTTCCGCTTCTTCCTTGTCCGAATCCTCCTATGTATGGTAAACCACCTCGTCCTTTTCCTCCAGTAGCTACACGCCCGCCACCACGATTACCGAATCCTGCAAAGGCACCACCCTTACCGGCTTGACTCATGGCATTCATCGCCGCTGTGCTTCCGGCGACATTCCCGACCGGCGCTCCCTCAAATCTTCTTCCAGCAGCCGATCCAGCAGTCATACCACGCCGATTACGATCCATAGAGGGAATGAACCCAGAAGGCGCTCTATCGAATGGCTTGCGTGATGGTGCTCCTAATCGGCTTCTATATTTTTCTGGATCAAATGACCGACCTCGTTGTTCGCGTTGTTCACCCCCATCGCGTCTGTCTCGATCTCCCATTCTGCTCTTAGGACCACCGAGTTTCATGGGTGGGGCAAATTTCTTTTTGCCGCCATCATCATCATCCATACCAAAAAATTCTTTGATCTTCTTGCCAAATAATGTACCAGCACCTTCCGGTAACACGTTTCTAGGAGCACGAAGAGTCCCGCCCCCAAACAACCGACCGGACTCTTCGTGTTTGTTTTTCCCCATCTCCTTTGTCAAGGGTTTAAGCAACTTCTCAAGGCGCTCTAGGTCTGCTTTGGCGAGCCTCACGAGTCTGTCTCTTACAGCGGTAAATCCCTTGTCAAGAAGCTTATTCATTTCTCCCGACAAGCGACCGGCTGCACCATCAAGATATGATGTGATGTCAGGCCACATTTTCGAGATGATTTTTGGAAGTAAATAGGCAGCGAGAGCAGCACCACCAAGAAGACCTAGGGCACCCTTTGTCTTTAGGTCTAGTTTATTATCGAATGGGAGACGTGGTGTTCCTCTGCCTTTTGCCCCGCCGCCGCCTTCTTTTTTTTGGCGCGCGAGGTGCATCTTCATAAAACTCAACTCATGTCTCATGGTATCGATTTCAGTGTCGTGCAGGGTTATTTTATCATCAAACCCACGAACTGAGTCATGAATGGTGTCTACTTTCCAATCGACGAGTTTTTTCAGTTTCTGTTGGTTGGTGATCTGGAATTCTGATACCTTTTGTATCTTCCCAGACATAAACCTTTCGAAGCGAGTGATGCGCTTTTCAGAACTAACAAGCGCACGTCCGATGATCTTGATTTGCCTACCGACGACCTCAAAGTTCTTCTGGACTTCGGGAGAGACGGAACTTACATCAACGATATCTTGTTGTTCGCTCTCTATCTCATCCTTGGCTTTTTCACCAAGATCGATGAGAGGAATTTTTTTGACCAGCCGGAGGATATCTTGAAGTTCGTTCTTTTGCTCTTTCTCAGAGACCTCTAAATATCGCAAGCCGGGTGGACGCTTGAGCTTCTTGGTTTTTTCTTTTGATTTGATACGAGCGAGAAGACGATCAGGAGATATAACCCCCATTGCAGGACTCTTGGGTATCAGTCCTCTTGCTGCTTGTTTGGCCTTTCGTGATAAGAAATCACCAGCAACGTCGAGAGCCTTGAATTGGACTATTTTTCTGCCCACCCAAGGCGTTTTTTTCGTGGCGAGTTTTCCAGCACCTTTAGTAGCAGCGCCCTTACCAGCCGCTCCCGCTGCTCCTCGTCCTAGAAATGGTAAAAAGAATGCCATTTATCCCGTCTGCTCTAGTTGTGCTCTCTCCATCTCTTTACCAAGTAGATCAAGGTAGATGTCCAATTCATAGGCCATCAGGTTTTCGAGTTCGTTTATGCTGTATTTATGGTGCAAGGCCAGCGAAAAGATTGTTTCATAAAGATTGCTCAAGGTGTCGTGGCTCATGCAAACGCGAAAAAATCCATCAGACTTGTAAGCTTCATCGTCTTCTCCTTTCCGTTGGAGTCCTTGTATTTTGTTTCATAATACAAGGTGGGAAGGTCAGATACGAATTCCTTTATCTTGTCGTACGTCTTGATATCGAGGTTATCCACGAATTCCTTGATCTCTTCACGACTGGAATCCTCAAATTTGGTTACAACATCCCCCTTCCAACACTTGTCCAACGACGCCAAGGTGAACGCATCGAACAGCTCATCTGGGGTTGAATCTTTAGACATAAACACAGGGCTCTCGTACACAGTAGCGAGAGGATACCGCAACGAGATATTCATGTCGTTATTCAGTTTTACCAAGGTATTTTGAGGTGTCTTTGGGTACTTGATGGTTATTGTATCAAGATCGACGGTGAACTTGTGTTCTTTGTTGTCGTCTTCGGTATCAGTAAACACCAGATCGACCCTGTTCCCCACGGAGGCAGAACGAATTTTGAGAAACAAATACTCAAGATCGTATGTGGTTAGTTTGGAGAGGTCGAGTGGCGTTGTGTAGCAACAGTTGTTTATGACGTTTTTAATTGCGATAAACACGCCATTGGGTGCGTCAGATTCCTTGGCAGTTAACAGAATCTTTTCCTCCCTCACTAGCATGGGACGAAGGGTAACTTTCTGTTTGGTGGAGGGTATTTCGACTTCAAAGGTAGGGTAGTCTACTTTAGGTAGGGCCATTCTAACTCCTTATCAGGTATTGCGAATCACATCTAGGATTCTGTTGCAGTAAACGAGCATCATGTTTGGTATAATCCACTTGTGAAAAAAGAACTTCTTGTCACATGGTTTGAACTTGCACCAATAGACGTAGCAGTTTGATTTGTATTGTATCAGGAAACGGAACCCGATTGCATAATGCCACTCTCGAATCGGATACCAATTGAACCCAGGCTTGAGGCGCTGGGTACGCGAAGTCACTGAAAACATACATTATACTCCCACTTAGGCTATTTCCGGCCCATCAAAGAACATTTGCATATCAGTAAAGGAGAAGGTGACGGGCAACACAGTAAAGGTGTTCTGATCAGCCCAATTCATTTGTATCCCCCCAATACCAACAGGAAACGCCTCTCGGAAATTCACGTGCATTGTCTTGTCCCCTAGTTTGTTAAAAACATGCACTTCTACGTTAGTCAGGAATTCAATCCTATAGCTCAATTCGTACGGCCTGTAAAGCAACTCAATCCCAGAGTCACCGCCCATATTAACATAACCAGTGGGAGTGTCTATACCCTCGTGCGCCTTCGTGTTGTAGACCAAATTTATCCAGTTGTAGAACACTTTCCAATTGTCCGAGTTGTCATCAGATATAAAGGAAATAGTGGTGTCTGTAAAGATAGGTCCAACTGGTCGTTTCTCAGGGGCTCCATACTCGTATCTCAGATCATCCGCTGC
>SDBT01011344.1_pt1 | contig 14347 bp, 15 predicted proteins | sample 2277101 | NCBI WGS metagenome assembly SDBT01 (sample SAMN10404973, study PRJNA504765) | marine sediment metagenome | isolation source: marine sediment core GS10_PC15, 103 cmbsf | place: Arctic Ocean: Southern Knipovich Ridge | collected 2010 | reverse complement strand
TTCTGACGTCAAAAATGGCTTGGTCGGCTATTCCAAGTAGGAGTTTCTGTGGAATTTAAAGAGTCAGAATCAGGTAATTTGGTGTTTTTCCGTCTTTTCCTCGGATCGATCCGATCACGATCCATCCGTCCGTTAAAAGTATGCCGTTTTCGGCATACCGCACAAAAAAGGAAAAATCAAAGGAAAAATCAACGGAAAAATCAAAGGAAAAATCAAAGGAAAAATCAAAAGAAAAAAATGAGCATGCTCGCTGTGTCGCAGCATAGAAAATAGAAAATAGAAAAAAGACATGGATTTTATTTATAAAAAATTACAGGGCAGGCATGCGTGTCAAGCGGTGCAATGCTACCGCGTCTGGATTGCGTTCTTTTTATTCTCTCTCCCTTCTTACACATTCATTTCGCCTGTACAAGATGAATACGTCTAAGGTCGCCACAGAGGATGCTCTATCCAGAGGGAAAAACGCCGCGGAAAAACTTCGCGAAGCGCTCACATGTGCTGTGTGCCACGAATTGCTGTGCCATCCTCGTACGCTCCAATGTCAGCATTCCTATTGTGATGTTTGCATTCGTTCAGAAGAGGATATACACAACAATCAAGAATTCCATGGTCATCAAGGACCAGCATTTGCTACCAACAAATATATCACCAAATGTCCCCTGTGTGTGAAACACTCATTGATTCCTGCCTCGATCAACTTCACGTTAGTGGAACTGTGTGCGCTTATAGGCGGAGACACTTATCAAACACGCTTGAAAGAAGCAGAACATCGGATGGATTCAGGGGAACTATTGAAACAGGATATGCGCGAGCTTCGCTCCCAGGCACAAAATATATTTCGAGGCCATTTTGCAGAACAGAAAGTAAACGAAGAACGTGTAGGATCCAATGAAAAACATCCGTTGCAAAATGCTATTTTTCCCACGCATCTCTATCCAATGAAGACTGCATGGCATGAATGGACAGACACGATGTTCCATTTTGTAAAAGCTGTTTTTTTGCTGTGCGTGCTTGTCCGGTTTTTGTGTTACCTGGCTGAGATCGATCGACCGGATGTTGTTTTTCCGGATTTTGTTTTTGGGACATTCGGTTTATTCAATGCTATGCTCGGTGCGATGGTTTTTGTGATCTCTGCTTTGGACATAGGATTAAAATGGATAAACCATAAAGACCGCATCCAATCCAAAGCATTTTGGGGGCAATTGGACGCCGTGGAAAAAAAGAAGACTTGGTAGATCAAGTAAATTGTAATGGTGGTAGCAGCAACAGAATAGAAATAGAGTCATCGTTTTTTTGCTGTGTATGTTTCCTGTCGTTCCTTTGACGTTTTCTGCAGACGCAAAAAAACGCACCTAGTCGAGCGTTCTTTTATGTAGAATCCCATCTTCGCACCAAAAGCTGTTCGTCGGTGGTTGGTACCGACCACCGTAAAGTTGAACGGTCACCTTGCGAGTGCCCACACAGACATGCATGGCGCGCCATCCCGGAAAATCCTTTGTTTTTTCCACGATTGCACAAGCCATGGTCTCCGCGCTGGTGCTCCCCACTTCATTCGCTTGTTCCTCCCACAATAGGGAAGCATGATGTGTTCCGTTCGCCTCGGTGATCATGTACGCGCCAGGTTTGTCCCACGCATAACCTGCTTCATAATAGTCCGTCTCGGCCAGCGGAACGGATTCCGTCGCGCCGGTGCCCATTCCTCCAATGATATGTATGGTGAAGCGTCTCTCGTTCCATTCTTGAAAAATGGTCGTGAGTTCATGGACCGTCCATGGAATAGGATCTCGCACGATCGTCTCGTTCCATTCTTGAAAAATGGGCGTGAGGTCGACCGTCCATGGAATAGGATCTCGCACGATCGTCTCTGCTTGGTTTTCTGGCATTTTTTTACCTTTGCGGCCCGCCATGTGCACAAGGAACGTTTCGCTTCGTTTCGTTTTCCTCCCGTGTCCAATCCTCTTGCGCGCGGAAAATGATGCATGGGTCATCTGTGTACGTCTTGTATGGTATTGGCAATGGTTGCATTTTCGTTTTCTTTTTTTGTAAAAAAACGATAAAAAAAAGAAGAAACGATTTGAGAGCAAGGTTCCCCCCGGTATGCGAGGGAAATAATATGCACATTTTTTCATCACCTTGGGGTTTTTTCACCATACGCTGCGTTGTCTAGTGCATCCCGAATAGGGTAGGATCATGTGAATGATGCTCCGAATGCATGATTCACGTGACAGTGCACTATGGAATCCTTGTATTACATGATACCCCCAAACATGTTAGGTCAAAGGCGTGTTGATCGCATGGCTCGCGTGAAAACAACGGCGACAAAGGGCGGCGTACTTGTCCGCGCCACCAATGAGTTCCACGCGCATGTCGTCACCGATCCGCTTGGAAAAGGGAGCGTGCTGATGACATTGCCTACACACGGCGCTCAATTTGACCACTTCCTCTGCCACGGACATGAGATGAAACGTGGTTTCAAACGCACGGCGTTGAAAGGTTCCATCGAGCGCGGCCACAATCACAATCTTTCCTCGGTTGGCCAAGTGTTCGCACACCTCGAGTAAATCAGGGAAAAACTGACCTTCATCAATGCCCACGACGTCGGCGCACATGCATTCCATGAGCATGTCTCCCAACACGAGCGTAGGTATGGCCTTCCAGGTGCCTCGATCATGGGTCACAACGCATTCTTTTTCTTCGTCGTAGCGTATATCGCCCTTGTATTTGAGGAGAAGACATGTTTTGTTTGCAATCTGGTATCGTCGAATGCGTCGAATCAATTCCGTTGTCTTTCCACTGAACATGGGACCGAAGATAACTTCGATGCGTCCAGAAAAGTCCACTTTCTCAAAATAGTGCGCAAGATCCACCATTGTCTTATGGAATGGAAAGAGAGGACGTCGTGTGCGAGACCCTGGAAAGCAAGAAAAAAAATATATATTTTTTTTCTAAACAAGTGAAAAAAAGAATGCCAAAAATGAAAAACACACACGTCACCTAGAAGAAGAAAAAAACTCTGCTTCCGTCCGAGAGAAGAAAGAGAAACAGTCAGAAGAAAGGAAAAACATCGCAGAAAAAAAAGAGGAGAGATTCTCGTTCTCCCAAAAGAATATAACCCGCGCCTTGCGGGAGGAGAGGGAGGGATGGCCAAAGAAGCGCACGAATTCACGGTGACAGGGCACGCTCATGGCATGAGTAAGTTGGGCCTGGAGACAGGCTGTGCATTCAGTCTGCACTCTGGGACGCAGGGCGACAAACTCACAGTGAAGAGTATTACGATCCCACGCGTGGAGGCCTTGCCGAGTTATTGTCCGTGGATCACGTATTGCCTTCGCGTACGCGAACGCCGCGGAGGAAATGTCTATGATGTATTGCACATACGGACGTGTGAGGCGCGCCTACCGGTGCAGAAGAAGGACCTCATCGCATTTCTCCTCCATCTCAAACAAACGCAATGCGAGGACGTAGAAGGCCTCCGCGTCTATGGGAAATGGTTACGCCGAACGCTGCACGAGCTTCCCACGACATTTGATGAGCTCGACTCGGTACGCGACGCTGTGCGCGAAGACGATCTTCTGTGTGACCGGATCGTGACCATGCTCGAACCGTGTATGCGTGGTCCCGCCTACATGCATTTGTTACACTATTTTGGTGATGCCTTTCTCGCCCCTCTGTCGCCCTCACAACTCTTGGGTCTGCAGGTTCTCGTCCAAACCATGCCACACATCTTCTGTTTCTGGGACATTGCTGTGCGCATGTTGCCCGACACCGTGCACGCACTGCCGCTTTCGTATGCATTTCTGTGTGAAGAACACCTGCTGGCGCCACACCATACGCCCACCTACTACCGTTCGCTCTACCCCCTATGGACCATCAATCGTCTCTGGGAAGCCTACGAACGGGAAAAAATTGTTCCCGTGCGCGAGCGCGCGGTCCTCGAACACGCCTTGCGCTTTGTGCTGCAGGCAGACAAACATTTCTATTCCTTTGGCGATACCTCCTTCGCCTACCGAGCGTTTGTGCATGCAGAGGTACTCTCGGATGACGAGTTGAAACATGCACTGGAATTTCTGTGCGGAGATGCGCCCCTGTTCGTGCGCAGTCGCACGCATGCGACTACGCATGCGGATGTTTGGGTATCGAAGGTGGAGAATGTACTCGAGGAAATCGACTTTGTGCGTGCACTTCGCACGCACGTGCGTGATGTGTGCTTGATTCATTGCACCTACTATCACGATGCTTTTGTACGGGAGTTTCTCGCGTGGATCGAACAACAACAACTCTTACAACACCAATCTAGGGCATTGCTTTTGAGTGCCAATGCCTGTACAGCGAGTTATCTCAAGGAGAAAACCGGGCTCTCCGTCTTTTCCATGGACGACGCCGAGCGCATACTTGAGAAGGTGAAACACACTATGAAAGCGCGAGGAGAACACATTGAACACATTGTCATCGATCGCGCGCACAAGATTTCCATATCGCATCTCTTGGCGATCCTACGCCTATTGGAAGCACCCGGAAATGTAAACATATACCTATTTGGGGATCTATCGGAAGCGCCGGTGCATGCCCATCGAGGAGGAGGATGCCTCATGCGCGATTTAGCACAGTGTGGTTATGTCGTCACCCGATGGACGGAGTGGAATGTGAACGATCCCATGATGCGCATTTACAAAGATCTCGAGCAACGGACCCTTGCGCGTTTGCAGGTCTTCCATTTTGCGAAGCGCAAAGATCTCGAAGACAAACTCGATGCGCTCAAACGACAAATCAAACGAAAACGAAAAAACACAAAAAGCTCACCCACCCAAGAAGCAGAGAGAAAATGTCTCTTTCCCATCTTTTGCTCCACCGAGGCCGATCGAGAACAACTCCTTCGTATTACCTTTGCGAAACAACAACTCCTCTATGAAAAGAAGTCCTTTTACCTCGGAGAACAGGTGCACATTCTGGAGAGGGATGTCATTGGGTCCTTGGAAAGTGCATCGTACATGGGCATGGATGCGTCGGGGTCTCCGTGTGTGCGCGTTCCACTACATGGAAAAGAACCTCTGGACACGCGAAAAGGAGAATACTTTTTCACCGTCGGTGGACAGGAATATTCCACTCAGGAATACACTGTGCAACACGCCGACGTGATGGTGGTGAGCAAGTTTTGTGGCATTCCGCGCCCCCATGGACTTTTTGTGGTGGGCAAATCGACGAAACGCAACGATTTGCTAAGCGTGGTGAAATATTGCACCCAATCATTGCACATTTTTGTACTCCCGGGAGTACAATTTCAGGTGGTGGACAACCACGCTGATGTTCCGCGTCACACTGGTCTCGTGTCGGTATGGCGCGCCGGAATCTCGGTGAAAGAGTGCTAGTCATCCCCCACGTTGGGGCCGTGGTCGTCAGGTGCATCCCATCAAAGGATAATATCATTTTTTTCTTTTCAGTGTATAATAAATGAATACAGGGGGTGCGCGGATCACACCTCACCACTGCTATCCAGAGCACCTTCACGCGCGCCGGGGGGCACACTCACGGACCCCGCTGTATGCTTTCTAGTCTTTGGGTGTGAAAATTGTAATCAGATTCTCTCCGCATTCCTTCCATTTTGTAGATATTTCCGCCACAATGCCTGGATGTGAAAATCTCACAAACCTTTTGCGCGCGCCTTCACTCTTCGGGTGATCCCCCCGTGCACTGTCCATCACTGCCCAAAACGCCCGCTGATACATTGGATAGCTATAGGCAACCATGTCCTCCGGGCTTTGTATATAGAGCACTATTTCTACGCCTTCCACGACTTCAATGTCCGTATACTTTTCATTATTTACGACCACGCGAAAGTCATCAGCATTGGGAACGTATCCAACTACATACGGAGGTAGTTCATGGGTGGGGCAACGATAGTACTTCACAACCCCCGTGTACACAGGGTAATCCGTTTCTTCCATTTGAGCACCCGAGGGGGGTTTATCTCCTTTCTCTTGTGTTCGGCCAAGTAGTACGAAAAGGCAGATGTGTGCACCTATACTGAAAAAAACTATATGGATCATTCATGTGAAACCGGTACGTTTCGGCTCTCTGATCTGTTATTTTTTCTATATGTGCACACAAGAATCTTTTCTTTCCTTGAAAGAAAATCAATCAATTATAAAACTGGCCTCCATGGGTTTGTATTGATTGCGAACATCATTTGTACCAAGAACCTAGTTGTGCGAGCAGATAAATCTTTGTCGCCTGCGACAAGCGGTGTACCGGTAGTTTCCTCCAAAGAAAACGACGAAGATGGATGGTGAAATCTCAAAGCCGATATCGCTACCGTATGTACCTGGGTTGCTTACAGATACTCGAAAGGTTTGTCCATTTGTTGCCTGTTCTCTGACGGCCTGACATGATGGTTCTTAATTCTTCTAGTCCTTGATTTGTCATTCGGTATTGCAGGTAGTGTTCTTGGTGGCATCGATATGTGTTGGATATATTCGAGTGGTAGGTATTCCCTGTTCTTTTGGCCAAGAATGCCAAGGTGTCAGCTATGCTCCCTCCGGAGCGGCATGGTATTGTCGGGATGATAACCAGACTGATTCTACTTGCGAGCTATGGCGTTCCCGGGAGTATTATGGGGCAGTTCCACCTAATGATACAAATTCGTTTCTTTGGTTTTACGAGATTTCCGGTGCGCCACCACGAGGCAATGTGACAGGCACATTTGCCGTTGCTCATCACGTGGACAACATGGAATTATCTTTTGATCTGAAGTTCGCTTCTCGTGGCGCTGACAGACAACCGATTTCTACAATTGTTGTTTGGGTTGGACAATCAAGCGTCATGCAGTTGTCATCAGCACAGATTGGCAACTCCACGCATTACAAGCATTACAAACACAAAGGTCTTGAGTATGCGGATTACATTGGTGATCAAGTTGTCAGTACTCCCTCGAGTGCAATCATCCTGGTCGTATTTGTCTACAACAATACTGGTGACATATATTTGAATAGTTCGACCATTCTCAACACATTTATCGGAAATGTGGAGTTGAGCGGAAGTTGTCATTATTTCGAACCTTGGAGCACTCTCTTTGTGTGGAGTTGTACCTGTGTAGTACACTTATTGATGATTTGGAGAATGCAAAAGGTATTTTCTATTTACAAGAAGGCTAAACAGACATTGGGTGATGGTAATTTCGAAATGATCGCCTGTGATCAAGACACCATGAAAGTATTGGAAATATATCGACACAGTCCAAGTTTGCGCGCATCCATATTGTTGATGATATCTCTCTTATTTCTGGTGGGTATTCAACTCCTGTTTGGTGACAATGTAGAGATATTCATTGGAATTGGATTACCAGGAAGCGCCTGTTTCCTTGCGGCTGGATTGGAGATAGCGCGAGAGGTTTGGATATGCTCAAAACCATTTTGGTTGCTCCACGTCTTGCTTGGTGCCGTACTGGTCTTTCGCCTGCTCTTACCACTGGACGCCTTCGTTGTTTTGTCGGCCTATCAAACCAGCATTGCTTCTGGGCTTGTCTTCTTGTTGCTGTGCAAGAATGCAAGCCATCCAACTCAAAATGATGAATTGAGATCTTCTTGGTTGTCACCACGATGCTGTCGTGCTGTTGTTATGGGAAAATGGAGGGTCTTGGACTGGATTTGTCTTGTACTTTGTGTGAGTGGGATTGCCGTAAGAGTGACACTTCTGCAAGATGTTAGATCAAGGTGGGATGTCATCGGTAGTTTAATCACCGCAATTGCAGGAACTTGTTTGGGATATGTGATTCGGCACTTGGTTTGCGCTGTTGGAAGAACATGCCCTGACTCTTGTGGAACACAGATGTACTCGCCTATGGGAACAGCACTTGGATTTTTGCTTTTGCTGCTGGAATACTTGTTCTTGTCAACATCCTTCTCGATTGGAGTAATCATCTACAGCTTGTTATACGATGTGGCGCTACTGCCGAAGAACTCTGGGCTTGTGAAGTGAACAATTAAGTAACTCTGATTTTCTCCCCTATATTATGATCCACACTTTGACCCCCCCTCCCCTAAAAACGATGATTCTTTCAATGGGCTTTACCCCCACCTATCACATAAAGATCTTCTTCTTCTTATTGTTGTTGTTCCGGCGTTCGCTCAACTGTATGCGCCATGAGTGCGGCGAGTGGCGCCGCTTCATAGGGTATCACGAGTGTTGCGCGTGCTGTTTTCGCGACTTCCTGCAGGGCTTCGGTATACAGTTCCGCGGTCCAACACGCAGTCGGCAATCCGGATGCATTAAAACATTCGTAGCGCTTGCCGCGTATCTCATGCTCTTGCTGCGCGATGGCAGTTTTCTTGGCGAGCACAAAGTCGTGTTCTATCTTTTGTGTGTCTAGCTCAATGCGCATGAGCTCTTGGGCTGCCTTGGCGCGTGCAAGTTCTCCGTCTCGGATGACGCGTTGATTAAGAAGTGCGAGGTTGGCCGAAGATTTCGCTTGTACGATATCTTCGGTTGCCTTCATGATCGCCCTGGATTTGGCACTGATTGCTTGAATCTCTAGTGTGAGAAGCTTGACGCCCCATGCATTGTGTCTTTTATCACACTCAGTAAAAATTTCTGCTTCCAAGAGATCTTGCTTCCCAATAATTTCCTCAAAATCCATCCTACTCGTGGCCTTTCGCAAGGACGTCAGAAGGGATTCTTGAAGCGCGTTGAACAAATCCACGGTTTCATAGGCTGCTTTTTGCACATCCGTGATTTGCAAAAACATTACGGTGTTGATGTTGACTTCCACGCGATCTTTGGTAATGATCGTAATCGATGGCGGATCGTAGGTGAATTGAGAAGTTGAAATCTCATGTCCAGCCATCTTTTTATGTGCACGGCCTCGTTCATCATTCCACTGCCAGGAGATTGTTTTGAGATGTTCGATGGGCCACCATACTAGGTGGATCCCGGTTTGTAACACGCGATTATGACGTCCAAATCGCTCAACGATGGATGCTTTCTTTTCAGGGATGATGACGACGAACAAGAAACGGATAAAAATACCAACCACCGCCAATAGGATAAAAACACCCAGTTCATGTTCCGCGGCCATGACGGAGGACGACGACGAGAGGATGAGGATCGAAAGATGATAGTAATAGTAACTTGGAGTTTTCTTTTCTTTTCTTATGTGTTTTGAGCAATGCGTTTTTATGATCGTTGTCTCTCAGGCGACTCCTACATGCAAGACAACGATTGTAAAAAACACAAACATTGCCACGTCACCAACGCATGCCACGTCAATTCTAAAAAAAAAATCACACTCGATGATATAGCAAACATTACCACCAGCGTATATCACATCATGGAATGTGATTTTTTTTAGAAATGATAAACACACAAAAAAAAAATACATATACACGCACACGCATACGCGCGCGTGTGCATCGTTGGAACGCAAAACAACACAACGATCGGGTATATACCCGATACACAGCTACCGTCGAACGATGTGCAACACAAACAATATGGCGACAACCGGATACACGGCCGCAAAAAACACCGCGGCTTGCGCAATCGGTGCCATTCTCGGCTATATGTTATACACAGGATATTTCGCATACCAGAGATTATCCTATGATTGTTCACACAAACAATGTGTCGTCAATACATTCGATGCGCGTGTTGACTCGATGCCCATGGGAAATTATTCCTTCATTCTCTATGTGGAAAAGGATAGTGACTGCTCGGACATCATAGAGAATCGATGCGATTCGATTTTTCTACCTAACCCTGGCTATCCACACAGGTTTTCTTTTATCAAAGAAAATCTGTACCCAAAAGAAAAGGAGGATTACATTTGGATTTGTCTGCCTGTCCTTGATCGTGCGGATACTGTAACGAGGCGCGGGCAAGTGTGTCTGCAGGTTTTGGATGGCTTGGAACGCACAGGAGCAATCGCTGATGTATGCGCCGCGTCGTGGATAACCATGGAGCCAGTATTTGTGAACAATTTCTGGAAGATGTCCCAGTGTATCTCTCAAAGATCACGACTGACGGGGATGTGGCTTTGGTGGCACTTTGGATATGGATCCGAGGATCCATGGGCAGATATGACTTGGGTATTGGAGGGACGTTGTTCTATGTACACCTGGACATAGATGTAGAACTCATCCCAGAAGCGATGAGGGTTTTTATCAGTAAAAAATGAATGTATTTGTCAACACTCTGTCTTCCTATGCTTCTTTCTCTTCTTTTTGGGGTCCGGCGTGGCCCCGTGCACTTGTTTTACTCTGTTGTGCGGTCGTTTTCTTTCCCTGGTATGCGTCGTTTTCTTGTCGTCGGTGTCCTGTTCCTCTTCCTCTTTCTCTTTCTCCGTGTGCGGTGTGGAGACGGGATGCGCGCGCGTGCTTTTAGTTCGCTGCACTTCTTCCAGTTTCTCGGTTATTTCCTTCTTCCACTGTGCCATGTCTTGGGGGTGTTTTTCACGTTCTTGATAGATGCTGGTGTTCGCGTTGGTTTGCACTTCACGCGTCCGCACAGAGATCACCATACAACAAAAGGACATCCATCGCAGGTACCGATGATTCATTTCCGATTTGATACGTCGTTCTTCCTCGAATCTAGCATCATGGGCGGAGAGTGCCAGGTGTTGCTCGTCCTCGCGGCGTTGCGAGAAATTCTTTGTCTTTTGCAGCGTTTTCCTATGGTCTGCCGATTCGTTCCGATGTTTCATCAGCTGATTCTCGAGCTTGTCAATCCGATCATCGGAATCTTCCATGGTGTCGATCTACCGGCAGGGTAACTTTCCCTCTTCCTGTCTTACGCCGTGTGACACGCTACGAAGGACGGGAGCTCCAAAAAAGAAATAGAAATAGAAATAGATTAAAAGCGAAATAACGAATTCCGAAGAATCTTTTTTTAGAATGACGTCGTTTTTGGTGGATAGTGCATGTCTTATGGATGAAAAATTATTTTTTTCTCTTTCTTTACTCTTCTCCTGACGCCTTGGTTCTTTCTTGTGTTGAACCAAGGCGTCAGGAATAGTCATGTGTGTGTGTGTGTGTGTGTGTGTGTGTGTGTACGACCCCCCCAGAAACCGGGATGTAATGAAGAGACTTCAAAAAGAATATATGAAATGTATATAACCCGGAGAAAATGAGACTACACGAATAACACGCCCCCCGGGAAAAAAACATGATAAGCTTTTTCCGACGTCGAAGAGGTGTAAGGTTATGAGAATGAATTGATTAGCATACCGAAGAAACAAAAAGACGACGAGCCAGGATGATGTGCAAAAAAAAAAGACTCCTTCTTCCTAAACATCCATAGTGTCCATGTCTGATAGGAAGAAGAAGAAGACGACGAGGAAGAGGGACGCCGTGGAGGGAGATAGTTATTTTTTCTTGGCGCGCGTGCATCCAAAGTCTCGCTTTAAGAAAGGTGATCATCTCGGATACAATGACTTCAATGAGGAACAGATCCGGCAGATAAACCTGAAAGGGTTAACGCTTCGGAGAGAGCACAATCGAAAACTTCCTCTTGGTAGGGTCTTTGCCTGTCTCAATGGCCCCGAAGGTGATAAAATCATTGCGGGGGAAATTCCTCTTCAAGATCCAGTCAACGCCTACGTGGTGCAACACGAAATGATTCCGGGAAAGAAGATGGGCATTTCCATGGCGCACCTCTTTCTCGAAGAATATCAAGACAATGGAAATCGACACACCCTCAAATGTCCTACCGAGATTTCCATTGTGAGTAAACCCAACCGAAAGAATTGTCACATTCTCTACGGATGTAATGGAAAGGATCTAAAAAGAATGCACTCAACGTATATAGCTAAAAGACAAATGCACCAAAGAGTCAAAGGACTCTATCACATGCTCACCTCCACGTCCGACATGGCTTCGAATGCGGAAAAGGCGCCGCCAGCGGCTCCGGGTGCAGAGGAGACCGCCGCAGCATCCAAAGAAACACCGACAGACGCGAGTACAACAAAACCCACTGCCTCTCCGGATACCGCACCTGAGACATCCTCTGTTCCTTCGTTGAACGAAATCAAAGATCTCACCACAGAGGAACTGCAGCAGCTTTTCCTCGTCGCGTTGCAAGACATTGATCGTCGCAAGAAGAGAGAAAAGGATCTGGATGTACGTGAAAAGTCAATGAAAGAGGACCTGGAGAAACAGTTGGAGAAGAACATGGCAACGATCCTCGAAGCCGTTCGAGAACGGGGTGGTGATGTGGAATCGTTACAAACACTTATGGACGGCCGGATCCACACTAGCAACCCATCCGTGAAACAACTTGAGGAAGAAAACCGTTTTGTTTTTGAAGTTGCGGCCAATAGCGCATTCTCCGCAGCGGCGATCCATCAGAAAGATGCGGAGATTGAACGCCTCCGATCCAAGTGGAGCCGCGGGGACGCCAAGGGATCGAACGACGAATCTCTTTATCAGAGACTGCATAAGGAAATTCGAGAACAAGACGACCACGATCCACAACATCCGAGAAAGCGATTTGCGGAAGAAAATCTCCAGCGTGCGGAAACGCCTCCCCAGAAGAAGAAGGCGCCCGCGTCTCCGGAGACTCGGGAAATTCCCGTTCCCACGCCAGGATCCGCGCTCCATCGCATGGCAAACAACGATCCCGCCGACTACGTGAGGTTTATGAATGATACAGCCATGCCTATGAAAACACTTGAAGATTTCATGGACCGTCTTCGAGAGCCGCCCGCTAAGCACTGAGCGGCGCTGGTTCACAGGTGTGCATTGCAAAACAGAAAAAAATAAATACAAAAACACAAAAACATAGTGTTCACGCGTGCGTGTTCGGAGAATCATTCCATCATGCTATAAGAATGTCGAGCGGTACAGGATCCTTTATTTCCGCGTGCGCGGAACATAAAATGGGGATTCCACTTGAAACGCGTTCGCCAAGCTACACCTATACCATTTTGGACAGTCGAACGCGTTATTCCAATGTACACGTACAATCCCATGCCACAAATGCATGGACCATTCGGCTCCCTCTTTCCGAGAAACGCACAATCATCTATGATCAAGGTCAGGCTCAAGCAAGGTGGGTGCAACCCAACGCGGTTTCACTCGAGGATATGCACGGAGAATTGCAGCGACAGAATCCGGAGGTCGATGTCCGTGCAGACGTGTGTCCAACCATGCTCGCATTTATTTATTCCCTTGGAGAATTCGATGATGTTTGTCCTACCGAGAACGTGATGTCTATCGACGTGAGTGATATACGCGTATCGATGGCACTCTACAATCGGCGCGCATAGGAAAATGCTGGAGTGAACAAACTTCTTTTGGACAATACATTGGGGCGCGCACACACGAAGGGGGATGTATTCGTGCAGAATTTGGGAGCAAAATCCCCGCGAGTGTATCCACTACGGTTCTTGGGTGTCTGACACAGAAAACAAGAAACTTTGTACAATAGAATCTTTATGTTAGAAATCATGACATTGTGTTCGTCCGCTTAATCTGGGGTGTATAAGACAACGACGATGACCGCGGTCGTGGAATTGGGGGGTAAAAACATAAGGGTTCATTTCATTTTTTGTTGTACAAAAATGTCCGATCTTGACTTTTTAAAATATTCCCACTTTTCAGTTGTCTGTATCGGATTTGTTCTTGCAGATGTGTTTCACTGCGCATTCTTTGCACATATCAAACGATGGACATTTCCTGCACCAGAACCACAAAAGATGACACTCTTCGCAGTAGGCCGTATTACATCCTTTACCGCAACATGGATGAACATTCAAGAAGTCGATGCTGGAATTAACATGGGCCTGTTGCTTGCATTCTGAACACGTTCGCAGTAGGAAGCCCCAAGGTTGAGGTGCGTATTGAGGCGGCGGAGAACGTTCCTGATCTCGCTTCTTTTTGTTGTCGTCCATGTCCTCTCCTCCTCGTCGTGTGTGGTGTGGGGGAACAGGATGCGCGCGTGTGCTAATTCTGTACGTTCTCTTCTTTTTGGGGCTAGACGCGACCCCGTGCACTTGTTTTGCTCTGTTACGCGGTCGTTTCCTTTCCCTGGCATTCGTCGTTTTCTTGTCGTCCATGTCCTCTCCTCCTCGTCGTGTGTGGTGGGGGGGAACAGGATGCGCGTGCTAATTCTGTTGTACCGCTTGACCTGGACTTCTTGCTTGTGTGGAATGCCTACAATTACTAGGCATGTAACAACAACAAAAAAACGGAATTGTTTTTTGTCTTTCCCCCCGCTCCTGGGACTGTTATGCATGCGCTGTGAGTGTGTTTGTACAAAAGGTGTGCATTTTGAGTAGGAAGAAGATCATATAGATTTTTATTAACAAGAAATTAAGTGTTCTGTCGCGTCTTTATCTTGGTATAGCTTCTTTAGCAAGCGA
>SDBT01011343.1_pt1 | contig 14347 bp, 8 predicted proteins | sample 2277101 | NCBI WGS metagenome assembly SDBT01 (sample SAMN10404973, study PRJNA504765) | marine sediment metagenome | isolation source: marine sediment core GS10_PC15, 103 cmbsf | place: Arctic Ocean: Southern Knipovich Ridge | collected 2010 | reverse complement strand
GTGAAGGCACTGAGAGACTCGGGTGGGAATCCCAAGTACACGGAGTACCCAGGAGTCAATCACTACAGTTGGGATTTGGCGTATCGAGATCCGGAACTGGTCGAGTGGTTGTTCGCCCAGAATCGAAGGGCCGCTGAGGACCCGCGCAAGCGTGAACCTCAGCTATCCGCCGATCAGGAGAAATTCCGGCGGTTGCCGGTGAAAGAATATGAGGAAAAGATGCAGGCTGGCTGGATTGGCCAGATGGTGGGCGTCGGTTGGGGTTATCCAACAGAGTTCAGATGGTTGGGTACCATCATACCGGAGGACAAGGTGCCGGAATGGAAGCCGAAGATGGTCAACCAATACGCTCAGGACGATCTATATGTCGAGATGACATTTCTGAGAACATTGGAGTTGTATGGTATTGATGCATCCATTCGGCAGGCGGGCATCGACTTTGCCAATAGCGGCTACGCTCTCTTCGAGGCGAACCGCAATGGCCGTGAAAATCTGCGCAAGGGCATAGCGCCTCCGGATTCGGGCCACCCTAAGTTCAACGGCCACGCCGATGACATAGACTATCAAATCGAAGCCGACTATGCGGGTCTTATCTCCCCAGGTTTGCCCAACAGCGGCATACAACTCGGTGAAGTATTCGGACGCCTGATGAACTACGGTGACGGTCTCTATGGCGGCCAGTTTGTTGCAGGTATGTATGCGGAGGCCTTCTTCGAAAAGGATGTGGAGAAAATCGTGCGCGCGGGCTTAGCGTGCGTGCCCGAGGGTAGCCAGTTCCACGAATGCATAACGGATGTTCTGAAATGGCACAAAGAGAATCCCGACGATTGGCAGGCTACGTGGCAGCTTATCGATGACAAGTACCATAAGAACCCGGAATACCGACGTGGTTCCTGTGAAAGTAGCTCCCGCGTAGGCTTCAACATTGATGCCAAAATCAATGCCGCCTACATCGTTGTGGGTATGCTCTACGGAGAGGGAGACGTGGATAAGACCATAATCATCTCCATGCGGTGTGGACATGACTCCGACTGTAATCCGTCCAGCGCCGCAGGTGTTTTGTTTACGTCACTGGGATGGTCGGCAGTACCTGAACGTTTTTACTCTGCACTGGATAAAGAAACCAAGTTCAGCCACACTCCGTACACGTACCCGAAGTTGGTGGAGGTTTGCAGTAAATTGGCCCGTAAGGTCGTCATTAATCAGGGCGGCCGCATTGAGAAGGACGAAGATGGCCGGGAAGTCTTCCTTATTCCTGTGCAAAAACCGAAACCCTCGTCGCTTGAGCAGTGCTGGGAAGCAGGACCCATCGCCAACAGTCGCTTCACTGAAGCAGAGATGGAAAAAATCATCCCTCCTCCGGTTGAACTTGTGGACCCGAAGATGATGGCGGAGGCCATCGCAACCTTCGCCCCGGGATGGGGCATCGCGGACTGTGGGAACCAAATGTCCGCAGGCCTGCATGAGGAACTTGGTGGTAAGAAGAATGTGCTTGAGACCCATCCTATAAGTAAAGCCAGGCCGTGCGTTTTGTACAAGCACGTTGATGTTCCTCAGGGCAAGACCATATTACATTTGACCGTAGGTCATCACGAATCAGGCGACTGGAACCTGATTGTAGTTAATGGCAAGATAAAGACTCTGCTGGTTACCAACGTCGGCAGCGAGAACTCCAAGGATGGCTGGATGAATGTAGACATTGATCTTTCCGAGTACGCAGGCACGGCAATCGATCTGGCGCTAATGAATGCTATTGGCGGAGGATTTTTTGAAGCAGGGTATTGGGCCGGAATCGAAATCAAAACATATTGAGCCGCAATCTCGATAATGAGTAAGTTAAGCAAAACACGAGAATAGTATACTTATATGAACAAAGGAGCATATGGCATGAAAACACAAAATAGTCGTAGTCGGACTTTTTGGATTTGGCGGAATGGATATAACAGATGTTGGGTTTCCACCATACTTAGGAGCAGCAACGCAATAGTCTTCTTGTTGTGCCTCCAGGCTGTGTTGCTTCCTACAGCACAGGCATTCCCTCCGGGCGTGGTTAAGCCTGTCGTTGAAAACAAAGTGGATCTTGCTTTCGAGCCGGCTGATTTTGGGAAAACGACTTATGAGGGCTGGATTGCCGACCGCATGCAAATCAACGTTGAGAAACGTTTGCTCACACTGGATTTGGATATGATACTTGAACCTTTTGCGAACCGGCCGGGCAAGCAATGGTGGGTTGGCGAACATGTTGGGAAGTACCTACATGCAGCAAGCTATGCGTGGTGTTTTACGGGCGATGAGCGCATCAGGGAACGCATGGATTATGCAGTCAAGAAACTAATCGATACACAACTGCCCAACGGCTATCTCGGTACGTATAAGGAGAGTGACCAATTCGGCCAGGGAGACGGCTTAGGGTGGGATGGCCCGGTCTGGGACGTCTGGACGCACAAATACAACCTCATTGGATTGCTCTCGTACTACCGGGTTACTGGCGATAAAAAGGCACTCGTGGCGAGCAAGCGCGCTGCAGACTTGATGTACGAAACCTTCGTTGTGAAGAAGAGGAGCATGAGACTTGCCAGTGCCCACATGGGTATGGCCGCAACGAGCGTGCTCGAACCCATATCCATCCTTTACCGGTTTACGGGCGACCCACGCTATCTCGAGTTCTGTCACTTTATCGTCAATGCATGGGAAGATGAGAACGATCCAGTTTCCTGGATGTATGAAGATGGTTGCCAGCTCTTGACGAATCTTTTAGACCACGGAAGCGTATACAAGACGGCTAATAGAAAGGCCTACGAAATGCTGTCGAACATCGTAGGGCTCCTCGAGTTGTATCGCGTTGATCCTGATGAACGATACATTACCGCCGCAAAAAATGCCTGGAAGGACATCGCAACAAAGCGACTCTATATAACCGGAACAGCAAGTTATCACGAACAGTTTACCCCTGCCCATCTACTGCCTCCCGGCGACGCTGCCGGAGAAGGATGCGTCACCGTCACCTGGCTTCAACTGACAGCCCACCTCCTCGAACTGACGGGAGAGGTCCAGTATGCCGATGAACTTGAGCGTACTACATACAATGCGCTCCTGGCCGCACAGTCGCCTCATACCGGCGAAGTGACCTATTTCGTGCCGCTGAACGGTCAAAGGTGGTACGGCGATCGCGATCGTAAGATGGAACCTGCAATCAGTTGTTGTTCGAGCAGTATTCCAAGAGGCATCGCCATGATCCCTGATTTCGCCTCCGGCACACTGAACGGCAAACCGGCCCTGCTCGAGTATATCCCGGGGAAACACGCCCTGCATTACGGTGTCGGCGAAAACCGTAAGAACGTCACACTGCATGTACGCGGTGATTATCCTGAAACGGGTGACCTCGATATTGAAGTTGAACTTGAAGAGACAACAAAGTTCACGCTCGTGTTACGAGTTCCCGCCTGGGCGGAAGGGTTCGAGGTGACGGTTGGTGGGAAAACCTATAGGCCTTCGCGCAAGCGTCTGCTGGAAATTAGACGTAAATGGTCGCCAGGCGATATGATTCATGTGAAGATACCAATAGCTATCCGGGTGATTCCCGACGGGGACAAAACTACAGACTCCGTCGCCTTCGCTCGGGGACCGCAAGTTCTAGCCACTGACACTATCATTGATGCAAGCGGCGGAATCCCCGCGACAGGCTGGTGGGGTGATAATCTGTACACCTGCACAGTCAAGCAGAACGGCGTCGAGAAGGAGTTCCGGCTAGTAAGTTTCGCGGACGCAGGCCAGAATAAGCAAGAATACACCGTGCTCCACGAAGGAATCGAGTCCCCGGAATCCGAACCCGAAGTACTCTTCGAAAAATAGGGTTCAGAACAATTGTCCCAATTTACATGTTTTTTTCAAAAATCAAACCGATAAATATTTAAAATCATAATAAGAATTATTTTTTCCTGTTATAAACAAGTTTCCCCATTTGTAAACTACAACCCGACCCGCCCGGCCAACTGACATTTATGCCATATTGAATGCACAGCTTCTGCCGGGGTCCGGAATTCTGGCAATACCGTCGATTTCGTGTATAATTCTTGACCATGAAACAGTTTGACCCTACAGATGTAAAAAATTTTGTCGTAATGAGCCGAAGCGAGGTCCGTCGGTTCGACGTCTGGGCGATTAATGACCTTGGCATCCCGGGCATTGTCCTGATGGAAAACGCCGGCAGAAGCTGCGCCGAGCTTATCATTGATAAGTTGGCAGATATTGACAATCCAAAGGTCTGTATCTTCTGTGGAACCGGCAACAACGGCGGCGACGGCTACGTGATAGCGAGGCACCTCGCCGGTGCCGCCATTGCCACAAGCGTGGTAATATGCGGCGATAAAGCTAAGATAACCGGCGACGCCCTGACTAATCTGAACATTATCGAAGGCGTGAAGCTGCCCATCCACCAATTGAAAATGACCCCGGGCCAAATCGCAGGTCGGGTTAAGGAATTCGCCCACGGCTCTGCCATATTGGTTGACGCGCTGTTCGGCACAGGACTAAAAGGCGAACTTACCGCCCCTTATCCTGAACTTATAAATGCCATCAATACCTGCAATCTGCCTGTCGTAGCTGTGGACATTCCATCGGGTCTTGACTGCGATACGGGCCGGCCCCTGGCGGAAGCGATAAAGGCCATTGATACGGTAACTTTCGTGGCCGTCAAGAAAGGCTTTATCGGTTCTGCCGACTCGGTCAACTACACCGGCCGGATTCACATCGCCTCAATAGGGCTTGAGCCCCACTTGGCCCCTCCACCCCAATGACAATCTCTTAAAACGGGCTGCTCTTGCTCGCAAGAGACTCATACCCGATAAGGTACACAAACTTGCTCTGGTTAAATATGGGGACCCTCAGCGTGTTGGCACGGCGCAGGATGTCGTCGTATTCCTGCACACTCGCAACCGACGCCTGGTATCGCTGCTCCACCATCGGGTCAAGTTCAACCTGTTCACGCGTAGGCTTTTGCATCGCGCGGCCAGGCACGCCGAGCACTACAAAATCAGTGTTTATAGTCACCTCCGTTGCAAGACGACCCCCCCACCCCTCGATTAGCTGCTCGATCTTTTCTTTGCCATCGCGGTCGATGCGACCGTCACGGTCGAAGTCAAACTGGCCCGCCACCACAAATACATTGCTCGTTTTGCTGTCCCATATCAAATTCGCTACGATGTCCTCGTGCACAATAGGATTCTTCTTGGACGACGTATTAATTCGCGCGGCTGAAACGGTATCGCTAACGTGGAAGACCTCTATCTCGGCCTTTCCCTTTCCGTCTTCAGGGATCGGTACGTTCTTATCGTAAACAGAAAAAGTAAGCCCTCTGTAAACATGGTCCGACGAGCCGACGTCCAGATACACCACGTTTGTCTGCCTGTCAATATCGACGATTCTCGCATCCGGCTGATATGCCTCAACCTCGGCATCCGGACGCGGCTTGATCTCCTCAAGCCGACTCAGCGCCCCCTGCAACGCTTCGTCCGTCTGTGTCAATTGCGACCGGGTTTTCAACAGCTCCACGTTCTTTTGTCTAAGTTTGTCCTCCGCGTTTTTAACCTTGTCCATGTATATCCGAATCTGGTCATCCGCCGATTGCTGCATCAGCGCTTTGAGCTCGTCATACTTCGCCTGGATTTGGTCGGCGTTCGTCTGGAAGCGGTCCTTCTCCTCAATCAAACGCTGCTCTTCGAGACGCCAGTTCGCCTGCGCAACATCAATGTTTCTGTGAGTCTCATTTAGCAGCTCCTCCATATTGCGGGCCGCGCTACGCGCCGCCTCAAGTTCGCTCTTGAGCATCGTTATTGTCTGCAGCAGATCGAAACCGTCCGGCCCGTACGTGCCGGAAGCGTCCTCACCCAGAAGCACCATAGTCTCGTTGATCCGCATCTTCGCACCATTTACCCGCACCGACGCCGTTGCGTTCTCAACAAGTTCACCCGTGACCGCAGAGACCATTTCATCAAGGTACGTCATCATAGTCCCAAGGATCGTCTTCCGCGCCAGCGGCCGGCCCACTGTCTTGCTCAATTCGCGCACTTCCCTGTCGTTCGCCAACTTCCCGAGTTGACTGGCCATATCATCTCTCTGCGCTTTATAGTCCTCAGCTTTGACGTAGAAGAACACCGCGCAGACCGCTGCAACAAGGAAAAATCCCACAAAAGTCAATACCGTGTAAAGCATCATGTTGCCTTGCAATGGTTTGCCCACAGGCATAATAAAACTCCTTCAAAATTTATGTACACCCTCGAAAATCAATGCAAATACCCACCTGCTGGATATCGCAACAATAGTATGCTTGAAAACGCCCTTCGCGTCAACAAGAAATATTTAGCCGCCGGTTTTACCCGCGGTTCACACCTGCTGCAGAACTTGCCCACCCTTTTCAATCCACCCTGATGCCCTGCTGCTCAAGCCACTCCTTCAAATCGCCCATCTCCGTATCGAAAACATCATTATCATAATCTTCCTCGAGCTTGCCGATATGATTGGCCAGTTCCGGCTGCGCCAGGACAATCTCGGAAAGTTTCCTCTCGAATCCCTCGCCGATACTCCTTAGCTTCTCAAGATCCAGATGAAGGCCCAATATATTGGCTAACAGTTTCGACACCGCGCTGATGCACCCGGGATTCTGGCCCTGCACATACGCCGGAATCTCCGCAACTAAGGTCACCATGCTCACCCCCTTTTGCCTCGCCGCAGCGGTCAGGTGGGTCACAATGCTCGCCGGCCCCTCATAGTTGCTCAGCCTTACACCATATCGGCTCATCGTTTCCTTCAAACCTTCGTCTGAAACCGAGCATGAGAACCTCGGCTGACGTGTATGCGGCACTAAGCCCGCAACGCTCCCGATAAAATATATTGTCTTGACCTCGAACTGGTGACACAGCGAAAAAATGCAATCCGCGTATTCCACCCAACCCAGGTTCGGCTCTTTGCCGGTAAACAGGATAAGATTGTTCTTTTCGTCTAAGAAAAACGTATTTCTCGGCATCTCGCACGACTGCACCACCCCATCTCGTATTCTCGTGTGCGGCCGAAACATAGCCGTAACTTCCATCGACCCCGGAAAGCTATAGATATAAAATCCTTCCGGCTCAATCTCAGCCGATTTGGGCGCATCCAACTGCTCGGCTAAGAATTTGATCGTCCCGGTCGAAATATCACCCCCGTCCATCCACCCCGAAAACCCCATCAAAAGCCGCCCCTCGACCAGCTTCGCTCGTTTATAAATCCGCAGTTTATCAGATGCCATTTTCACGACCCTTTTCTATCTCTTTCAAATACGCACTCCCCACACCTTTGGGTTGCATAATTTCAAAACTATTGTAAACTCTTACTGTCGTTTTGTAAATAAATAATGATTATGGATAATCAAATTATTTCGCGGATAAATAGACTACCATGGCAAAGCAAAGATTGCAAAAAATCTTAGCCGCCGCCGGCGTCGCCTCGCGGCGAAAATGCGAAGAGCTTATCCTTGACGGCGTCGTCAGGGTCAATCGCAAGGTTGTTGACGAACTGCCCGCTTTTGCCGACCCCGACACCGACATCATCGCGGTCCGTGGCAAAAGAATCCACCGCGCCGAAAAGGTCTATTTCCTCCTCAACAAACCCAAAGGCGTCATCTGCACCAGTTCGGACCCGGCGGGCAGAAAAAAGGCAATAGACCTCGTCGATTGTCCTCTCCGAATCTTCTGTGTCGGCCGCCTTGACGCCGACACTACCGGTGCAATCATCCTCACCAACGACTCAGACCTTGCCAACCGCCTCACTCATCCTAAGTACGAACTGTCCAAGACATACGAAGTGAAGATAAGGGGACGTATCGAAGGCGCCAGCCTCGAAAAGCTCAAAAAGGGCGTCTGGCTGGCCGAGGGCAGAACCGGCCGAGCCGCCGTCAAGGTCATCAGGCGAACTGCTTCCGAGTCGCTGATTCAGGTAACCATCCGCCAGGGCCTCAACCGCCAGGTCCGACGTACCATCGCCAGACTCGGCTACAAGGTAAAGGCCCTTAAAAGAACGAAAATCGGCAATATAGGGATTAAAGGCCTCCCCCTCGGCGCCTATAAAAAACTCTCAAAAGCCCAACTCACCTACCTAAAAAAAACCACCCGCCTCTAACCCCTCCGTTGAGCGCAGTCCCGATTAATCGGGAGCGCGCCGGGGTTTCCTTTCCCATTGTCATTCCAGCGAAAGCCGGAATCCGGGACTGTCATTCTGAATTAACCTTTAGCCCTGAGCGGAGTCGAAGGGGAAGTGAAGAATCTCAATCCAATATACAATGCTTGTGCCTGCGGAAGCAGGTATCAAATGCTTGTCCCTGCGAAGGCAGGGATACAATCTAAAATCGTAACGCCCGCGCAGCGCTTCCACAGTTTTTCGCTTTACATTTTGCGTTTTTCTTCCGGGTGCCACGGTCAAACTCGTTTGGCCGTGCAAAAATCCGGTAGGGTATGCCGTACATACCACATTTTTTATTTAGCCCCGGCCGCTGGCCGGGGTCTCTCTCAACCGCACACAGCGCTTCCACAACTAAAAACTAAAAACTAAAAACTACAATTGTCTTCTGCTCTATTTCGCCTGGCTTCTGACGTCCTCTTTGATTCTTTGAATATGCCCTCGGCCGAGCGCTTTCACCTCGCAACCCAACTCGAAGTATCTTCTGATCTTGCCATCGTCTAATATGCCGAAGCAATCTATCACCGCCAATGCCCCCCCCGCCCATCCAACGATTTTGTCCGGGTCAAGGTCAAGGTAAGGCGCGTGAGGCACAGCCAATATCACAGCTTCGGCGCCCTTGAGTGCTTCGGCGAGGTCCTCATGGACGCGGATGTTTACAAGGTCATCCTGATTACGGAAAAATCTCGACCACGAATGTCCCGGCGCAGGATAAACATCCTGTTTTTCCAGCTCATACCAGTGCTCAAGATACGGGTCGTGCACCCGCATCTCCGCTCCCATCTCGGTCAGCTTGCGAATGACAATCTCCGAGCCGCTGTAGCGCGTGTCGGCAACATCCTGCCGGTAGCTCGCACCGCAAAGCAGCACATTCGCCCCCGCGATATATCTGCCCATATTCCGCAGGGCATCGCGAGTAAGTGTTGCCACGTGGAGGCCGCGGGTGTCGTTTATGTCGATGGCCATTGTGGTAATCTTGAATATATCATCATCAAACCCTAAGATGTGCTTGTACGCCCAATAGCCCAACCCGCCGTCCTTCGGCAGACAGTACCCGCCGATGCCAGGCCCGGGGAAGATCATATTGCTGTGCGTCGGCCGCATCTTGATTGCATTTATCACCTTAATAAGGTCAACTCCGTTTCGCTCCGCAAACAGAGACCACTCATCCAGATATGCCAAAATAGTCGCCCGGTAGGAGTTCTCAACAATCTTGGTCGTCTCAGATTCAATCGGCCTATCCATCACCGTCAAAGGATAGTCCTTCGTATTCAGAACCTCATGCAGAAATTTCTCAACCCGCCCGCGCGCCACCTCGTTACACCCCGAGCACACCCGCCAGAAATCGCGGATTGAAGAAACATAGTTCTTTCCTGGCATGACCCGCTCAAAGCTGTGTGCAAGAATAGGCTCAGAATCGATGCCGCGCGTCTTAAATGCCTTTTTCATTATCGGCCAGGCAACGAACTCAGTCGTCCCCGGCGCAACGGTGGTCTCAATCAGCGTAAGGCAATCCGGCCCCACTTTTTCGCCGATAGTTTTAATCGTCGCCTCGAGCGCCTTCATCTCAGCCTCACCGGTCCTCAGATTACCCAGCTCGCGCTTACTGTAATCGCACTGCACATCAACAACCACACAATCGGCCAATTTAAGGCAGTCGCTGTTGTAAGTGGCAATGAGTGTTTTCTTATCAAGCACACACCGCGAAATCATCGGGTCAACCTCAGGGTCCTCCGCTTTTACCGGTGACTGTCCCCTGTTTAGAAGCGGTATCTTCCAATAGCTTCTCGTGCTCGGACGCTGACAGCCGATTACAAACTTGCTCGGCTTGCCCGTCCCCTTATCGACCGTATCAGCCACTATCGCCGCCATCACCGCGCCGACAAAGCCGACACCCATCACAACTACGATCTCCTTACCCTCACCGCGGGCCGCCTCGACAAGCCCCCCCACCCGCTCAAACTCACCAGCATATTCGCTTTCCTGCGGAATCGCAAACTTCTCGCCCGCCGGGCTTACTGAATACTCGCTCATGGCAAATTCCTCTCTTTGTAAACACTCTCAAATACTTCCAATTTCGAGGCCGCAATTTACCAGAAAAGGCCGCCAAAGCCAAGAGATTTATCACACGGTTGTGTTAGAGGGTAAATCAAAGGAACTAAAGACATAAAGGAGCGAAAGGATTTTACGTCTCCCTTTCAGGGCTTGAGCCGGATTCAACATACGTTGGCAAAGAAATGCCTCTGAATATGTATTAATCGAGATTTATGACTATCTGAATTATGCTTGTTAGATTATCTGTAGACTTTTATTTTGTTGACTCAGCCTGCAAGCACGGCAAGTAAAATAGTTCGTTTTCCGACACTTTTAATTTATTTTGGCTTGCTTGGCCGGCATCATTTGGGCCGATACTTCCTGACGCCAAACTTGCAGCATTTTCAGTAGTTCGCCGGCCTTCTTGGGTTGGGCCTTGGCAAGATCGTTCTGTTCGCCCGGGTCTTTTTTCAGGTTGAACAGTTGCACGGTGTTATTTTCAAAATACTCCAGCAGCTTATAATCTCCCAAACGGATGGCACCGCCGGGGCTTTGCATCCCGTGATTGCTATAATGGGGGAAGTGCCAATATATTGCTTTTCGATCGAAAGGCTCTCCCTTCAGCGCCGCTGCAAAGCTCACCCCGTCTGCATGTTGATCAGGCATGCTAGGCAAGCCCGCCATTTCCAGAATGGATGGATAAAAATCTGTGCTGATGACCGGTTCCCCACACACCGCGCCTTTATTTCCTTGGCTGGGCCACTTGACTATCATCGGCACGCGAATTCCGCCTTCGTATAACCAGCCCTTGGCCCCTCGTAATGGTAAATTGGAGGTCGAGTAGGCACCGTCCAGTTTGGACTCGGGAATTTGGCGCTTAGGATCGCCGAAGTTTGCTGCCGACATGCCGCCATTGTCCGAGAAGAAGATGACAATCGTGTTATCGGCGATGCCCAACTCCTCCAACGTGGCGCAGACACGCCCCAGACTCTCGTCCATAGCCTCGACCATAGCCGCAAACTCAATGTTGTCCTGCTGCTGCTTAATCTTAATTGTGCGCTGGGGAAGCACTCGGTGGCCCTGGTGCGATGGCTGGGCAATCAGGTCTGTCAATTGCTCCCGTGACAAGGGTTTGGTGTCATCCGGGTTTCCTTCCAGAACAAATGCCGGGTTTTTGGATCGCTGCATTTTCGCCAGCTTCTTGCGATACTTCTTGACCAGATCAGGACGTCCCTGGATCGGATCATGCACTGCGAAGTGTGAAAGATACAAAAAGAAAGGCCGATCCTTGTTTTCCTCAATGTAATTCAACGCCTCGTCCGTCAAACGGTCGGTCAGGTAGTCGCCTTTCAAATCCTTAAGCCCTTCCATCTGGAAAGGTGCATGGTATCCCGCTTTGGGCCAGCCTTTGTTCCACCTGGGAACCTGCACATCGATGCCATGCGCCAAGGGGCCCGATGGTTCTTCGCCAAGGTGCCATTTGCCGAAGATCGCGGTGCTGTAGCCGTTAGCTTTCAAGGCTTCTGCCAGTGTGGTTTCCGCAAAGGGTAAATGCTGGTTGATCACGGGGTGCTTTAGAGCTTGAAAGTCGAAGTCTCTTCGGCCAGGCAGCCAGTCGGTCAGGTTAAGACGGGCCGGGTACTTGCCGGTTAGAATACTGGCACGGGTTGGCGAACAGACATGACAGGCGGCGTAGGCTTGAGTAAAGCGTACGCCTTCAGCCGCCAACCGATCAATGTTAGGTGTCTCATAAAAACTGCTGCCGTAACAACCAACATCTCGCCAACCCAGATCGTCAACCAAAAAGAAAACAACGTTTAGCTTAGCCTGCGAGTTTGACCCTTTCACCTGCCTGTTATTCGCTGAACTCCCCTTCCGGTTAAAAGTACACCCCCCCAGCGCCACCGAACAGGACAACGCAACAGTTTTTGCCAGAAATGTCCTTCTGTTAAACTTCTTAGCCATCTTATTTCCTTTTATCTGACATTTCTCATTTAGATCTGCTCACGTCCATTGCGCCTTCTGCTCAGTATGGGTTCGAGGCGGCAATGTTCCAGGCCTCGAGGGCGTGCACCTTGGTGGCGCCTCCGGTGGAAAACAGGCTCACGCCTACACTGTCCGCTCGCGAAGGGTAGATGCGGCGCATGACGGCTTGGCGGCTGTTGGCGAAGACCTCGACCACGGATTTGTCAACGAATACGCGGAGCTTCAGCCGCTCGCCATCTTTCAATCGGAACGGCGCCGCCTCGACAGTCTTGGGCGTATCCTCGGGACCCGATTTTCGCGTATCCACCTTCAGCTTGCCTTCCACAGCGTCGTAGAAAACCGAGGTCTCCTCCTGCCCGTCGGGCGAAACACACACCTTGACGCCATATTCTGACGCCTCGGCACTTTCCATATCGATGAACAGTTCGAGGCTGTTGCCGCCAATACCGTCCACGGCCCAATCGGCATCGGATTGCAGTACGAAGTCCTCCCTCTTGAAGGCCCCGTAACGTAGCGCTTCGATTTCCTCGGGGACATCCATCTGGAGTTGACCATCATCACCCAGGGACAACACACGGGGCAAACTCATGGTGCCCGACCAGCCGTGTTCCCAACGCACGCCGAATTCGGGAGCGTCCAATAGCCAAGCCCACATGATTCGGCGGCCCTTGTCGTCTTCCAGGCTCTCCGGGGCAAAAAACGAGTTATCGACCCAACTCATCTGTGCGTGCGACTCGGGATAGAACTGTTCGTTCTTCCATTCACCCAGGTAGTAGCGGCAGCCGAGTCTGTGGCTGATGCACAGAAGGACATCTTTGTTGCCCAGCTTAAAGAGTTCGGGGCAGGACACGTCCTCGTCGAGCGGTACGCCCTCAACACCATGCGCGAACAGGTCGCCCACATACGTCCATTCGCCGCCGAGAGTGGGGGACTTCACAATGCCAGGACGCTCCCCCCCGAAAATGGCGTAGTAGGTGTCGCCTTCAAGCCACCCGAACGGGTCCCATGACCTATACTTGCCGTGGTGCTCGTCCCCTTCCTGCGTCTTGGGCGTAATGGGGTTCGAGTCGAGCTTCTTCCACTCGTTCAGGTCATCATCGAGGGCCACGGCCATGGCGTTTCCCTGGCCTAACTGGTGGTAGCAGATGGTGGGCACACCGTCCTTATTGATGAAGCAGTTTCCGCTATACATTCCATCGATAAGACCCAGAGGATGTTGGCGCCAGTGAAACAAGTCCGTGCTCGACATGTGGCCCCAATGATCGCGCTTCTTGCCGGACCTCGTGTCCTGGAATATGTAGAACAGATGATAGCGACCCTTCCAGTAGATGGCGCCATCAGGATCGAAGGGCGACGCAACGCCTTCCGGCATTACAAAATGATAGCCCGGCCGACTCGGGTCGTTCAGGATTCGCTCTCTAAGGTTGCGGGCAGTCAGTGCAGACGCATAGTCCGTAGCCAACTGCCTCCTGCCCTCCGCATCCAACGGGATTATTTCCCAGTTGATCATTTCGGTGTAAACCAAACGCCAAACGCCGTCCGCTTCCTTCTTCAGCCTGTGTGCGTTGGAGAGGCTTCCCTTGGACGATGCGAACGTCACCGGTTTGACGGTCACGATATCTCCGTCAACAATCACCTCGGCCGCACTCAAATCGAGCTCAATTTCTTTATAGCCGCCCTTATCGCGCATGCCCTGATAGTGGTTTTTCAAACTGTCCTTGGCCGCGCCGTGATGGTCCCCCCAATCTTCCGAGTAAAAGGCAAGCAAGGCATCCACGTCTCCAGCCATCATGGCCGCACGATAATCTCGCATGGTCGCCAACACCTCGTCCTCAATACTCGTATCCAAAGGCGTACTCGCGCATCCACACAGCACCACAATCCCTATCACAACTGCCAGCAATTTTCGCATCGTTTCTCCATCCAAGAGTCAAGCATTTCCAAAGAACCTGTCCGCGTCCTGTATTCAGATTACAGGTAGAACGACTACCATTTAGATTTCCCATATAACATTGTATATCTTAGCTCAGCTACGCCGCTGGGTCTTTTTTCCAATAGAATATCAAATTGATCTCAAAAATTCAAGGTTTCCAGCTCCATTTTGAAAATATTTCAGCCA
>SDBT01011342.1_pt1 | contig 14347 bp, 10 predicted proteins | sample 2277101 | NCBI WGS metagenome assembly SDBT01 (sample SAMN10404973, study PRJNA504765) | marine sediment metagenome | isolation source: marine sediment core GS10_PC15, 103 cmbsf | place: Arctic Ocean: Southern Knipovich Ridge | collected 2010 | reverse complement strand
GCGGTAACCGAATCATTCCCGGCGGCATCTACCGCCTTGATCTGCACCAACAGCCCGGCGAACCGGACTTCGCTGCCAGGGATGGTATAGCTGTACTGGCCGGGACTGCCTTCCTGCATGGTCCTTATGGAGGTATCCGCTATCCCACCCCCACCGACCAGATAGATCAGTTCCACCACCGGCGTACTGCGGTCATCGCTAACCTGGGTGGTCACGGTTACGGGATCACCCGCTGGTACCGGCAGGGGATTGGCGCCGGTAGCCGATATCTGGGGCGCTGTTTCATCAAGCGTAACCGTTCCGATGACGAACTGGCTAAAGTTGGTGATGTTGGGGAAGGTAACCGAATGAGCGGTGGCGGCGGTGGCAGTGGCCACTTCCGTCCACTGGCCGGTACCATCGCTCGCCCGGCGGATCAGCCGGATGTTACCCGGATTGGTCTGATCCTCCGACGGGATCACATCAGCTCCCAGATCGAAGGTGATCTCCGCATTAAAACTGCCACTGCCGCCGTAATCGATCCGCCAGATATTGTTCATGGATATGAGGACAAGTCCGGATGGCAGCACTCCATCCGGCGTTATGGTAATCAGCGCCGCTTCAATCACGTTATCAAATGAGAGGGTGAAAGAGCCAAAATCGAGCAGCAGCCCGGTGGAGGGCAGATCATACTGTCCCGGGCCCGGAATGTCCACAATATCCAGCACCACGTTCGCTGAGGTCGGGGTCGTAAACACCTGTTGGTTGGCCATAAAGGGGGAACCGCCGGTGGGAGTAGCCTTGGCCTGAAAACGGTAGGTGTGGCCGGCGGTAAAGTCGGTTACGGTGGCCGATACCGTTACAATATTCATGCCGCTGACCGGGCTCTGATCCCCCGTGATGTCCCGGATGTTAGACGGCGTGGCCTCATCCCAGAGCTCGAAGGATACGGCTATCTCCAAATTATCGGGCATCACGTCGGCCAGCAGTGTGGCCGAGGTGCTGGTGATACCGGTGGCGCCGAAGGTATGCGCCCAGAAACCGCCGCCCACCGAGAATACGGCCGCCGCCTGATCGACATTGGCTTCGAAGTCGGTTAGATTGTCTCCGGCTACCAGGGCAAAGGTGACAATGATCGACTGCTGGCTATTGATGGTGAAGGGCCCCTGCCCCAGGACGCCCCTCTGCTCTCCTGTAGAGGATGTCGTCGCGCCCTGAGTGGTCATTCCGGAGTAGAGACTGGCGTCATTCCAGATATCCTCGGCGCCAATGGCCCAGCCGGATCGCTTGTCACCTCCAACAGGGATGGATACACCATAATACTGTCCCGCCGGGTCGGTATAGTGCATCACCCGCCGGCCATCGTCATAGCCGGCCACGTCATTATCGTACACATCCCCAATGTCCCAGTCGGTAGCGAGACCGACATACAGATCGGTGATGTTCGCGCCGCTTTCGTTCCATATCTCGTAGTCGATGATGATGATATCATCATCGGGCGCCGAGGCGCTTGAATGGCTGAACTGCGCCACCCGCAGCCCCATGGGATTGGCGGCCCGGCTGTCGTTATATTCAGCTCGGTATACCTGGTCGTAGCCGGCATAGACGGTGTTTCCCTGGGTTATCCCGGTCCACGGCGAGAAGTCAACAGGGTTCGCCGACGACGTATTGCCCCCGGAAACCTGTGTGGCGCTCCGGGCCAGCACCAGGCTCCCCTGATAAAGGGCGTTACCGAGAGATTTATACTCAAATCCGTTGCCTGTTCTCTTTAGGGGACCCGAACCCAGCAACCCATCATTGAATACAGACAGAGTGACGGAACCGTTATTATGATCGATGAACTCCAGGGCGGCGTTATCGACAAAGACATTGTACTGGCCTGTGTGGGGAGACCCGATGCCGTTAGAGGCGGTCACTTCAAAACTGGAAGGGCCAAACTGGTCATTTCCCGGCGTCCAGGTGATGAGCCCGGTGCTGCTAAGGCTCATGTTTGTTGGCAGGTTCGTGCCGGAATACGAATTGGGCGCGGGCCACCCCCCTACTTCGACTTGATGGCTCAGCTGCTGCCCCACAACGGCATCAATGTCCGTATCGACAACGGTAGGCGGCAGTTCCACCACATCACCGGGGACAAAGTCGCTGATCTGCGTGTTGCCCCGCAGCTTCAGATGGTTGGCGTTGGCGGTGAGATCGGGCACAACCAGGAGTGCGTCATTGGCCGGGTCCACCCAGGTCGTGTCCATGGGCCAATAGCCCACCAGGCCGGCTTCGTCGCCGAAAAAGGACGTGTTCATATCGGTACTGATCTCGGTTTGCGTCCGGGCAATATGCCACAGCCTGAGATCGTCCACCAGGCCCTTGTAGAACTTGTCGGTGCGGCGTCCACCCACGCTGAAGGTGGTGTTGCCCGCGGCAGGGCCTTCGGTGGTACCGAGTTGGATGACTGTTTCGCCGTCCTTATAGAGTCTTACGTAACTGCCATCGTAAGAAACGGCCAGGTGGGTCCAGACCCTGGGGGTGGGCACATCCCCTATGACCCATGCCACCACGTTGCCGGTTGCCGTCTCCATCCAGAAGGAATAAACGGAATTGCCGCTGTTATCCGTCTCGATGCTCAGTCTGTAGGTCATACTATCATCCTTGGCCCGCCCGGCAATGAGGGCATAATCGTTGTTCGCCGGCAGGTAGGTCGGGTAAACCCAGGCCTCCAGCGTGAAGTTGCCCGACGGATCGAACACCCCCTCATTGGCCGTCTCGGTGTCCAACAACCGGGCCCATCCGGGGGCGCCATCGATGAGGAGTGACCTGTTCACTGCGGCCGGCGGCAGGTTGTTGAACCATACTACCGGCAAGACCGTATTCGACTCAGCCACGGTAAGCACGCGGTTGTTGGAACCGCCCGGGCCTACACTACCCTCATAGCCTTCGGCAGAAGTAATACCAAAGGAGTTGATCCAATACTTGTACTCATAAGTTGAATCGGCGGGAAAAGCAACTATCCGTTGATAGATACTATCATCATCAGCATCCGCCATAGGGTCGACCCTCGGATCAGGACCGCCCCAGTCATTCCAAATGCCCCGCACAAACACGGAATCAGCGACAGGATCGAAGATGCCCTGCCGGATGTACATCCGCATATCCACCTGGAAGGTGACTGCCACGGTGCCGTCCGCGGAGCCCAGCAGCACCTGCGCCGCCGGCCAGAAGCCGCCGGCCACGGCGTAGCTGCCAGCGGCCGAGACGGTCCCCAGGGCGGACTGCCCCACCGTACCGGTGATGCTGTAGCTGCCCACCACACCGACCGTGCCGCCGCCGTTGGCGATCACGCTGGCGGGGACTTCATACGTTTGGGCCAAGGCCAACCCCGGCAGGGCCAGGCATGCCGTGAGCAGAGCCGAACGGCCAAGGACAAAAGCAAACAGGTTTGAGTAGCGCCGGTACCGATTCAATTTTTCACCTCTGTCATATTAGCGACACAATTTTCATTCGGTTATACACGCTCTAGCTAGTCCCGGGAGGCCAGGTCTGCCGATTCCAGCAACGCCTCCACCCGGGCCATTTTCTGCTGCAGCTCGGTGATTTCGCCCTGCTGGGCGGTCACATGCTGCTCCAGGGCCTCTTTCTCGGCGTGCAGCTCCTTCATCGCCTCCACTAGCAGGGCGGTGAGGTTGGCGTAGGAGACCGACTTGTACCCATCGGAATCGGTATGCACCACCTCAGGAAGGACACGCTCCACTTCCTGGGCGATGAAGCCCACCTGCGTGCCTTTGGGCAGCTCTCCATTTTTCCGGGCATCAGCCCGCCATTCAAAACTCACTCCCCGCAATCTCATTGCCTTATCCAGGGCATCGCTCAGGGTGCGTACATTCTTCTTCCAGCGGACGTCGCTTGTAATGACGAAGTCAATGGCATACCACTTCCCGGCGGTGGACAGATAAGCAGCCGAGGAGGTATTAATGAGCCTGCTGGCATAATAGGGTGCCGTCCCCAAAGAATTGGTGATGTAGAGACCGCCATCGGCCCGAAGGACCATCTGCTCAACTCCGCCGGAGGCAACCGAGTCAATAGAGGATCCTGACCCACAGGCAGCGATAACAACAGCTCCTATATGATTTGCTCTGGCATTGAAACCCGCCGCGAAGCTGTAATCGCCCCGGGCCGCATTGTAGCGGCCGCCTGGCACGGCGGTGGCAAGCCCGCTGGCGATGTTTGTGTGGCCCCCGCTCACCGTGGCGTACTGGTTACTGGCGCTATTGCTTCTGCCCCCGCCAACCGTGGCATACTGGTTACTGGCGCTGTTGCTGTAGCCCCCACTAACCGTAGCGGACTGCCCACTGGCGATATTGCTGCCACCCCCGCCAACGGTGGCATAGTTACCGATGCTGGCGGTGTTGCCGAAGCCACCACCCACCGTGGCGTACAAGTAGCCGGCGGTGTTGCTGTTGCCCCCGCCAATGGTGGCCCAGGAGTAACTGGCGGTGTTGCTCTGGCCCCCGCCAACGGTGGCATACTGGTTACTGGCGTTGTTGCCGTAGCCTCCGCCCACCGTGGCGTAGGTGAAGCTGGCGGTGTTGTTGTAGCCCCCACTAACCGTGGCATACTGGCTACTCGCGATGTTGTTCTTGCCCCCGCCAACAGCGGAGAAATCTCCGATGCTGGCGTCATCCCACTGCGTACCGCTCACACTTCCGGCCCGGAAGGCGGCCTTGGATGGAATCCACATCAGGCGCGTGCCGCCGCCCGAAACCGGCGTGCCGCCCGTAGACCCTTCAAATAACACCGTCCCGTCCTCCACTTCCAGCTTGGCCGCCGGCGTCGCGGCCCCGATGCCCACATTGCCCTGCTTAGTCACTTTGAAGAAGGGATTACCTGACCTTTCTACCACAAAAATATCTCCAGCTCCAGCCGCACCGGTATCCGCAAGGGATACCAGCAGTCCTTTGCCGCCAGACGCCCCGGTGCCGGTATTAGTGATCGAGGCCACAAAATCGCCGGTGACATCGGCTTGCACGTCCAGGGGATAGGCCGGTGTCGCCGTCCCGATGCCCACGTAGCTGTTGGCGATTAAATTACCTGCTACTTCCAATCTGGAACCGTCAACCAAAACCCCTTCTTCAAAATCCCCCCCGAAATTCAATACCAGCATGTCATCGGTCCCACTGCCGGTTCCCTGATGAACCAGTGCTCGGCCGCCATCGCCCCGGTCTGGGTCCGGCCCCATGAAGAAGTCACCGCTTTCAAGTTTGAACCAGCCCTTCACGTGCAGGGCATTTTCCGGATTCGTGGTCCCGATGCCCACGAAGCCGCTGGATGGGAACACGTTGCCGGTGCCCGACACCTCTCCGGCTTTTTGAGCGTAATTGCTGGAATCGCTACGGTCAGCATGCAGGGCATAGATGACCGAAGTCAGCTCGATGCGGGGCAGCTCAGCGCCGGCCCCGATCTTGATGCCCAGCCAAAAAGGAGTTTCCGTGATAGTGGTGAAGGGCGTTTCCTTCCCTAAAATGACGCTGAACACGCCATCGGTTACCGTGACGGGATTTCCCGCGGGAGCAACAGAATGCCATTCACTCCACACCTCATTATCATTTACATCATAGAAATTGAAGCGGATGTCATAATCGTCATTCGCGACAACATTCCCGTTGGCATCCCTCAGTACCCCCTGGTAGCTGATGGTCTGGGGCCCCTGCCCCCAACCCGCCTGGGGCAGCACCAGGAGGGATAATGTTATTAGCGCCAGTAACCGTTTCATGATAACTCCATTAATTACTTAATCTTAAGATCGCCCTCAAACGTAGCGATACATATCCCGCCGTTCACCGTGCCGCCGCCGTTGGCGGGCAGCTCATAGGTCTGTGCCAGGCCCGGCCCCGGCAGGAACAGGGCCGCGATAATTGTAGTTATGGCGCAGGTCCTGCGATCATACTTCATAAGGCGAACCCTTCATATAATTTGTGTTGGCAGCCACTTGAATATCCTCTTTTTCGCTGATCCACGGCTGCCTAAGGCAAGGGCTGGTCCACGGTGTACCGGATACGGGCGTTGTTAATCCTCATGTCGTATCCATTTTGAGGATAACCATAGTATACTTGCACCGAGTAGGTATAATTCTGATTGTCCACCGGGTAGGAGAACGCCAAATCACTGTAGGTAACGGTGGCTGAAGAACCAACTGTGGAAAACGGAGTAGTGATTTGGGTCGCACTCTGATTGCCCCGATATACGGAATAGAGGGTTATACTCGCATCTATACTGTCGTCGTCAGTAATAGTGAATTCAAAGCCGGTGATAGTAGCGCCGTGCGGCAAGTGGACCGGGGCATACCAATTCCCGGAGCTGTAGGTGTATACATGATATGGCTGTAGGTATTTCGTTCCGCCGCTGTTATCAAACTCGGGAGCAGGGATGGAATACCACCGCTCGGCAGGTGTTGCCAGCTGCAGGGTGTCAGCCTTAACGGTCCCCACCACCTCCAGGGCGACCGTGGGCGTCGTGGTCCCGATGCCCACGTTGCCGGCGGTAAAATAGGCTTGAACGCCACCATATTCATAACCGCGAATTACTGCTTGTATGGTTCCGCCGGCATCATTGAGATTTAACTGACCACCCATTGTTTCGAGATTGAACAGAGACGCCCTTTCCTTGCCGGAAATTGCATCAGTTAGTATAATACCGTCGAGGTTTGGGCTTGCTACATGCAGTCTTTTTCCCGGCGTCGGGGTCCCGATGCCGACGTTGCCCCAGTTATCAATTACCACCTTGGAATCCGGTGCCTGGCCAGACCCGATGCTGCTGCCAAACTTGGCAATATCGCCACCTCCGTAGGTTGAAAAATGATGGGCAAAGTCCGCCCCTCCGCCTTCATAGAGAATGCCACTATTTGCGCTCAGCCAACTATCAAATCCACCTGGGGGTGGTCCTGAGGGTCCCAGTGTCCAGTTACCAACTACCTGAAGATTAGCCTCGGGGCTGGCCGTCCCGATGCCCACGTTGCCGGCTGTAAAAGTGGCTTGAACGCCAGCAGCATTCGCATAACCGCGAATTACTGCTTGTGTGACTCCATCAACATCTTTGAGATTCAACTGAGCACCCATTGTTTCCCAATTGATCAGAGTCGCCCTATATGTGCCGGTAATTGAATCAGTAAAAACAATACCGTCGAGGTCTGGGCTTTGAATATGCAGTTTTGCTGCCGGCGTCGTGGTCCCGATGCCCACGTTGCCCGTTGAAGGAAAGACATTCGTATAACCCTGCACCCCCCGCGACCTATTGGCATAGGGCACCGAGGTGAGTTCGATGCGGTCTGACAGTGTCGAGGCACCCACTGCGATCTCCAACCAATAGGGGATTTCAAATTTGGTCTTTGGATCGGTGCTTATGAAAGTGGTGATACTTCCCAGGATCACATTGAAGATGCCGCCGGCAACCGGAACCCCCACGTGTGCCTCTGACCACCACTGAGTCCCGCCAACGCTGGCGTCATAGAGCCTGAAGGTGAGGTCGTAGTAGCCATCATAGAGATCACCGGTACTGGGATTCCGCAAGACGCCCTGGTAGCTGATGGTCTGCGGGATCTGGGCCAGAAGCAGCTGGACTCCCAGAACCGGAATTAGGCTGATTAACAATTTTACTCGCATCATTTTAACACCCCTATTATTCAGAAATCTGCTTTATACCGGACTACAACCATTTATGCCACCCGGCTGATTAAAAAAACCGAGCGTCCCTAACTAAACTACTGGGGAACCGGGTCAAAGGGAGGCGGATTACCGATGCCCTGAACTTCCTCCACCGGCTCCTCGGCCAGCATGATGCTGGCGGCATAGCCCGCGCCGCCCAGGATACCGGCATAAATCACCATCCGTACAAAACTGAAGCCACCCTTCTTTTCAGGCTTGACTTCTTTTTTAGGCGCCCGTCCCCGGCCGGCTACATCCTCCAGGCTGATGGTGGGTTCATCCCGCAACTGCCCAAGGATGTCGTCGGGGTGCACCAGGCCCACCAATTCCCAGGCCAGGTGCTCGATCTCCGTGATCAGGCCGTCGATCTCGCCGCGGTAGTCCCGGGACATGGTGTTGACGATCTCACCGGTCTCGACGCTGACGCCCCGGACATCCACAGTGTAGGTGGCGCCGATCTTGCCGATGGACCCGGAGTACATCATGGTAACGCCCAGCATCTGCCCGATTTCAACGGCGCATTCGTCTGAGGTACAGCCGGCCATCTGGAAATCCTGCTCGTTCAGGATAGTCTGCATCTGGCCGCGCTCGACAACGGTGACCGCGCCGGTCTTGACCAGTTCGGAGCGCAGGCGGTCGGTCAGGGTGGCCGCCTCAATGGTGGAGATCCCGCGCCCTTCCAAGTCGAGGACCGCGATCGATTCCTTGCGCTCCTGGGCCGGCGCCCGGCCGGGCAGGGCCAGCACCATAGCAGCCGACAGCCCCAGTAATGCCAACCGATGGCTATTTGTCTTGATCATGGGCACTATCCAGCGCATGATTAACCCCCCATTCGTTGTGTAAGGCAACGGGCCTTAAAAATCAAAACTTCCCGTGGTGAATCTAACTAGTGTCGGCCAACGTTACAAGCCCAAAGCGCCCCGAGCAATATTTGCCATTGCCGTCGTGACGAGAGGAAAATGTGACCGGGCTAACACCGCTGCTGCAAAGTGGGACCCGCCCTTGACCGCGCCGGCGACTGACTGACCTTGGCGCCGGAGGGACGCTAGTAACCCAACTCACTTTTTATTATTTTCTTCGCTTGCAGCTGTAACTAATTTCTTACGGGAGTGATGTTGCTCCTGGCCAGGAGAACGATGCTCCCATTCAGTCTGTTTCAACAACATCCGGAAGGACAAAAGCCATGAAATACCACCGTGTTGCACTCGCAACTTTTCTCCTGACCTTGCCCGTACTACTCTTCGTGAGCTGTGAGAAAGCTCCCGAGGATACCGCGGAGGTCCGGCAGGCCATTGAAGCTATCAACAAGCAGTTCGCAGACGCCGTCAAGAGGGGCGATGCAGCCGCAGTTGCCGCGCTGTATACCGAGGACGCAAGACTTCTTCCACCGAACGGCCCGACACTTGTCGGCCGAGAGGCAATACAGAACTTTTTTCAGAGCAACATCGATGCCGGTGTCAGTGATTTGCAGCTCACAATCCTGGAGGTCGGTGTGGTGCGAGACTTAGCATATGAGATTGGCCAGTATGCGCTCACGATCCAGCCTGAAGAGGGTGAGGCCCTAAGGGATCAGGGTAAATACGTGGTTATATGGAAACGCGAAAATGGGGAATGGAAGCTTGATGTGGACATCTTCAACAGCAGCATGCCGCTTCCTGGGCAATAGTCCAAGCTCCTGAGGACCAGATCTCCGCTCCTGCTGCAACGGCAAGGTCCTGCTCCATTAATTCTCGTCCGGCTTGGCGAATCTGCCGGTTGGGCCTACTTGCGAGCCATCATCGGAATCGCTCCTTGGTGCGGAGAGGGAGAGATTCGAACTCTCGATCCGCCGAAAGACGGATGCCGGTTTTCGAGACCGGTGCATTCAACCGCTCTGCCACCTCTCCAGGGTCGGTAACCGGCCCGCTGGCCGGGATTGCTACAGCGGTGATATTAGTAACGGGGGGCGGTGAAAAGGAACGGTTTGTCGCCTTCAACTCCCCCGGCGCCGGCGGAAAAAGCGTTGCAGCAGCTCCTGGCATTCGTGCTCCATTACCCCGCCGGTCACCTGCAGCTGGTGGTTGAAGCGGGGATCGCGGCACAGCTGGTAGAGCGACCCGCAACAGCCGACCTGTTCGTCCCAGGCCCCGAAGACCAGCCGGGCCAGGCGAGCGTTGATCAGGGCCCCGGCGCACATGGGGCAGGGTTCCTTGGTGACGTAGATGTCGGCCCCCTCCAGGCGCCAGTCGCCCAGGTGGTTGGCGGCGGCGGTGATGGCCAGCAGCTCGGCGTGGGCGGTGGGATCATTCAGGGCCTCGCGCTGGTTGTGCCCCCGGCCGATCACCTGCCCCCCCAGCACCACTACCGCCCCCACCGGCACCTCCCCCTTACCGAAGGCGGCCAGGGCCTCCTTTAAAGCCAGGGCGAGGTAGTGTTCGTCTGGTCGCGTAGCCATCAGTACTGCTTAGATTTTAGCCTGGAGCTGTCACTCCCAATCCAAGGTTGCTTAAATTTAAGCGATCCATGACTGGACAATAAACTATTAGCACAGGAAGCTACAATGCCCAACACCACCGAAAATCTCCAGGAAGCTTTTGCTGGTGAAAGCCAGGCCAACCAGAAATACCGGTCGTTCGCCGAGAAAGCGGCCAGTGACGGGCTGCCCAATATCGCCGCGCTGTTTCGCACTACCGCCGAAGCCGAGCGGATTCACGCCGCCGGGCACTTTAAAGCGCTGGAAGGTGTAGGCAACACGGCTGAGAACCTTAAGGCCGCCATTGCCGGCGAGACCTACGAATTCACCGAGATGTACCCCCCCATGCTCAAGCAGGCCGAGGCGGACGACCACAAGGCCAAGCGGATGTTCGGTTACGCAGTGCAGGTAGAGGAAATTCACGCCCAACTCTACAAACTGGCCCTCGAGGCGGCCCAGCGTGGTGAGGATCTGGCTGAGACCAAATTTTATCTCTGCCCGGTATGTGGACACATTGAGTTCGGTGCGCCACCGGATAAGTGCCCCATCTGTAACGCCAAGGGGGAGAAGTATATTTTGGTGTAGGCGGGGACAGCCAAGTCTGCCAATTGAAAAACCCCCGGTATCCTCTTGGAACCGGGGGTTCTCGTCGGTACGCCCGGGAGGGCTCGAACCCCCAACCTCCTGGTCCGTAGCCAGACGCTCTGTCCAGTTGAGCTACGGGCGCAATGCAAAAAGCAGACCGCTAAGCAAGTGGACTGCCAAACATCCCTAGCGGGACTGTAGCGCATAGGGGAATCGAACCCCTGTTACCGGCGTGAGAGGCCTGCATGCTCCCGTCTGAGACCACTGCGCTGGCTGCTTTGTAGCAGCACTTATGCGAATTTAATACCTGGATCGACCTACCTGGACCGTGATTTTCAACGCATTTGGTTTTTCAACTAAATCGTCGCTCCCTGAAAACCGACCAGGGGGGAGGGGGATCGGTATAATAAGACCGCACTCATTGTGCGGCAATTTTTCAACTTTGAGCCTATGGCTACGTTTGAGGACTGAATAATACCTTGGTATTCCGGAATATCTCTCTTAGTTTTTAGCCCCAAGTGTCCCAAAGAGGCAGAAGTCCTACAGTTCAAATGCACTATCCAATTGATGGCAACATGTATGCCACAAACCGATTGGTGAATGTTTATTAAGGGTTTTGGGCCAGAGCAATTAACTCCCGGAGGATTTCCTGCACGCTTTTATTACACCGCTGACCTGAAACGCACAGGTACCAATTTTCGACACGCTCAGGAGCTTGCCCACTCTGGTCGGCTATCTAAAAGCCCCGCTTCCGGGCATAGCGCGGCAAGCCGTCATTCATTTGTAGCCACGGCAGCATCCGATCACACCAGATATGATCCTGGGGAATCAAACGCTCGGGTTGGTCGAAACTTCCGATGGTCACATGGATCAGGTGGGGACACTCACTATCCGAGTAGGTCAACTGTGTACCACAATGCGGGCAAAACTGCCGGGCGACCTCTGGTCTGGTGTTGACCAGGGCTGGTGCACCGGAAGTGAAGGTGAAGTCGGTAAATTTAAACTCCGCGTAAGTCAGGAACGGCGCACCGGAGAGGCACCGGCAATGAATGCAATGGCAATGGGTGACCCGCCTGGCTACACTGTTGGTCTTGAACTTTATGGCACCACAGAAACAACCGCCTTCAAATTTCATTTGGTCATTCTCCTAACCTTCGTGGAATAAATTACCACTGCCCTCCCTGTTCGGTGTCAGAGCAATGTGGACCAAAGTGGACTGAATCTTAAGAGACACTTTTGCTAAGTTTAACCTGTGACCAGCCCCTTTCTTTGGCTACAAAGTAAGCATGACGGTGGACTATAGTGCAAGAGAGTTCCACGTCCATCAAGATGCTGCTGCTGAAGTAGGGGCGCTGTCGCTAGTAAAGATTCGATGGTTCAGGGTGTGATGTGAATTAAACCTTGGAAACGCGAATCTTGTCTCTTAGTTTTTGCCCAAATGTCCAATAGGCTCTGAACCGATACATCCTGGACTTGGGGCTGAGTATGGAGGACCGGAGAGTGTTGATGGCGCATGCCACTAGTTCAACAACTCGGGTGTATACCCACCCCAACTTCGATCTGGCAGCGCAGTTTGTGAACCGGATGCCGGAGTACCTGGCCAACTGATAGCAAACATATGATACATCATTTAACTTCAATCTTCAAAAGCGTCTATAATTGGGGGTTTTACAATGTCACAAAGGATGTCCCCTTCCGAACAACTAGCATACAGCACCATCAGAATCGAATGTATGACCCAGGAGGGACCCACTAGTGGAACAGGCTTTTTTTTCCGTTTTGCTGATCGCGGTGAGGAACATGTTCCTGCTATTGTAACAAATAAGCATGTAGTCAATGGGGCAATAACGGGTAGATTTGTCCTAACGGAAGTTGGTGATAACGAGATGCCGATGGTTGGACAATATCAAAAATTCCAAGTCAACAACTTTGAATCCCAGTGGCTTGCACACCCAGATCCTGAAATAGATTTGTGTGTAATGCCAATTGCACCACTGCTAAGCCTGGCTCAAGAACGAGGAAAACAGTTTTTTTATAAAAAGCTAGATGAAACACTGATACCAACGCCAGAAGAGTTAGAGGAATTAAACTATATTGAGGATGTGGTCATGGTTGGATATCCAAACGGTATTTGGGATGAAAAGAACAATATGCCTGTCTTTAGGCAAGGTATTACAGCGACTCACCCCAGTTTAGACTGGAACGGCAGACCAGAATTTATCATTGATATAGCATGTTTCCCTGGCTCCAGCGGTTCGCCTGTTTTGCTCTACAATATTGGTAGCTACACAAAGAGTACAGGAACGACAGTTCTTGGGGCACATCGGATAAAACTATTGGGTATCCTTTATGCTGGACCCATTCAGCAAATTACCGGGGAGATTGAAATAGTAGAAATACCAACTGAGAACAGACCCATACCAGTTTCGACTATTCCCATCAATTTGGGGATAGTCATCAAATCATCAACATTATCAGATTTCGATGAACTGTTTAGCCAGATGAAAGGATGATCCATACGCGCCCCATGTCCCCCAGTGTGGCTATTTTGTGACGCCCCAGGACGCCACAGACTATACTAAATTGAATCCACACTAACTTCGAGCTAGTAGCGCAGCTATTGGAGATTCAGATGACAAGTAAATATGATGCGTTTCAGGTCTGCGTAAATGGTCATTCGATTACAAGAGATTACGACGTTGATCCAGGAACCAGAAAAGATTATTGCTCAAAGTGTGGTGCCAAAACAATCCATAAGTGTCCAGAGTGTGATGCGGAAATTAGGGGGCGATTACTCGACACGGATGTCTTTGTATTTAATGTAGAGCCAGAACGTTTCTGCCATGCTTGTGGTGAGCCCTATCCATGGACTGTCAGTGTTCTCAAGGCCGCCAAGGAGTTAATTCTCCTGGAAGAGTCGGTGGAGACATCCATCAAGGAAGATGTAATCGATACTCTTCCAGATCTTTTGGAGGATACGCCGCGAACCCAGCTAGGACTAGCTCGGCTTAACCTATTCCTACAGCAGGCTGGCAAGGGTGTCGCCAGCGGCTTACGGAACCTCTTAGTCGACATCGCCTCTGAAACGGTGGTGAAGATGATCAAGCAGGGGCCACAATAAGTAGATCACGGCTAATCCTGCCAATCCTACCAGCTGCATCTGAGCAGCTTTCTCCAGATCAATCCAGGGTAATCCAGACCATTTCAGCGGCAAAAAAAGAACCCGCCCTCACCTATTGGAGAAGCGGATTTACCGAAGGGCAGAATGAGTGTAGCGCATAGGGGAATCGAACCCCTGTTACCGGCGTGAGAGGCCGGCGTCCTAACCCCTAGACGAATGCGCCTTGGTGTATATCGGCCGGGTAAATGTCGTCCAGCCGGTACCCTGTTGGGGAACAGGGATTCGAACCCCGACCTTGTGATCCAGAGTCACATGTCCTGCCATTAGACGATTCCCCAGTCAAAAACTCACCGCAATATTAATCCCAAACGGTGAGGCGGGCAAGCCGCTATCAGGGTCGTCGCCGGGGCCTATAGCGAACGCAGAAAGCGCTCCAGTTGTTCCTCTTTCAGGAAGCGCACCACCACCCGGGCCGAGGTGGACAGTAGGCTGACGTCCATCTCCACCACGTAGGTGACTTCCTGA
>SDBT01011341.1_pt1 | contig 14349 bp, 21 predicted proteins | sample 2277101 | NCBI WGS metagenome assembly SDBT01 (sample SAMN10404973, study PRJNA504765) | marine sediment metagenome | isolation source: marine sediment core GS10_PC15, 103 cmbsf | place: Arctic Ocean: Southern Knipovich Ridge | collected 2010 | reverse complement strand
GAACACAGGCAGAACACTCAAACTCACAACGATTTTCATCTTTATACCGCTGCATCTCCAGAAGACACAGTGGCTATTTTGAGGAGAATCATTTTGAAACTGGAAAAAGTGCAATGATTACAATTCTTGGATTAACGGGATTTTGCATCATGTTTTTCGTCACCATTTGGGTGATGATTAGGCACATGAGCAATATCAAATTGGTAAACAATTTGGAAAGAGAATGCGATGAGCTTCGCAGGACGATCCCTGATGAGCGGGCAAATCTGAATCGTAAATGTCAAGAGAAAGTTGAAGAGCAGATAGGAGAAAGGATAGAAGAACTTCATCAGAACGTGAATGAAATTCAAGTTGGCATTATTGCTCAAGCTCTTTGCGGACAGTCAGTCAAAAATCTTCGATCAAGTATGAAAAATCTGATCGAGAAAACCTACAGCCGCATGAGCCAAGAATTTGTAGGCGCTCTCTCAGATGAGACAGATGGTCTGCTTCATGATTTGAATGCTAACCTGTGCGATAGAATCTGGGATTCTGTTCAACAAATGAAAATTCGGTCTGATGAAAGTCCTTATATTTTGCCAAGGAATACCAGAATCGCTTATACAAAAGGCAACAGAACAGTTGTAGTTGTTGAGCAAACGCCTCAAGTCCGCACTATGGGATTTACTCCAAATTTAGTAAGCAGAAAATCTCGGTCTGTGGCAAAATCCACCAGCGAACTTGCTTACCGATTTTCTTTGTCATTTCCTTATGTCTATTTTTTCATGGTATTCGATGGAACAAAATTCAAGTATCATGAAGTGTTTTTTAAGAACAAACCCCTGTCGTCCCCAAGAGAGCACGTTTACAACCCCCCAATCCCCAACATCCATCATGACAAAAATAACTATCAACCGATGTGCATGGGGGCAGGATTCTTTGGTGCGGTCAATAGAGAATCGATCACCAAACAGTGCGAACATGTAGTGGCGGAATTCTGGCAAAGACCCTTTAATCATCATCTCGGCAACGGCATAACCAACAATACCGACAAACGACTCAAAACCTATCACAAGTGGCAAGAGGAAACGGAAAAAGACCCCATGTTTATCCTTGATGTAAAATGGGGCAAGGGGAAAACAGCCAAAACTGTTATTGATCGGATGTTGGAAAACCGCAACATGAATCATCCCGGCGATGACATTGACGTGAATATTAGGTCGATGTTGGAAAATGGAGTTAAAGGCATCCACAAGACAGTTAAAGATGCTATTGACTCTGCTAAGAAAAACAATACACTAAGAGCCGGAAGTTTGGATGGAGTTGTTAAAGACCAACTCGAAGAGGTGGTCGTCTCTCACACAAAGAAAGTTTTTGAACATTGTACAAGGATATAGGGAAAGAAGGTTGTCATGGAAGACGTCAAGATAGTCGCTTTAGACACAACTCAACCTATCTGGTCTGAGATGCAGAGACAACTTACTCGTATGGCAGAATTACTGGAAGTGAATAAAGATGATTTGATGGTCATGGACTATGATTGGTTTCCACAAGAATACATGACCAGTAAGTTTCGTGACAAAATCATCAAATCCACAGGACTCCTTCCGAATCTGCCGCACATCCAAAAACAAAGACTCCAAGGCAAAAGCAATGTAGGTTTTGGAATATTTGTTTATCAGAATTATCTCAATCCTGACATCAAATACATTCTTTACACGGTCAGAGGTGGCGGCGGATGGGACGAAACATTCATGATCGTCCCCAAGGGCAAACTTTACCAACTCAAGAGAAACGCCATCATTCTCAATAAGATGGCGAGCCACAAACTCAACCCACCCGTGTTGGAAGAAGGACTTCTGGAAGATGTTGTCCAGAACACCGTGGGCTTCTTGCTCCGAGCCAAAGACATCGAAAAATACGGCGTGAAGATCAAGCGAGGGATCATCCTCGATGGCGCTCCGGGCAATGGCAAGACAATGCTCTGCCGTTATATACAAAAATTGTGTTCTCAGAACAGCATACGTTGGGGCACTGTGACAAGCGCTGACATCGATCAGGCTTACGCCGACAAAGAGTTAAACGCACTCTTCAGCAGATGGCCCGTGACCTTCTTCGACGACATTGATGTCGGATATATGGATCGCAGCAAGGGCAATGGCAAGATGGCCTGTTCTCTGCTAACCGCCATGGACGGCATGTACGATGCTGGCCATCTCGTCAGAGTATTCACCACAAACGAAGAAGTGAAGGATCTCGACAGAGCTTTCACCAGACCGGGCCGAATTGACAAGTTCATCACGATCCGCAAGCCAACACCCGAGATGATTCGCAGGTTGATCGATACTTGGCCACAGGAAATCATCGAAAACATCAACGTCGAAAAAGCAGTCGAGAAATCAAAGGACTTCTCGTTCGCTGAAGTAGAAGCGATTCGGACATTCCTCGTGGGGAACAAGATTCTTGGTGATGGAACGTGGGATCTCGATGGCGCTTTTGATGAGTTCAGCGAGAGACGTGAAGAAGACAAATCAAGAAGAGGAGTTGGCTTCGTAGACAAAAACAAAGGCAAAAAGAAGAAGAAAAAGAGAAGTAGCAAAACCGGTAGAGAGATTGTTGAAAAAGGCGGAAAGCAAAAGACGCCGAAGCCGAGTCAGCCGAGTCAGCCGTGTCTGCCGGGAGGTGCCCAAACACTCAATGAGGTTATTGAGCATCTCGCACACGAAAGACCTGACGTGTCAGAAGGAGGACCGCCACAACAATAAGGAGGGAGGTCATGGATGACCAAGCAGCGGCTTGAGTTTATCTTTACTCACCACCTTCGGGAAAGATTCGTAGAGAGAACAAACAGTCAATACGATCACCTGAAAGTGTGCCGTGATAAAGATTGTGAGGTTTGTAAAGAACTTCAATCAGATATCAAACTGAAAGTGACAGAAGAAGTAAAGGAGATCAACACACAAATTGCAAAACGTCTCGGCGAGTCTGACGAAAACCGATCTTACTTGAACAACTCCGGGTTCATGTCATGGTACTACGACAAGTATGGCTATGACACACAATTTCAGTTCCTCGTTCACAAAAACATCTTGTTTGTGGTGCTGATCAAGAAAGGAAGAAAGGTCGTCGTCACCTGCCTTGATGCCAGAACACACTTGGCCGGGAAAGGGTCGCTTCGGAAAAAGTACAACAAGATTCCAACCAAAGAAAAGAAGGAGCAAGCAAGATTACTTGAGCAAATCTCAATGAATTTTTAATCTCGTTCTTTAATTTTTGTTATGAACAGATAGATACTGTTGTCTTAAATTAAACGGAGTTAAATATGGCCGAAACAGATGGCGGCATCCCGCCACAACAAACAGTTCCCAATGCCGGTGAAAGAGAATTTGAAATTGGCAAGGATGAATCTTGGGCATCCAGTCAACATTCTCAAAATGAAGCATGGTTTGCTAATGTAAAAAGAACTTACGATGAATTCTTGCAAGTATCCCTTGAAGGCATTCGCATGAATCGTAGTTTTATCACAAAACTGGCAAGCGACGCTCAACAATATGATAACCAAAGACAAGTTATCGCTAATCAATCACTTCAAAATGCTGTTGAAACAGCTAATATGGTCGGAAAACAAACCGTTCGTCATGCAGACCTTGCAGTTGACAGACAATGGAATGTTGACGAACAAGGTTATACCGTTAATGAAATTTTGAGAGATCAAACCTTCAAAGACGCTATTGCCGCTGCTGTCTCTGGTGTAGTGAGTGGCGATCTTGCGAAAAAGTAATTGAATCAAATTTTGATTTCAGTAAACTGCCCCGCTAACTTGGCGGGGTTTTTTAATGGATTGTCCAATCACCAAAGGGGAAGGTTCTTTTTTGATAGTAAGGATGGAGATTTTTTAGTTCCATGTCCCGAACTTGCTTTGATGCGGCACTCCTCAGTGTGTCGTATTGCTTCTCTCGCTGGCGTCTTCGTTGTTCCCAGCCTTGGGACGCATTTGGCTGTGGAACACCAGTAGAGACGATATCTGGCCGTTCTGGAGACTCCTCTGTGTTAAGCTTGCCAGCTTCAAGCTCGGCCAATGTCACTTCGTAGCTTTTGCCACCATAAACACTGATGTAAAACTCTGCATCATCGGCCACATTGTTTTCTATGTCATAAATTCCTCTGGCAATGACTTGCATATCGTGAGGAGTCAAAGAAGCACTCTCGATATCGTTACCAGCTATCCTTTTCCATCCCCACTTCATGATCGCATACATTCTGGCATCCCCGAATCCATTAGCCATGGCCATTTTCTCATCGGCCCCCTCTGGATCTGATTCTCTCATTTTCATTAAGATGACTTCATCCTCTTCGCCATCCTCGATCATCTGTTGGAATTTGGCTCTGGTTTGTTCGTTTTCATCATCAAGTATTTCCTGAAGTATTTGTTGTTTGGATTCGCCATCCCAATCAATGAAATCTGAATCAGCGTAAACACCAAATTCATCCATGATCTCCCCTTGAACACGGTTCATAGCATATCCTTCATGGTTATAGTCGCCATTCTCCATGTCGCCCATGACCTCGCCACCTTCTTCTATCCAATACTCGCCTCTAAGCTGATATACAGGCTCCATTTCATAGTTTTCGAACCACTCTTTGAATTTCATGCCGCCTTGCTCCATTCCTCAACTGCATGTTGTTTGATCTCGACTATAGGAGCTTCTTTAATGAAATGAAGAACTGCCTTGAAGGTTCTATTGAACTCTTCCTTGACCTCTCTGTGGCTTGGAATCTTTTGATGCGTTCCAAACTCCATAACAATAGAAAATGCGCCATTCCTGTAATACCAATCTACCTCGGTCCCATAAATTGGATGACCATACAACTGACAGGCCCTCTGCATTCTGTATTGGCTCATACGGCCCATCTCTCCTATAATCCTCTGGTAGTCCTTATCATTGGGACACGGCTGTCTGCGGTCGCCGTAGGGCGTCAGATAGACCCTGCCCCATGTGTGGCCCGAGATTACAGCATTAGGCTTGATTTTATTAAAGAACTTCTGTAGTTCCACTATGGGTTTCACAGATTGTTTATTATTCCGAGGACCGGGAAAGTTTCTATTAGGATCTACGCCATCCACATGTCTTCTATGAGGATAACTGTCTGGTGAAACTATCGGGATAAAATAGATGATGCGATCATCAACCAAATTGGTGATGTCTTGATCGTCCCCGTATTTGTCCAGAATAGTGCCTATGTAACCCATGACTGTTGAAGCCGCCAAGGGTTCATTACCATGGATGCAAGCTGTAATCAGAACAACCGGCCTTACACTGTCGATGGACTCGTTCTCGATCTTTATGAAACGAAGATCCCGGCCTCTTGTGCTTTTGCCATAGACTCCAATTTCTGTAATATCTGGAGCTTCTTTATTCCACTTTTGAAGCTGTGCCCATGTGCCCTCGCTGTCTTTATAGGCTGGAACCGGGGATGAGATGCCATAATTCAGGTTTTGTTCGATGGGTACGTAGTTGTACTGATCAACTTGTGATAGGGGCACAGGCTGATCTTTATACTTGCTTGCAACGCCCAACATCCCCGCACAAAAGATGCTAAAGTTAATGAGGACGAGAATTGTTAGACGGTTCGACATTGCGTTCCTCGTGTGATAAGCTTCGTCCCCAAGAACTTTCATGAATGTAATACGCAAGAATCTTTACTAAAAAATCCAATCCTCCAACCACGCTACTAAGTTTAAGGTCTCCTGTGACACCCCAAACAACTGATAATGTTATTGAAGATGCCATCAATCTCCATGAGATAGATTTTGCGAAACTTCTTATTCTTTTAGCCATGAAAGTATTTACTCATGACTCTTATAAATTCAGGAGGCGAAATATGGTTGCTTGGTTTGCAAAATACGGAATGCCTATGGAAGTTATCTATGCGATAAAGCCAGAAGGCGGGGTTATGATGGATGCTCACGCCACTGTAGAACTTATCAAGGCCGATAAGGTCTCGACGGAGAAAATTGAAGAAGCACAGGCACAAATTGCTTTTGCGGAAGAACGTCGAGCAATGATAGACTAATCACACTCACAATTTATGATCATCGCAATGACCCACAGCAAAGTTCCTATACCGATGATCCAGAGTATGACCATGGTGCATAAAAATCCCCCGCCTTGCGACGGGGGCTTCCTTTTCTGTTAGCTCTTAGCAGGAATAGCAGGGCCGATCCCCGCTGTTTGCAAGAGTTGTAAACTTTCGCCCAGACCCATGCTTTGGGCTTGAACGAAGCCTGCGGCGGTGAGTTGGCCGAGGGCATCTGTTAGAACTGATTCGACAGCCACAACTCCATCGTACCCGAGGTCGTGGTATGCGATGGTGCTGTCAAAAAATGGCGTCTCGATTCCGTTCTTGACCTCTCTGATGTCAAGTTTGAACGAGACTTCAAACCTCTTGTCGCCCCCCTTTCGGGGTGTATCTTCATTTGACATTGTTCACTCCTTTGAACATGAAATTGTTTAACTTAAAGCGCTTTACAAAGCAATGAGGAACTTTTAACATAAACCTTAAATAATTGCAACCCTTATTGAGAAAAAAATTACAATAAGGAAATTTTATCTTTCAGTTTGTCTATAACACGTAACAATTCGTTGTACGAAGGCTCTAACCATTTCGGATGCCCTTTCCGTGGTTCCCCAGCAGGAATCGCCCCTTTGATCATGCCGCACTTTTCAACCAGTCCGTGAAGAGAACTGATCGAGCCGGGATGGTTGTTATAACATGACATGACTTTATTTCTGTGTTCCCCAATTTCAGCATCAAGACTTTTGGCGACCTTAATACTGCAGGAATGACTGTGGATGAGGATGTGACGTTGATTTTCATTTGCACGATTCAATAAAGATCCTTTGATGGCATAGCCGTTCGATCCGATCTTGGTGTGCAACGGGAACCATCTGTGTCTTCCATATTTCCCAAATGTCATGTTCACCAAGGGGTTCCAATAGACATACTCTTCGTTTTGTTTCTCAAGGAACTTTGATAAATCATGATGAAGCCAATCGTCATCGTCAGATGGGACGAACCAATCATCGTCCTCAATCTCTTGAGGGAGTTTTGTGATGTAAGACAACGGCCACTGTTTTAAGGCAATGTCTTTGATTTGTGATCGATATTGGAAATATTTGACGGGGAATCTATTGTCCCACATCTTGATTATATCTCGAATAACTTGCAGTTTTCTGGGGACCAGAGTGTAGAACGTGATCTCATTGAGATTCACATTGTCCCAATCCTCCGTCATTCTCAAAAAGATCGATGCCGCCATGACGTTATTTACGCATCAACATCCCTTGGATTAAACGACCCAATGAGAATGAGCCAACGTCCAATTGACGATCCGCTCAAGGCTCTCATCGAACGTGTACGGAGCCCGCCAACCCAGAGCCGCCATCTTGTCTCCGTTCAGAGCGTATCGCCGGTCGTATCCCGGTCGGGCTGACTCTGACGGAACAAGGTGATATTTCAATTCTTTGTTCATCGTCTCGGCAACCTTCTGGGCCAATTCCAGATTGTTCAGTTCTGTTTCTCCGCAGATGTTGTATCTGTCGGGCCGTGTGTCGCCCGTGTGACCCGAGGCCACCAAATCCAGATAACGTGTCGGTTGACGATTCGCCAAGAAGACCAATGCGTCAGCACAGTTCAGAGCGTCAAGATAAATGCGTGAGCCGATGGAGTCTTCTGAATCACCATAGATTGGCATGTCCTCGCCACGAGCAACCTTCTGTACGATCTTCGGAAGGAACTTCTCTGGATCTTGTCTTTCGCCAATGATGTTCATCGTGTTCGTGATCACAATCGGCAAGTTGTAAGATCGCCAGTATGAGATCGCCATCGCTTCCTGTGCGGCCTTTGATGCGGCGTAAGGGTTGGATGGCAGGATCGGTGCCCATTCAGCGTGAGCGTCGTCCTCTGGAGCTTCTCCATAAACTTCGTCAGTGCTGAACTGGATGAACTGTTCGAGACCTTCGCATTTTCGTGCGAACTCCAGCATGTTGATTGTGAGATGCCAGTTGTTGTGCAAACAAGAAACAGGATCAACTGTGCTACGTTCCACAGCACTTTCAGATGCCATGTTGATGATGAGATGAATGGGCTTCTCTCTGACCAGACCTTTTTCATCAATCCATCTTTCAAAAATCAAGTTCTCTAATTGGGGGTCAATCGGAACAGCCAAATCGTGTTTGTACGTTTTGACCCGAGGATGATCTCCACCAACTTCAACCACCCGGCGACATGTCCCCTTGTGGCGGAATGAGTCCAGACAGATCAGTTCCCAATCAGTGTTTTTCAAAAAGTATTCCAAACAGTGGTGGCCGACAAACCCCCCGTGGCCTGTGAACAAAACTCGTTTTGCCATAATTTCTCCATGAAAAAAGGACCGGGATCATGTCCCAGCCCCTTAATGGAGTAACTCGAATCAATTTTACGGTCTGACTGTTGAGCCTCGTCGTCTGTGGTTTCGACTCTTCTGAACATCTAAACAATGGTCCATTAACGCCACGCCGTTGATGATGTGGCGCAAATCCCGACCTCCAACGCTAGACAGTTGTGTCATCACCAAATTCCACTCTGTTTCCCCAGCAGTCCCTAATCTGCTGTCAGGTCGATTGAGGTCGCCCGTGACATCATCAAACGTAATCGCCGTTTGCCGATGGCCGATGTTGCCCTCGACATCAATCTCTTCGATTACCCACATTCGTTTTGTTCCCATATTGCCTCCCTTGTTATTTAGCTTTACAACGCAGTTTTTGTGGCGTACAATGAGGTGCCGGTGGTTCTCGATGCAAATTTTGGAGTGAGGATGAGGAATGAAGGACTTCACAGACGGCAACATCAAAGATCACAAAAAACTGATCGGACACTTTGACGGCGGTTGTGAACCGAGGAATCCCGGAGGCATCTGCACCTCTGCGTGGATTCTCCACGACGGCAAGAGCAAAGAAAGACTCGCCGGTCAAGGAATGATTGTCCGTGATGGTCGGAAGAAAAATCCGCCCGACAAGCTGGCCACGAACAACTTCGCCGAATACTGTGCCTTCGGGTTGATGTTGAAGTTCCTCGTGGACAACAACTGGCGTGGCGAGATTCACATCTACTCCGACTCCCAACTTGTCATAAATCAGGTGACCGAAAACTGGAACATGAAGGCCAAGCATCTGATACCTCTCCGGCAAAAAATCTGGGATCACTTGAATACTCTTGAACTTGAAGTCAGCATGGGAGGACAAGACTACGAGTGTTTTGTTTGTGATAAGATGGGTCCGTTGGATGAACTGATTGACAGGGACAGCGACGGCGAGAAGATGATCTGTCCCAAATGCACAAACGAAGTTACTCTCATGGGACCAACCAATTGCACCCTCGAATGGGTACGCCGAGACTTAAACGAAGAGGCTGATGCCATTGGCCGACAAGCCTACCTGAATTATTTGAAGGGAAACAAATGAGCCATCGTGGTGAAGATCGTTGGAAGCAATGCCAATACGCTCTGGGTGTTGAAGATGGTCTAAATGGTCGTCAAGGGAAGTGTGCTGATCAACATTATCAACTAGGATATTGTCGGGGCCGTTCCCAGACGAGGTGGCAGAAACGGAGGGTGAAAACGACGCATAACGACGCATAACGACGCATAACGAAGGCCAGCCAACTTGCCGAAAAGCTCATGCTGTCAAGCACTTCTCGTGAACGGGAGACGTGCAGATTGACGCAATACGACGCAAACCAGTGCAGTCGATTGCACGCAAATCGTCGATCCGCAGGAGAAAACAATGAAATTCAGCGCCTTTGTCGCTCGTGTCATGCTTCAACTTCATGTTGGATACGGCTGGGACGTTCCGTGGAAACACATCGAACACAATTTGAGAGTTTTTGACATCATGTACAGCGAATACCAAAAGGAAATAGGGGAAGGCGACGAACTAGAAGAGTGGACGGCTCGTGTGGAAAGCACAGCCCTCAAATGTCACGGGGGGGGACATGATGAGTAGAGTAGATAGTTATTTTAAGGGCACAAGAGGCATCACAGTTTAACCATGAGCAAGCCAATCATCTACATCAAGGTCACGTTCCCGATCAACGACCCCAAGAACTTCAAGATCGAAACCAACGCCAAACCCGAATGTGTCGGCGATTTGATCGGCGACTTCCTCCATATGCAAATCGGGCAAGGCAGAGATGACAGCCAACCCGATGTGGACAGAAAAATTTATCACATTGACCTTTCCGTTGATTTAACCGATGATACGTGGCACACCAGTCACGACACTGGCAACAAAGGGCTGAGAGACGGTATTCTCATGCACGTATTTCAGGAAATCGTTGGAAGGAAAGGCGTCATCGACTGGATCTTAAGGCCGACTGACGAAACCCAAAAATGCAAAAATCAATCCAACACATCTTCCTCGCCCACCTCCGAGCCGCAAATTTTATCTGGATCATTTGGGCGTTCTTCCTCACCCAAATAGTGTTTTCACTCCTTGGGGTTGATCTCGCCCAAATGGGCGTTGTCCCTCACACCGCCAAAGGACTCATCGGCATTATCTCAATGCCCTTCCTCCATGGAGGATTTCAGCACATTATCTTGAACTCCATTGGGTTGATGGCGACTCTGATACCGCTTTACATGGCATTCAAAGACAAAGCGCATGTGCCAGAAGTTATCCTGAAAATCACTCTCATTAGCGGTGTGCTTGTTTGGATTTTTGGGAGACAAAATGCAGTACACATCGGAGCCAGCGCCCTTGTCTATGGGCTCATAGTCTACATTTTGGTTGCTGGGATCGTGTACCGTCATCCGCTCTTGATTGTATGTGCAGTCCTGAATCTCTGCTGGATGGGCGGATCATTCATCTCGGGAATGTTGCCCGGTGCCAATGCTCCTCAAGTAAGTTGGGAAGGTCATCTGTGTGGTGCCGTGGCCGGTCTGATCGTGGGTTACAAAAGAACTCCAACCCCGGAAGAAAATCCTTCCCCACACTAAGTTATTTTGGAGACTGAAAATGGAAGCCGAATTGTTGAAGGAACTTCTGGAAAAAATGAAGGGCCACGATGATTTGGATTTCTATTTGGGTTTGATGCCCGAGTTAAAAGACTGGCTTGATAAACAAGAGGAATCATGAGATTAGACCACATTGCTTACAGAGTCGCCGACCGACACAAAACAGCAGAATTCTTTTGCAGTGCCCTCGGGTACAGAATCGCCACAGAGTTCCAGCCAAAATTTGATGATGGTTCAGTAGTCAATTGCCTTGCTCTGGAGCCACCTGAGAAGCCAGACTGTGGCGACGAGGTGATGGATGGCTGGTTGTGGTCAAGCTACCACGATCTGTGGAATCAAATTGGCGAAGGTGGCGACGGCGGTGTAAAAATTGCATCTGATGTGGAATACCACATGGCCGCAGAAGTCTTCGTCAGTGAAGGAAATGCAGAATCAATCGTTGGCAAGTGGGTCGCTGAAAGAGGCGGCATCGGCGGAATACACCATCTTGCCTACCAAGTCGAATCTGTTTCTGATACGATGCGGGAGTGGAGGAAAAAGGGTTGGGCAGAATTCACCACAGATGATCCTCTGACCTGTCCCGATCTCACCCAATGTTTCACGAAACCATCTGTGCTCACAGGAGTTATCTTCGAGTTCATCGAGAGAGGCAAACACGGATTTTGTGCCGAAAATGTTGCAGCACTGATGGAATCGACCGAGGGAAATTGAATCCAATTTTTGTACTGGAGTCACCATGGACCGTAGACAAGCAATGCTTTCCGTTGCTACGCTTCCGTTGTTGATGAACAAAACAGAGCCCACGAAGGATGAGAGATTTGGTACATTGATAGAAAGTCCAGAAATTACAATCCACTTCGTCTGTCCTTATCATGGTCGGCAACCAGATCCAGTCTGGGATGACAGAGCGATAGCAAGTGTTCCTTTGGGACACTACGGAATCGACTCGTTCATCAAGTGGAGGAGAAACGGTTGTCCGTCAGACAAAACTCTCGTCATCCTCGAAGGCACCTACACCGCCGAGGAGATGGCAGAACAACTCTCAATGCAATGCTGCCCCGTCCACGACTGCATAAAATTTGTAGTGCAGAACGGAAGATGTGTTCCAATACCAACCTGATGTTGCTATCATCATGGGATGATTATTACAACATTTTTGATCAACGTGTGTGCTGCTTACTGGCTTTACTACTACCAAAGAAGATTCAAAAACAAACTTTTGAAGAGTTTGCTCCTCTCCATTGGATGTGGGAACTTTATCGGGGCCTTAATAATGTTGTCATTTTTGCTTCCCTGAAAGAAATCGCATGTGTTATGTAAAAGCAAGGAAGCTTTCCTTGGATGAAGTGCTGCCTCACATCATCCAAGATGCAATACGGCACAATTCTCTCAACCTCTGGTGCCCCGACATTGATAAGAAAATCAATGTCCACCTCTCTTCTGCTCGCATCAGACTTATCGGTAGGACTCAAGAGTGCGCCGCTTGTAAGATCAAAGGCGACCACTTCTGGGCAGAAGCAAATTCCAAAGATGTAAAAGGCAGTCCGTGTGGTTGGCATCTTAATCTGTATGCCATCGATCATCATGGCAGTCCTGTCATGTTGACTCTCGATCACATTAAGCCAAGGAGCAAAGGCGGGACGAAATCCCCCAACAACATTCAGCTTCTCTGTGCTAGATGCAACAACATTAAAGGCGTTGAGATGATGAGCCTTCTGGAAATCGTCAAGATCAGAACCACCGGAAATCTGAAGTTGCGTGAAGCTCTCGAAGTTGCGGGCGTTATCTGACAGTCATGCCCGGTCTCATATTGCCAACGCCCTGTTGTTGTGCAAGATTCGCCGCTGCAAGAGAGGGATGACGACCCTGTGGCTGTAAATTCTGTGGGCCACCAGCGACTTGTGCCCCATGCTTCTGCTGAAGCTGTTGCTTCAAAGCAGCCTGCTGGTTTTGCTGCATTGCACCTTGAGCTTGAGCGAACTGATCCTGATATCCACCTTCTTGTCGTGCCCCATATCTGCCCGTTAGCTTGAAAGAATCGATTGCTGGTTGTGCAGCTTGCATGACTTTCTGATTGAAGTTTTTAGCGATCTGCCACATATGAGCATTGTTCTGTTGTTTGGCGTCGTCTTGGACAGTATTTAAGAAATCTCTCATGGCACTAGAAAAACGCTGCTTGATCTGGTCGGTTGACTGATCAATTCCTCTCTGGAAAGAATCAAGTCTTTGTTGCTTCTCCGGAGAAAGAGTAGATTGCTGCTGTGTGTCTTGAGGTTGTTCAAAACTCTCTGGTGGCATGTCCATTGGCTGTTCTTGGCCAACCGCCGCCTGTCCTTGTTGCCAACCTTGTGCAGCACCTTGGCCGAGGTTTTTTAATCCTCCCCAAGCTCGACCAGCCATGTTTCCCATAGTTCGGCCAATACCGCCCATGAGTTCAACAAGAAGCTCTTCTTCATTATCAAACTTACTAGATTCCAAAATTACAGGAAGACCTTCGGATGACCACCAACTATTAAAGCTGTGTCCCGATCTTGCGATGCCTTCACATAACAGAGAAAACTTTCTGTCAAACTCTAACGTGTTACGGCTTTCTCGATATTCAGAAAATTTCATGGCGTCCTCGATATTTTCCCCTTTGATTTATATACATCTCTTAGAAAAAATCTCTTGGGCAAGTTCAAACTCATCCGGAGTATCAATGTCAATTGATGGCAAAGGCACCTCGTACATGTAAGGCTTCTCGCCGATGTAATAATTGTATCGGAGATAAGTCTTCTTCCTCATGATGTGAATCGGACTCTCCAAAACATACCACTGGGGTAAGTCCTGACTCCACTCATGCCACCTGCCAAAATTAAAGTTCACAGGTTTACAATTTGTATCCAAGACAAATTCTTTGAATGGCTTGACAGTTATTAAGGAGTCATATAAGACTCCTCCTTTGATCAAATCCCACAACTCAAACACGTCTCGAAAGGCTTGTGCATCAAATAAAGGCGTGCAGGCATACACCCAAGCCACAGATTCGTCCTCTGGGCAATCCAAAGAAGAAACCAACTCAGTTATCACGTCAGACCAGTGAGTGGCATCAGAGGCCAAATGAGGGCTTCTGGCGTTGAACCTGACCCCATACGACTCCACAATCTTAGATTTGTACTCGTCTTCACAGGATATGTGGATGTCAGAGGCCGAAATGCCTGAATCAAGAAGTTGTTCGATCTTAATTTCCACCATGCTTTTGCCATCGTGGAACTCACGCCAGTTCTTATCAATGACTCGGGAACTGCTCGTCTTCGCTGGAATAATTACCTTCATTC
>SDBT01011340.1_pt1 | contig 14349 bp, 7 predicted proteins | sample 2277101 | NCBI WGS metagenome assembly SDBT01 (sample SAMN10404973, study PRJNA504765) | marine sediment metagenome | isolation source: marine sediment core GS10_PC15, 103 cmbsf | place: Arctic Ocean: Southern Knipovich Ridge | collected 2010 | reverse complement strand
GGGCACTGTGCTGGATGGTCTCGACGGGGAGATGGACAAGCTGGTGGAGAACTGGACCCAGACGTTGCTGACCAACCTGGAGGACCCGATCACCAGAGGCAACCTGGACTTGCTCAAGCCCGATCCCAAGAAGATCGTGAACGGCTTCATCAAAAAGCGGTCCCTGCCGGATGAGCTCGACCAGGACTTCATTCATGCCCTGGGCGAGGTGCTCTCGGGACTCCAGAAGGTTCCGGTCAAGATCGCAGAGTTGCGCGAGGCGCTGCTTGCCGGCGGCTCACCGGTAACACCGGCGGAGATGAAAAAGCGGTTCGAGGAATACCTGGACGAACTTACCAAGGGCAAGGAGCCGGGGAAAGTCCGGATTGTGTTGGAATAGGAACCGCGAATGAACGCGAACAGACGCGAATTGAAGGCTGTTCTGACCATGGGCGAAACACTCATGGTCGAGTTCAAGAGCGATACAAAACCACTTCCCGACCGGGAACTGGTGGCAGCCGTTGTCGCGCTGGCCAACACAGAGGGCGGAGAACTGCTCCTTGGCGTTAAAGATGATGGAATAGTAACCGGTGTGCATCCGAATCATCGTGATGTCAGCGGCCTTGTCGCCCTGATCGCCAACCGAACCAATCCATCACTGGCCGTAAGAGTTGAAGTCCTCGATATAGACAGCAAGCAGATTCTTCGTGTTCAAGTTCCAAAGACCCGAAGCATTGTTTCCACCTCCGAGGGCGTTCTTCTGCGTCGCCGTCTCCTGGCCAGCGGCAAGCCCGAAGCAGTTCCCTTCTATCCCCATGAATTCGTTCAGCGGCAATCGGCCATGGGCCTTACCGATCCATCGGCAACACCGCTGACATCGCTCACCTCTGACGTTCTGAATCCTCTGGAGCGCCAGAGAGTACGAGAAGCCGTTCGGCGCTATGGCGGCGACGCCTCGCTGCTTCCCCTGGTTCAGAAAGCCGGTTATGCCCGCCAAACCGGCTTTGACCCCATTCAACAGGAACAGATGGTCTTGAGCTATATCGAGAAGCACGGCAGGATTAAACGGGCGGAGGTCTGGGAGCTGTGCCGGATAACCAGAGATCAGGCGTATCAGCTCCTTTGGCAGCTCAAGGAGCAAGGGAAGATAAAGCAAATGGCTGGAGCGCAAACGCTAGCTTATGCGCCTGGCGCAAATATATGCGCCCATTTATGCGCCACGTTCGTTCCCGACGCATAAGCCTTGGGAAGCCCATGGCCATGCGCCGTATCGCCATGTGTGAACGGGCCGGCACAGGCATGCGCATGATGCGTGAGCAATGGCAGAAACTGGGCCATCCTACGCCCGGCAAAGTGCGCATCGTATTGGAGTAGGAGAATGAAGTTCATCCACACTGCAGACTGGCAGATAGGAAAACCGTTTGCTGGCATCAGTGACGCGCACAAGCGATCTCTGGTTCAGCAGGCGCGGATTGAGGTGATCAAGCGAATCGGCCTCGTCGCGAAGGATACCGGTGCGGACTTTATCCTCGTGGTAGGCGATCTGTTCGACTCGCCCAGCGCAGCCAAGGCAACCGTAGCGGCCGCTTGCAGTGCTATCGGGCAGATGGAGTTGCCCGTCATCGTCATTCCGGGCAATCACGACCATGGGGGGCCTGGAAGCTTGTGGGAACAGGGGTTCTTTCTGCGTGAGCAGACTGCTCTGGCTCCCAACTTGAAGGTATTGCGGGAAGCTGTCCCCTTTGAATTGGAGTCCGCAGTGCTTCTACCGTGTCCGCTCTTGCACCGGGCCGTCTCCACTGACCCCACGGAATGGCTGCGGGGTTCTGATGTCTACGCGGAGTTGTCTCCTGACAAGCCACGCATTGTTCTGGCCCACGGCAGTACGCAAGCATTTTCGGGGCAATGGGATGACGACGCGGAAGGCAACTCTTCGACCAATCTGATTGATCTTGCGCGATTGCCCAACGCAGAAATCGATTACATCGCATTGGGCGAATGGCACGGGACGAAACAGGTGAGCGCAAAAGCATGGTTTGCCGGCACGCCTGAGCTCGATCGGTTTCCCAAGGGTGGTGACCATGATCCAGGGAACATCCTGGTTGTTGATGTGCAGCGCGGCGGAATGTCACATATCGCCAAGTCTGCGACGGCGAGTCTACAATGGAACGAATTGGTGTTCGACTTCGCTGACGATACGGCGCTGAACGAACTTGAGGATCGCCTGGCTGCTCTGTTGGGACAGCGCGCCAATGAAGACCTCCTACGACTGACACTCACGGGTTCGGTTGGTATCGAGGCGTCAAATCGTCTCGAGCAGGTGCTGGAATCATTAAATGCCCGTCTCCTACGGCTGAAACTGGTCAATCAAACGCTCATTGCGCCCACCGAGGTGGAGATTCAAGCCCTCACACAGCGTGGGGCGGATCCACTGATCGCCAACGTTGCCAGACAGCTCGTGGAGCAATCGGATGGTGATAAGGAGGATGCACAAATCGCGCGGGTAGCTCTGCGCGAGTTACAAGCAGCCCGCACGCAGGAGGCGCTGTAATGAAGCTACTCTCTGCCACTGCCAGAAATTACCGGATTCACCGCGATCTCAATATCGATTTCGATCAGGCCAGAACACTGATCGGAGGGGCCAACGAAACCGGGAAGAGCACCCTCATTGAGGCGGTCCACCGCGGACTGTTCCTGAAATCAACAGTTACGGGCGAAGGCCAGAAGAGCATGGTGTCGGCTCTCTTCCCGGGACACCCCGAAGTCGAGGTCCGGTTCGCGGCCAATGGCGCGGAGTACCACCTGACAAAGCGGTTCAGTGGTGCGAGCGGAACGACGCAGCTTGTTCAAGTGGGTGGACAGACATGGCGGGGAGAAGAAGCCGAGTCCCGCTTGGCCGGGTTGCTCGGGGTGGAGGAATTAGGCGGCGGACGCGGAATCCTCGGTCGGGTCTCAGAGCAGTGGTCCCACCTCTGGGTGTGGCAGGGCATGAGTGGAGACGATCCCTCGGAGCATGCTGCTTCGCAGCAGGCTCATTTGCTTCAACAGTTGCAGCAAACCGGCGGCGCCGTCGCCATGCAGTCCGAGCTCGATGGCAGGGTGGCGTCTCGATTTGCCCAGGCCAGGGACCAGATTTTCGTTCGCGCTGGAAACGCCAGGAGTGGCTCTGACCTGCACAAAGCACAAACCGAATCTCAGCAGGCGGAGACAGACCAAGCCGAATCTTCAGAACGACTCGATAAACTTCGCCAGGCTGTCCGGGATTTCGTAGACGCGTCATCCACAATCCAGCGTACGACATCGGATCTCGAGGACCTTCGTCAGCAGCGGCAGGACGTTAACGAAAAAATATCCCAAGCCGAAGATCTTTGCCGAGCCGAGGAGGTTCAGACATCAGCTGCTAATAGCGCGGTAGAGAATCTGGCAGCCCTGGAAGGCATAGAGAAAAACATTTACGGATTACGGGAATCGGTTAGCACTCTGCAGAAGTCTTTGGAGCCGAAGCAGGAAGAAGAACGGCGCCTTGAATCCGCTCTCACCGATAGCCGCAAGAGGACAAGTGACGCCGAGCGAGAATATGCCGAGGCTTTGAAGAAGACCCGCGAGGTGCGCCTCAGAAGAGAGCTTGCCGCAGCCTATGTGAGTCGATTCGAGAAGGAAACCCGTAATAGGGAGCTGCGAACACGTCTGAATCGAGTACAGGCGCTCGAAAAGGATATCGCGGGTTTGCGTGAGCAGCTGGCACAGCTTGCCTCCATTGACCAAGAGGGTCTTGAGGCGTTGCAAGATCTGGAGAACAAATTAGGCCAGGCGTCCGCAGCGCTGAATGCCATGGCCGCCGAAGTTGAGGTCGTTAAGGCCGATCAACCTGTACGGGTTGGCGATGCCGAACTGTCCGCCGGCGAAAGTCACACGGTCTCCGAACCAACTGAAGTGAAGGTCGGCGACTCACTATGCCTCAGAATCCACCCCGGCGGCGGTGACAGCCTGGTCGATGCCCGTGAAGAGGTGCGCACGCTACGCGAGAATCTTCGGCGATCTCTGGATGAGTACGGCCTGGAATCGATCGCGAAAGCGTCAGAGGTGGAGGCACGCAGAGCCGATCTGCAATCCAGGATAGATAACGCCGAAGCTGCTCTTGAAGAGTTGGATGCGGAGGATCTGGCAGAAATCTGCAGCAATGCAAAGGATGAACTCACTGCCGCTGAAGCAGACGTAAAACGCCGCATAGAGCAGGTTGCCGATGCGGAACAGCCGTCGACGCTGGTGGACGCGCGAGCATGGCGCGATCGCAAGGAGGATGCTCTTCACACGGTCGAATCCGGTGAAACGGGCTTGAAAGCCACCCGGGATACCCTCCAGCAGGAACAAGATGATCTTGATAGCGAGCGGAGCAACTTGCGCGACACCATCTCGGAAGAAAAGCAGGATCTCACGGGTTTTGAGGCCCAGTTGAAGTTGTTGCTCGATAATCATGGAGATGACGAGACCCGCGCCAAGGCGCTTGACGAAGCCCGCAAGGCCCAAAAGGGTACGGAGGCCGCTCTCGCCAAAACCCGCGCGGCCCTTGAATCCCTCCAGCCCGATCTTCTGGAAGCAGATCGCGAACGACTGCAGCGGGCTTGGGATGAGACAGAGCGACAGAGACAGGATGCCCAAACCCGTCGTGCTGTCAGTCAAGCCGCTTTCCGTTCGGACGGCACAGTCGATCCCAATGCTGCCCTTGCCCAGGCGGGGGCCAGGTTGGATGCCGCTACCGAACACCTGGAGGCGGTGCGCCGCAAGGCCAAGGCTATTGCACTCATCGATAGCCTGTTCCAGCAGGAGCAGCGCGCCCTGGCCGACAAGTTCTCTCAACCCCTGGCGCAGAAGATCAGCGGCTATCTCCAATGCCTGTTCGGCCCGGACGCCCTGGCTGTCGTAACGTTTGAGGATAACACCTTCAAGAGCATCCAACTCGTGCGTTCGGTCCAGGACGGTGCTACATCTTCTGAAAGCCTAAGTGGAGGAACCCGTGAGCAGGTCGCGGCAGCCGTCCGCCTTGCTATAGCTGAGTTACTGGCTGCCGACCACGACAACTCGCTTCCCATCGTCTTCGACGATGCTTTTGCCTATTCCGATCCGGAACGTATCAACACACTGCAACGAATGTTGGATCTTGGCGCTTCGCGCGGTTTGCAGATTATCGTACTTACCTGCAATCCATCCGACTATGCAGCCTTGGGCGCCCGTCAAATTATCCTGCAATCGGAGCCCCCTCGAATCGCGCCTTCCGCAGGCGCTTCTCCTCCTGCCGTGAGTGGAAATGCGAGCGGTTCGGAGACCGCGGCCGCAGGCCCTTCTGCCAATCCCACTTCGATAACAGACCAGGACTGTGAGAGCTTCATAGTCGCGCTGTCCGGCCTGGGGGGTAAATCCGGGAACCAGTCTCTCAGAGATAACCTGGGTTGGGGCGAGGTAAAGTACACGGCCGTGAAAGATCAGCTCATTATGCAGAACAAGATCGTCCCCGGAAAGGGACGTGGTGGGAGTCTTGCATTAAAGAACTGTCGAATAAGGAGAACGCAATGAAACTCACGTTCCTCCGCATCCAAAACTTTCGGCCATGCCGCGATATTACCCTCGAAATTGGCAGTATGCACGCCTTGGTTGGCGCAAACAACGCCGGTAAATCAGCTGTACTTCGGGCCTTGGATTTCCTCTTTAATCCGAGCACAAAGTCGTTGAACGAGGAAACCTTCTGGAACAAGGACACAAGTCGCGAAATCCGCGTGGAAGCCATCTTTTCGGACTTGACGGATAAAGAAAAGGAAGCACTCAAGGCGTATCTCAAGGCCGACGGCACGTTCCACATGGCCCGCTCTGCACGAATGGGCGCAAAGAGCGGCGAAGCCGAATCCGACTCTGAACAAGGCGAAGACAAGATTGCAGTCGGGCAACACTACAAGAAGCCTCTCCCCGAACCGGAATGGCTTCAAGAATCCAAGATCAACTGCAACAACATCAAGGGATGGTGGAAAAACAAAGAACAGTTGACTGTAGGTGACGTCAGTTTCGTTGAATTCCTTAATGCCACCAAAACGCCCACCATTGGAGATTGGAAGGAGAAGGTCAAGGAGTTCATAGCGGACCATGCGGACAAGATTCCGATGCAAGACTCATGGACTGACAATCCTAAAGGTTATGCCAACGTTCTGAAAGGAACTTTGCCATTCTTCGTTCTTGTCCCTGCAGTTCGCGATGTCACGGAAGAATCCAAGGGGACCAAGAGCAGCCCTTTCGGCAAACTGCTGTATGCAATCCTTGACACGGTTACACAGGAGAAGCGAGCGAAAATCGATGGCATTCTCGGCGAAGTCGCAAGGCAGATGAACCGCGCCGGTGGTGACGACCGCGTTCCACTGATTGCCGACACGGAGAAGCAACTCAACAGGCTGCTGAACGATTTCTTCACCGGATGTGACCTCGAAATCGAGTTTGAAACGCCGACGATGGAAGTCCTTCTCAGTGCGCCGAAACTCTACGTGGACGATGGCTTCAGGAATGCCGTTGAGAACAAGGGCCACGGTCTCCAAAGGGCCGTCATCTTCACCATTTTGCGGCGCTATGCGGAATACATGACTTCCGCACCGGACGGGAAGAAGCGCAATCTCATTCTTACGGTTGAGGAACCGGAACTTTACATGCACCCGCAGGCGCAACGGACAATCCGACGCGTTTTCCGTAGGATTGCCGAAGGCGGCGACCAGGTTCTTTTCTCAACCCACTCGTCCCTTCTGGTGGACGTGGCCTATTTCGATGAAATTATTCGGATGGAAAGCTGCCGTGAAAGAACCGACGGCAGGAAAACCACAGTAAGCACAGCATGGCAGTTGCCCATGTCGAGGATGATTGAAGATCTCGAGGCCCGGATTCCAAGCCTGAAAGGCAAGGTTACGGCAGAATCCATGCGCGACCTGTATTCCCACGCCTACAATCCCAGGCGCAATGAAGGGTTCTTTGCCTCAAAGATTATTATCGTTGAAGGACTGACTGAGGAATACAGTCTCACCATTTACGCCGACGCGATCCCAAACTGCGCTTTCGACCCCCATGGCATTAGCGTTGTGGAGTGCGGTGGAAAGGGAACGATGGACCGCCTCTTCAGGGTATTCAACGAACTCCACATTCCCTGCTATATCGTCTTCGATTACGACAGCGACAACTCGGACAAGAAAAACATCGAGAAATCCAAAGATCTCCTTGCTTTGGCGGGGGAGTCTCAGGATCCGCCGGAGTCCCTTTTTGTCGCCGACACAATAGCCTGCTTTCCCAAGACATGGGAAAGCGACTTGAGACCAGAGATTCCTGACGCAGACGTCCTGACGGGTGAAGCCCGTAACGAGCTCGGTTTGAGTGGCGATAGCGGAAAGCCTCTAATTGCCCGATACATTGCTCGCAAACTTATAGCCCGCAATCCAGCTTTCGTTCCCCCAAGCCTAAAGAGCATTATCGAGAAGGCCGTGGCCGTAACCTGGAAGCGAAGTTGTCTCAAATCGCCATTGTATGAAAACCTCGCTGCTGAAAAGGAATAGTGCGAATGGATGATCTTTTCAGCAATATTGAATCAGAAACCAAGGCAAACGGGCCAGTGGAATGCCTCGGCATGACTTTCGAGAACGACGAGAAGCGCCGGGAATATTTCCTGCAGAAACTTCGCGAGAAGCTCAAGGACCCGGAGTTCCGTAAGATCGAGGGCTTCCCGATTGGCGAGGACGAGGACATCTTGGCACTGTCCGATCCGCCGTATTTCACGGCTTGCCCGAATCCCTGGATTGCCGATTTCGTTGCTGAGTGGGAGGCGCAGAAACCAGAACAGCCGTTAGATTGCAGCTACCACCGGAATCCTTTCGCTGCCGATGTTAGCGAAGGCAAGAACGACCCAATCTACAACGCGCACTCCTACCACACCAAGGTGCCGCACAAGGCCATCATGCGTTACATCCTCCATTACACCGAACCGGGCGATATTGTATTTGACGGTTTCTGTGGAACCGGTATGACCGGCGTAGCCGCGCAGATGTGCGGCGACCGGGAGATGGTGATGTCACTTGGCTATCAGGTCAAGACGGACGGCACCCTTTTGAAGGAAGAGATTGATGAGGATGGCAGGGAGATTTGGAAGCCGTTTTCCAAGCTGGGTGTGCGAAGGGCGGTCCTTAATGACCTATCACCTGCGGCTACATTTATTGCCTACAACTACAACACGCCGGTCGATGTCATCGCTTTTGAACGGGAAGCCAAAAGAGCTCTGGAGGAAGTCGAAGATGAATGCGGGTGGATGTATGAAACAAGGCATTCAGACGGAAGCGTAGGCCGGATCAATTACACAGTCTGGTCAGACGTTTTCATCTGCCCGGAATGCGCGGGCGAGGTAGTGTTCTGGAAAGCCGCCGTAAATAAGGACGCTGGTGATGTGCTAAGCGCATTTCCTTGCCCACATTGCAAGGCACGCCTAACAAAGCGAAATATGGAACGGGCCTGGACATCTTCGGTGGACCTTGGGCTCGGTGACATAGTGCGTCAGGCCAAACAGGTACCGGTCTTGATCAATTATTCACGACCAGGCGTCAAGGGTCGGTTTGAGAAGATCCCCGATGCGGTCGACCTTACGTTGGTCGAAAGGATCAGAGCCACCGATATCCCTCATTGGTTCCCAGTAGATGACATTCTTAAAGGAGACAAGACGGGAGAGCCCCTCCGTATTGGGATCACACGTGTGCATCACTTTTTTACCAAGCGGAATTTGTGGATGTTCTCGGCTATTTTCTCTCGGATCACTCATCCTCTTTCGCGTTGCGCATTGCTCGGGGGTTACACTGTAGGGCTGAAAACTGCGCGGTTCTTGCCTCTTCGTTGGATAAATAAGGATACCGGCCCGATGAAACCTCACACGACGGGGACGCTCTATTTTCCTTCACTAAATGGTGAGCAGAATTGGGGGAATATCTTTGAGGCGCGAATTTCCGCGTCCAAACGCGCACAGTCGTCCCTTCCTGTAGTGAGCCATCGAAACCTCCTTTCTACGCATTCATTGACCCGAGATGAAAAACCTTCAGAATCAATTGACTACATTTTTCTGGATCCCCCATTTGGCGCAAACCTCAGCTATTCTGAACTGAATTATCTTTGGGAGTCATGGCTTTGCGTGAAAACTGACAATGAGACAGAGGCCATTGAGAATAGAAGCCAATCTAAGGGTCCCAACGAATATCGCTGCCTAATAACCAGGTGCTTCGTGGAGGCCTATAGGGTGCTCAAGCCGGGCCATTGGATGACTGTTGAGTTTTCCAACACCCGGGCTGCCGTTTGGAACAACATACAAACTGCAATTGCCGAAGCCGGATTTATCGTCGCCAATGTTTCAGCATTAGACAAGAAACAGGGAAGCTTCAATGCAGTGACGAATGCCACTTCTGTAAAACAAGATCTCGTCATCTCCGCATATAAGCCCAATGGAGGTTTAGAGAGGCGGTTCTTTGAGGGCGCCCGTACCGAAGAAGGCGTTTGGGATTTTATTCGAACTCATTTGAAATATCTGCCTGTCATTAAAAAGCAGGGTGGTGACCTTGTTCCTGTTCCAGAGCGCGATCCCCGCATCCTGTTCGACCAGATGGTGGCCTACTATGTCTGCAAAGGATGTCCGGTTCCCATTTCCAGCCAGGACTTTCAGCTGGGATTAGTTCAACGTTTTCCTGAACGCGACGGCATGTATTTCCTACCCGACCAGGCGGCCGAGTACGACACGAAGCGCATGACAGTCAAGGGGGTCCTCCAACTCCAGCTTTTCGTCTCCGGCGAGGCGTCGGCTATCCAGTGGCTCAAGCAGCAGATCACCAAGAGGCCGCAGACGTTCCAGGATATCCACCCGCAGTTCTTGAAAGAGATTGGCGGCTGGCAGAAGCATGAAAAGGCCCTGGAGCTTTCCGAGCTGCTCGAACAAAACTTCCTGCGCTACGACGGCAAGGGCGAAGTGCCCAGCCAGATTCACAGCTATCTCTCCTCGAACTTCAAGGAATTGCGCAACCTGGCCAAAGACGATCCGGCGCTTATGGCCAAGGCCAAGGCCCGCTGGTACGTGCCCGACCCGAACAAGGCCGGCGACCTGGAGAAGCTGCGCGAACGGGCCCTGATGCGCGAGTTCGAGGAGTACCGTGAATCAAAACAGAAACGGCTGAAGGTGTTCCGCCTCGAGGCCGTTCGCGCCGGGTTCAAGAAGGCATGGCAAGAGCGCGACTACGCCACCATCATCGCCGTGGCCCGTAAAATACCCGATAACGTCCTTCAAGAAGACGCGAAACTGCTTATGTGGTACGACCAAGCGCTTACGCGAACAGGGGGTGAATCATGACAGACTGGAAATGGAACGGTTCGCGGTGGTGGAAGTTTGACTTCCATGTCCATACTCCGGTCTCGGACGATTACGGCAAGGGCCCAGATCAGGCGACTCTCAAACAGCGCACACCCAGGGAGTGGCTGCTCGACTATATGCGCATCGGTATTGACTGTGTGGCGATTACTGACCACAACACCGGCAAATGGGTTGATCAACTTAAGACGGCGCTCCGCGAACTCCAATCGGAGCAGCCTGATGGTTTCAGGACGATTCACGTGTTTCCCGGCATGGAGGTCTCTGTTAATGGTGGAATTCATGTACTCGCAATTTTCGATCCTTCGAAGACGACTTCAGACCTTGATGCTCTTCGCGGTGCTGTGGAGTATCAAGAAAATCCAGGAAGGAGCAACGGCGTTACACGCAAGTCGTTCGTTGAAGTAGTTGGTGCAGTTGCTTCGGCCGGCGGGATTTCGATTCCTGCTCATGTAGATGAGGATAACGGGCTTTTTCAAGTGACGGGGACGACGTTGCAGCAGGCATTGGACTGCGAAGATATCTTCGCCATGGAGCTATTGAACCCAGCGTATCAGAAGCCACAATCCTACATTGACAAAAGTCTGTGCTGGACCGAAATCCGTGGGTCGGACGCCCATCATCCTTCCGGTAACGTGGGACAGCGATATCCCGGCAGCCACTTCACCTGGGTCAAGATGGGTTCGCCCAGCATCGAGGGGTTGCGGCTCGCTCTGCTCGACGGCCCCCTCTCGATTCGCCGATCCGATCAGGGGGCTGAAGACCCGAACGAGCACGCGCCGCTGGTATTGGAATCCATTGAGGTTTCCAAAGCACGCTTTCTGGGCCAATCCAAGTCCTTCGCTATCGGGCTCAACCCCTGGCTCAATTCCCTCATCGGTGGCAGGGGTACGGGCAAGTCGACCGTTGTCGAATTCCTTCGTATTGCCATGCGACGGGAGGACGAACTGCCGGATGATTTGAAAGCAGAGTTTGAAAAGTATGAGAGGGTCTACCCGGATCGAGAAGACGGTGGTTTGCTCACGAACGACGCCGCGATCAGGGTGATTTATCGGAAGAACGGTTCGCGGTTTCGTGTCCAGTGGAATCCCGCTGGGGACCTTGAACCCATTGAACAAGAGGCCGATGGAGACTGGCGCCGCGCGGAAGGCGACATTCGGCAACGGTTTCCCGTGCGAATTTACAGCCAGAAACAGATATTCCAGCTCGCGAAGACACCGCTTGCGTTGCTTAGGGTTGTCGATGAGGCACCGGAGGTCGATCGCCATTCCTGGGCCGAAAGATGGAAGGAGGATGAGGGCCGATTCCTTTCACTTCGTGCCAAGGCGAGGGAGATAGCGGCTGGTCTCGCCGAGGAGCCACGTCTTCGAGGAGAACTCGACGACGTGAAACGGAAACTGGCCATCTTCGAGCAGGCAGGACATGCCGATGTCCTTAAATCCTTCCAAAAACGGAGCCGCCAGCAACGGGATGTCGCGGCATGGGAGGAAGGCTGGACTGGTGCAGGAGAGCAGTTGCGTAAAGTCGCGGCCGAAATCGTCCCGGACCTTCTCGACGAAACCACCTTCGATCCTGATTCAGCGGTAGACACTGAATTGCACGAGCATGCTACCAAGGTACACGACCGCTTGGATGAAATCCGTAAAGCGGTTGAAGTTCTTGCGTCGCAAACGGATGAAGTTCTCGCCGAGTGGCGCAAAAGCAGGGGTGAGTCGTCCTGGAAACAGAGCGTTGACGCTGCTGCACAAGCCTATCAAGAGTTGCGAGAGAATCTGGCCCGAGAAGGGGCAGGCGATCCTGCGGCTTACGGCGAGTTCGTACAGCGCCGGCAGGTCATCGAGCAACGGCTGAAGGAACTGGACGAGCGAAAAAAACAGGTCGAAGAGCTTAAAGAGCAGGCAGATACACACTTGCAGCGACTGGTGAAAATCCGCCGGGAGCTGACCGAATCTCGTCGGAAATTCCTCAATGACGTCCTGAGTGAGAACCGGTATGTCCGAATACAGGTTGTTCCTTACGGAGCGCGTGAGACGGTCGAAGCCGAGTTTCGCCGATTGCTTCAAAGAGAAGACAGGGGTTTTGAGAAAGACATTGGGTCGCCGGGTGGCGGAGGGTTGCTCGGCGAACTTTATAGGAACAGTAACGGCACCGAGGGCATTGAACAGAATCTTGCGAACATCAAGGACAAGGTTAGGAAGATTGCCTTGGACCAATACGACGCGGGAACAGTGGCAGACCGACGTTTCGCGACCCTCATCGGCAAGCTCCCGCCCGAAGCCATTGACCGCCTCGACCTGTGGTTTCCAGAAGACTCCCTCGATGTCCAGTACAGCACAACGGGCGATGGACGGCACTTCCGGTCGATCCAGGAGGGCTCGCCCGGCCAGAAAACCGCGGCGCTCTTGGCTTTTCTACTTTCCTACGGTGAGGAGCCGCTGATTCTGGACCAGCCGGAGGACGATCTGGACAACCACCTGATCTATGACTTGATCGTGACGCAGTTGCGGGAGGTCAAATCCCATCGACAGGTCATCGTGGTCACGCACAACGCGAACATCGTCGTCAACGGTGACGCAGAGTTGGTGGTTGCTCTTTCTGCACGCGGTGGAGAAACACAGAAGGAATGTGACGGCTGCCTTCAGGAGAGCCTGGTCCGGAAGACAATTTGCACGGTTATGGAGGGCGGAAGCAAGGCCTTCGAACAGCGCTATCGCCGCATTGCACTGGAGGGACGCCATGTTTGACAGCCAGGAAGAATTACTAAGAAAAATACGTCTTGGAGAAGATACGCCCTTGGAGCTTAAGGCCGTTCGTTTCCGCGGAGACAAAATTGATGGTCCTTCGCGTGATGACCTTTCCGACGAGATAGCGGCTATTGCAAATACCTTCGACGGAGTTCTTCTGCTTGGTGTTGACGACAAGACCAAAGAGATTGTCGGGATACCTATCGATCAGTTAGATGCGGTCGAGCGGTATGTTTTCGAAATTTGCGAGCAAAGCATCAAGCCTCCCGTTATATTCCGGGCTTTTCGCATAGAGCTTCCTGACAACACAGGAGCATTACAGCCCATCCTTAAAGTGGAGATCCCGCGTAGTCTGTTTGTGCATGAAAGTATGGGTGGCTACTTCCATCGCCAGGGAAGTTCAAAACGGAAAATGCCACCAGACTATCTTGCCCGCCTGTTTCAACAACGCAGCCAAGCCCGGTTGATTCGATTCGAAGAACAGCCGGTCCCTCAATCGAGCATGAGCGATTTATCCGAGGAACTGTCGAGAAAATATACCGCCCGATCCGATGAGCCCTCGGAGATTGTCCTCTTGAAGCGAAGTTTGTTGTCGAAAGAGGAAAGCGGAGCTGTCCGCGTCTCAGTGGCTGGCGTATTGCTCTGCTGTGAATATCCGGAACGCTTTCTGCCCAGTGCCTTTATTGAAGCGGTGCGCTATCGGGGAATAAGGCAAGACTCCAATTACCAGACGGATGCCCAGAAGATTTGCGGACCACTGGATCATCAGATCAAACAGGTCATGGCCTTCCTCAAGAGGAATCAAACTATCATGGCCACTAAGGAACCTCATCGGATAGAAAAACCGCAGTTTAGCGAACGGGCTGTTTTTGAAGCAGTCGTGAATGCCGTCGCTCATCGTGATTACTCGATCTCTGGATCAAAGATCCGGTTCTTCATGTTTGATGATCGGCTGGAAATCTACTCGCCGGGCGCTCTTCCGAATACCGTAACCATTGCCAGCATAGCCCTCCGCCAAGCGACCCGGAACGAACTGGTTACAAGCTTGCTTGGGGAAACACCGGTGGCGGAAACGGTTGGCGATGTGGGACGTGCTTTCTACATGGAAAAGCGGGGCGATGGTGTTCCAATCATTCTAAACGAGAGTGAAAAACTCTCCGGAAAGAAGCCGATTTATCGACTCATTGATGATTCCGAACTTCTGCTAACCATTTATTC
>SDBT01011339.1_pt1 | contig 14350 bp, 31 predicted proteins | sample 2277101 | NCBI WGS metagenome assembly SDBT01 (sample SAMN10404973, study PRJNA504765) | marine sediment metagenome | isolation source: marine sediment core GS10_PC15, 103 cmbsf | place: Arctic Ocean: Southern Knipovich Ridge | collected 2010 | reverse complement strand
CTCCGGTAAGTTGAGCCTCTTTATATCTAGACAGGCTAGTGACAGATTGCAAGTATGGGAAGGTCCAATCAACCTACAGGACGGTACTGAGTATGTACCTGATGGTCAAGTGGCAAGTGACGAGGAAATTTGGTATCTCCCTCAATTGTTAGAGGGTATGGTTGGTCCAAGCAAATAATTAAGTACCGTTTAAGGAAAATAAAATAATGAAAAAAATTACTGGTCTATTGTTGATGTTGTTACTTGTCTCTTTGTTTGTGGGGACTGTAGCAGCTACTACTAGAAGTGGTCCTAGTTGGGACCAAAAACCCCGTGTGGCGATTGTATCGGCATTTGGCGCTGAATTATCTGTGCTCTTAGAAGAGGCAGAGATAAATAAAGAAGTGGTTATTGATGGGAGTACTTATTATGTGGGTAATCTCAGAGGTGTACCAGTTGTGTTGGTGTTAAGTGGTGTTAGTATGGTCAATGCGGCTAGTACCGCTGCTGATTTGTTCACGCATTTTAACATAACCCATGCTGTTTACTCAGGTATAGCGGGTGGGGTAAATCCTAATCTTCATATAGGTGACGTTACCGTTCCAATGCAATGGGGGCAGTATCTAGAGTCTTATTTCGCACGAGAGATAGATGGTGAATTTGTTCTACCGCCTTGGGTAACTCCACAGTTTCCTAATTTTGGTATGCTTTATCCAAACTCCACATGTGTGACTGAGCCACAAGGAGAACCTGATAGATGTATTAAGAAATTCTGGTTTGAGGTTGACGCTGAAATGCTGGCTGTAGCAGAAGAGTCTGCTTCATCTGTTGTTTTAGCACAATGTACATCCAGTGGTGTCTGTCTAGACTTTGAGCCTCAGATTATATTGGGTGGAAATGGTGTATCTGGACAAACCTTTGTAGACAATGCAGAGTTCCGAGAGTATACTTGGGAAACGTTTCAGGCTGACGCACTGGACATGGAGACATCAGCATTTGCACACGTTGCTTTTGAGAAGGGTGTTCCCTACATAGCGTTTAGGTCGTTGTCTGACCTTGCTGGCGGCGGCAATGGTGAAAACCAAATCGGTATATTCTTCCGAGTTGCTGCTGATAATAGTGCTGCCGTTGTCCTGGGTTTCTTGGAAGAGTGGGCAGATTAGTACCAATGTACCATAGTAAATAGACCTTTGCTGTGGTACAATTCTTTTACATTAAAAACAGGGGCGCTTATATCCGGTGACAGCAAAACGCTTCACAGGGCCTAAAGTAAACTGATTCAACAAGCGCCCCTTATATCTTTAACAACTTATGGACACACCCTATGATTCGTTCGGTTCATGCCAATGTTTACAAAAGGTTCCTCCAACCTTATACAATAAGTGTGTTCATTTGTTTGAGGCGGTGCGCAATTGCAACTCCTGTGATTTTAACTTCAAGTCGCACCGCCTCCCTCTTTTTTTAACCATTCTCTCATACTATTCTCAGAGGTTGGTGGTATAATAAGGTACGTAATCGGCACCCCATTTCGTAAACTCGGGGTGCTGATTTTTTTATAAATATCACACAACAGGAGAATTATGTTATCTTACAATATTGAAAAACTTTTGAGGCAGCGGTACTATCACCCGGGCGAGAAGAATTGGGCACAGGTGGTGACACGTGTAGTCGAGCATGTATGCGTGGGTGAGTCGCTGGGGTTCAAGGAGCGGGTACAACAGCAACTACAGAACAGAGTATGGCTACCCAATTCCCCCACGTTAGTTAATTCAGGCAAGAAGAACGGCGGCTTAGCTGCCTGCTTTTGCGTTAGTCCACAAGACGACACCCTGGAGTCGCACTTCAAAAACCTGGAAGACATTGCAAGGATAGGCAAGTCGGGCGGCGGTGCCGGATTCGGAGTCTACCATAGACCTAATGAGAAAGACGAGTTTAATATTCGCAGGCTAGACGCGCCCGTAAACGGTTCGGCACACGGCTATGCCTATGGACCCAACTGGTATGCAAGCCTTGTCTCCTATGCTCTGGCAGGCATTACTCAAGGCGGGTTCAGGCGCATGGCCTTGATGTACTCTATGGCTGCTGAACATCCTGACATATGGGAGTTCTTGGAGCTAAAACAGGACGACAACACTAAGTTGACCAACTTCAACCAGAGCGTCTTCATCTCTGACGACACCATGCACAAGGCTGTGTATGACGAGAGGAGTGAGGAGCACAAGATTTTGTGGCACCTGGCGGAGAACGCGTGGAAGAACGGAGAGCCGGGGATACTGTTCCAGACAAGAATTAACCAGAACACACCCTACGCCACATGCGGGTGCGAGATACAGACTGTTAACCCTTGTTCAGAGCAGTGCCTACCCAACTACGGGTCGTGTATCCTTGCCAGTGTCAACCTGGCACACGACATGTTTTTTGAGGACTTCCACGAGACGGGGCTTTTTGACTACGCAAAGCTAGAGATGATTGTGGCGCATATGACGCGCTTCCTGGACAACGTGGGTACACGCAACATCTTTCCTACCCAGGATTTTGAGGGCTGGTATAATGACCATCGACCTATTGGCATTGGTGTTATGGGATATGCGGACGCCTTGTTGCGCATGGGCGTCGAGTACGGTAGTGAAGAGGCTGAGTATCTACTAGACATTTTCTTGGGTACCATACAGGACCAGGCTTACGAGACATCGTACCAACTAGGGCAGGAGCGCGGGGTTCCCTTGCACTGCAAGGCTGTCGACAGACGGAACATCACGACCACTACCATTGCCCCCACTGGTAGCATCTCGCACATTGCTGGGTGCTCTAGTAGTATCGAGCCTATCATAGCACCGTCACACAACAGAGAGGACGAGCGCGGAGAGATGTACGAGTTCTCGCATCCATACAAGGACGTCACATGGTTCAAGTCCGCACTAAACGACGACGAGACCAAGATTGTAGACTGGAGGGACCACGTAGAAACCCAAGCTATTGCCCAAGAAAACGTGGACAGTGGTGTCTCTAAGACGATTAACTTCCCCGAGTACGCTACTGTGGGTGACATATACTCAGCAATAGTGTATGCTTGGGAGACTAACGTAATAAAAGGATTGGCTGTTTATAGGAACAACTCAAGAAAGATACAGGTACTAACAGAGACAGAAATCATTGACCAAGACTGCGCTGACGGAGAGTGTCTTATCTAGGTGCTCTCAGGCGCACTAGAAGGGGTATAGAATGAACTTTGATGACGAACTACTAGAAGATGCCTATCAACTGTTTGATAGCCTGCAATTCCCCAGGAACCTGACGTTCTACGAGTATATGCTAATGGCTAAGGGTACGAGCATCTACCCCAAGGAAGGGCTACTTAAGAACCTGGCTCTCGGGTTAGCTGGGGAAGCAGGAGAGGTTGCCAACAAGGTTAAGAAACTTGATCGCGACCTTGGTGGAGAGGGTGGCATAACTGACGAGATGATGCAAGACCTACTCAAAGAGTGTGGCGACGCCATGTGGTACCTTGCTGTACTGATTCACGCCCTACATGGTGACATGGGAGAGGTGGCGGCGACTAACATCTGGAAGCTGCGAGACAGGCAGAAACGTGGTGTCATAGGGGGTGGCGGTGACAACAGATAAGGTAATCACGGAGTGCCACAACTGGGAGACCCAGGAAGTCATTACCTACGAGCGCCACGGGGAATGCAATCAGTGTGGCGACTGTTGCAAGACGAGCATAGCCCTTGGAGAATTACAACAAGGGTACTCGGATGGGAGTAGGACACCAAAGATGGGGCTACCGGGTATCAACCAAGAGGGCGATTGGGGTACTCTTGCGGGCGAACACAACTTTTTCCAGTTAATAGACACCGGAAAAGCCAAGACGTGTTCTATGTATTGTGAGAAAGACGGAAAAGGCGCATGTATCATACAGGACGTGAAGGAATACGAGCAGATGTGTTGTATAGTGTTCCCTCAAGTTCCAAGCCAGCTTGACACATTCCCAAATTGCAGCTATAGTTTTACAGAAGTGGGTCGCAAGGATATGACCAGAGATGATGATTACCCCCACCACTAAACACCACCCCCACTTTATATTATATTGAGCGGAAAACACAAAAGCGGGATTCCCCGTTTGATCGATTTTTCAAAGAGGCTACGAAATGAAAGAAGAAGAACTATTTGAGAGATACCGGAAATGGGATGATCCACCGGAGCCGGAGTCGGAGGAAGAAATGGTAGACCATCCCGAGCACTACAATAAGGGCAAAATCGAGGTTATTGACATAATCGAAGATTTGTCGTTTTGCAAGGGAAACGCCGTAAAGTACGTTTTACGTGCAGAGCACAAAGGCGAAGAAATCAGGGATTTAAGGAAAGCCGTTTGGTACCTTGGGCGCGAGATTGCTAAATTAGAGAAGGATGAGTAACCAACTGCAACGTATTGACATAGGTGCCTGTTTCTGCTACTCTGGTGTGATGACAAGTTCAACGAGAGACATAGCTGTAGGTATACAAGGTTCCAGCAATATAATGGGTGCCTGGTGGCTCAGTATAAGCGAGCAGTTAGTAATTCAGTACAGCGGGGGAGAGCAATACGCGTTTTACGGGTTCACCCTGCTAGATTTGTGCGACCTACTGGTCTCTGCCAAGGACGGACATTCTTGGGATATGGATAATAAAAAGGTAAAAGGCATTTTATCGGGTCACTTATCGGAGAAAATATCATGATTAATTTAAACGATTTTGACGATCCAGAGAGTTTGGACAATGACGAGAAGTTTCAGCAAAACCTGATTGACTTCGAGGTTCAAAACGGGCGAGAAGCACGAGTTTTCATCGAGCGCTACATAACGGCGCAGGTGTTCATCAACAGCCTGAAGACTGAGTACCAGGGCGACCAGGACTACTTCAATGAGGTTTTCGACAATGACCCCCGAGTGGTTCGATTTATGCTGGCTACTTCGATACTCATTGCCAACTCTATAGCCCTGGTGGACGTGGGCACGCTTCCGTCCTTACAGGCGTCCACATTCTTGTCCGCAATTTTTAAGATTGGGCTGATTCTCGGCATGACGGTGAGGCTGGGACCAGAAGACGACGAAAAACTACCGGACGCTTTTGAGGAATGGATGAATACGTTTAACTTTGGTGGACCACCGATAGAAGACGATTTGGAGGACTAGTCATGGAACCACTTCCAGCAGAGATGGGCGTTCCCCACCCAGAGTGGCGTTTCGAGCAGTGGAATACAATCGAGTGGATACTCAGCAACTCTAACCAAATGTTGCTAGTAGAAGCTCCTGTAGGCTCTGGTAAAAGTGCCGTATGCTCTGCACTGGGTGCAGACGGTGACGTAAGGGTACTTACGCACACTATCAATTTGCAGGAGCAATACGAGATTGGGTACGACTTCAAGGCCCTCTTCGGGCTAGGGCAGTACCCATGTGCGTTTGGCATTGGCGACCTGTTCAAGGCGGACGACTGTATGTTCCCCGAGGGGATGAAACAGTGCCCTGTGGCACACCTATGCGAGTACCTCTTGCGGCGTGATGTAGTCAAGTCATCCAACCGGCAAGCGCTATCCTACGCCTACTGGCTCAGAGCCAACTGGCCAAAGGAAAGCCCCACCGACTACCTATACCTTGACGAGGCTCACCTGATTCCTGGCATTGTAAAGAGTGCTGCTACACTGTCCTTTACACCCAAGGACATAGAGGCTATGGACATCGCCCCCTGGCCTAAGTCGACAACCAAGAACCAGGGCATGATGCTAAAGATGGCCTTGGCGTGGATGCGACAGGTGGACCTACATCTAAAGGACGAGTACAACAGTATCGTAAAGGTACCTGGGGAGAACCGGACGATTAACCACATACGGGCTATGAGGCGTATTAACGATAAAATTCAGCGTCTCGGCACAACCATGTTTGGTATCGAGGTACGACCAGACGACTATTTCGTGTCCTGGGACGGAGACGAGTTCAAGCTAATCCCCCTGACAGCGCGATTGTACTTTAACAGCATCTTTGTCAAGGGATTTGAGCATAAGATTATTCTCACATCAGCCACCATTGGAAACCCCAAGGTCCTTACAAGCGAACTGGGTATTAAGGACTACGACTACCGTTTTGTTCCGCCCAGCTATGGACCTGAGGGCAATCCCATTAAGATATTAGACGCGCCCAAGATGGGCTATAACACCAAAGAGGCTGGCAAGCGCAAACAGGCTCGCGTAATCAGCAGGCTATTCAATGACCACGACCCCAACTGGTCAGCCTTGGTTCATGTGTCATCGTGGTACCAGGCAAACGACCTTGCCAAGCGTCTGGGGCGTGCGGGTTTCTCTGACAGGCTGTGGATAGCCGATGTCGAGGGCAATACCGGTGACAAGATACAGGCATGGCAACACAGAATGCGCAAGGTACCCAACACCATCACCATTTCCCCCTCATTCAGGCAAGGGCTAGACGCCTACGATGTGGACATAAATGTCATCGCCAAGGTGCCCTTTGCCCCACTGGACGACTTTGGTAGGGCAGAGATGACCTACAACCCAAGACTGTACCGGTGGAATGCAGCTACGCAGGTAGAGCAGGCTGCTGGGCGCATACGCCGCGGAGACCCCTCGCACTACGAAGTAGAGGGCGAACCAACCCGCAAGGTTGTGGCCATAGCCGATGGGAACCACTCTCTGATAAAGGAAGAGTTCTCAGACTTCTTTAAAAGTTGCATGGTGGATTACTAATGGACCTAAGATTTTTTATACCCCAGGTGGTTTACTTCTTCCTTATTCTCATGCAGTTCGTAGCTGAGAGGCAGAAGCCCAATGGACAGCCATTGACTCAGGTAGTCGCCGCATTCTTACTGACTGTGCTGGTAGCCCTGGGAGGCTTCTTCGATGGGGCGTTGATAGCTATAGGTCTCATGGGACGCTAAGGCTGCGTTAAGCCTCTACTAATGAAGGTATGATAAGCTATGATGATGAACGAAATTAGAGCGTTGCTAGAGAGACTAGAGTGGTCGGGCAAGTCCAAGGAAGACTTTGGGCATAACGACTACAGCACCATTCCGCGCTGCCCTATATGTGGACGTCTTAACTATGATAGTCCCTACGAGCATTTAAACAGTGGGCATACGGACGAGTGTGCGCTAGCCCGTATTTTAAAAGGACGTTGATATGGAAAGGTATTTTATTACATCCCCACCCCATAAGAATGCCAAGAATCACCTGTTGGTGAGTTCTGCGAGCACTGCTTGCGGGAAGCTAGTAGGTGAAGACTGGAAGATAATGGGGCGTGTTTTCGTAGCGCGGCAAATAAGCTGTACGGCTTGCCGGGGAGAATATGCTCTCTTGCTGCCACCTCCAGCCCGACCAAGCGAATGAAAGAGATTAAGAAGGACTACTGGATGTTCTGGATATTCTCGAAGCAGAAGACGGCAGAGGTTGCTTTCAAGGAGTTCGCGGACACGTATGGGCATAAGCCCACGAAGTATACCTGCCACCCAGAAGACCACTCCCTTATAACTATTCGGAGCGTGCGATTCCGAAGAACGAGTTGTGGTCCATTACCAATGAAAGGACAGATGTATTTACAATGAGCGAAAACAAGAAAACAAGACGTATAAGCCTATCGGTTCCCGCTGACGATTACGAGCAGTTTAAGTGGGAACAAGAGAAGATGCTTTCTGAGCTTGCTACCTCTTTAGGAAGTGGCGATGCTAAGATAGGGTCCAAGTTGTACCGGGCGCTAGTCAAGAACTTTAACCTACTAGACTCGCCGCAGAAGTTTTCCGACCTCTCCATGAAGGCTCAGTTACAGCCGGGAAGAATCTACGTAGCATTTTGGATGGAGCGATAAACAATGGAAATATTTGAACGCGATTATGAGGGTGTCGACCTGGGGGATTATCTCCTAGTGGACAACTCGGCAGGGCAGAGGACCATCAGCCAGATTGCCCTAGAGATTAACCGAACACATGGGATTGAAGTCATTGCCGTTAAGCACAAGCAGTTCCCCCAGACTGTGGAACCGCGGGATATTTCTTTATTTCTGCGTGAGTTGGACCAATATTGGAGCACTGCAAAGCAATTGCACTACGTTTTCGATGTCCAAGACGAACTCGGTTTTCAGCCCAGAATCGCCGTGAAGGGGGCCTCCCGCCTCACCAGCCTACATCTGGCCCCCGTGCCCGAAGATGAGAGCGAGATGAGCGAGTCGTGAGAGTCTCCTGAAAATGAGAGTTTCATGAGAGAAACCGACTATTAGAGGGTCGTGAGAGTCCGAGGAGTATAAGAAAGTCATGAGCAGACACCCATTCTCATACTCTATTAATGTTCCCGTGGTACCATCTGGCCAGATTGGAAACCGGTACGCTTGAAACAAAGGAGCATTATAATGAAGTCGTTAATTGTCTATCTCGCAATAGCTGCGTTTTTCTTGGCTATTTACGCAACTTACACCTTGGGTACAGACATAAGCTGGTGCTTTGAGAACTATTCTATTGATAGGCTCCCGCACTGTATGTGGTTCGAAAATAGCCTAACCGGGCAATTCTTTCAGCCGTAAACACTTGTCCTTTCCTATAGTATGGCGAAGGGGCATTATTCTCAGGAAATCTTAGTGCCCCTCTCATACCCTACTCATGATGTTGTGGTACTCTTCGTGGTATCAAATCAATCAGCACCCGCTTCTGGAGTGGCGACGAAATGGCAACGATAGGATGGTTGGACTCCCTTGGGAGAGCAGTATTTGGCGAAGTGGAATTAAAGGAAACCCATGAGAGCTTGGGCGATGGCCCAGGATTTCCTAGTGGTCTGAGGTCCGTGGGCGTCGTCTACCAGCACAGCTATAACGCCTTGGTCAAGGTTCACACCACGGGTGAATTTGCTCGCATCATGCCCCAAGAGCTTCAGGACAGGTGCGAGGAGTTCAGGTATTCTATAGTCGAATATGACTATAGAATTGAACTATTCAACCAAATGTACCAGGTGGCCAACAAATCATTTAATGGTTGGCGAATAGCTATGGGGCTGGCAATACCAGAGGCCATTGGCGACTTTGACAGGCTAGTACCACCCCTGAGTGAACTGAAAGTATACGAGAAGCACGTCACAGCAGCTTTCAAGTTATCGCTGCTATACGTGGCTATTAGGGACAGCTAATATGTTTTTCTTACACTACACCAACAGCGCGGCATATGTTGGTTCTGACATCTTTCCAGAATGGCGTTTTAACCAATACCTTATGAAAGCGCACGATATGGTAGCAAATAATGCCTGGGATCATGCCCAAATTTGGTATGAGCGCTCGTCAATGTTGGCCTGGGATAGCGCCTCTGGTCTAGAACGCATATACGCCACCATAGACGCCTCTCCAGCGCGTCTAGAGGACAATGGCTGGAACTGGCTGGACGTTTACGGATACCGTCATGAGGAACCAAAAGATGGACGAGAGAATCAAGTCAAATCTGAGTAAAATAAGTGAGGGAATGGATGGATTGCCCCAGGGCTATTTTGAGAACCTGGACGCTCTCCTATCGGCTGTCGTGGCAGATATAGACACCATTACATATAATGCGTCTGTATTGCACCCACGTTTTAGGAAGACCCTGTGGATACTTAAAACTAACCTAAGAGGTGATTAAATGAGCATATATTCAAGTGACGAAGTAGACACGCGAGCAAAGGAAATTCTCCTAGAACTTGAACGCCGCCTTATTGGCGGAACCAATAGCCCTTGGGATAGAACGATAGACTATGGCTTTCGGCTTCATCCAGTAGGTGTTAATTCATGGAACTGTAGCGTCGAGATAAAAGAGCGACGTGAAAAAGTAGGGTGGTCTGATTCTCGCGGCACCGGGTACCTGTACCTTTCTATGGGTAATGACCTGAACCGAAAGATACGCGGTGATAAAATTAAGGGTGGCGTGGACTTCGATTTTGTAGAAGAGTTTATGGTATCGCTGGCTCTTAGGCAACTGCAAGGGGTAAGGGATTTGAACTCCGGCAGAAATTATAGAGTGAGCAGCGAAGGGGTTCTAGATAATATTTTAAACAGTGTAGGTGGATTCAAGGACTTTGGAGCAAGGTCTATTCGTAGAGAAGAGAACGGCGACAAGTGGTCTTTTGTCACACTGCTCGACCCTGATAGGCCAATGATTCAGTTAACCGTGAACATGGGTGCTGATAGGATGGGCTTGCTGGTCGATTACCTGGTGGACAAAGGATTCTTATTAACCGCTAAGGATTGACGCATACTACGTTAATCAACCTGTGCTATTCTTGTTGTAATTAACGAATAGCAAGTGAGGAAAATTATGGCAACTGACACAGAGAATGCAACAAGACTAGGATTTACAGTCAAATCGGGGCCAAGGAATGGCGATCCTGATTGGTATGTTAAAGGTGCGATAAACGTTTGGAAAGTAGGGACAAGTTTCCCCAAAATAAGAATCTGGTGGAAAGTGGCGGACCTGATTGATAACCGATACCTTAATCATAGGGACTATCCTACACTGGAAGAAGCCCTAGAGAGCGAGCAATAAAATGACGACGCGAGCAGAGTTAAACGGAATGACAACCGAAGAAAAGGCATTACACTACCGTCTTTACACCTATCGTAGAGAGATCAAACAGGCTGGTGGTGCGGCAATAATGTCCAAGCACTATAACGAGTTCTGGAATGTAGATGAACTAGAACAAAACTTCAATGTTCGGAAAGCCACCTTTAGCTATGGTACTATTAGTGGTATAGTCCGTTACGATACCCAGGATACAGGTAGTTTGGCATTTGGCGACGTCATGGGTCAGAGGTTTTACTTTGCTTGGTGTCATGAGGTGACAAAGTGATAGTTATTTTGGGCGTTTGCCTCATTCTGTTAATAATGTGTGAGATAAATAGACGGTAAATTATCTCAGCAAGGGCTAACGTTAGACTCATATCCCTCTCATCAACCTGTGCTATTCTATAGGTAATTGAACGGACTTATGAGCGACGGAGAAAATCATGAAATCAGCAGATATTAAACAGCGAGGACACGGCTACATGTTCGTTACAGACGAAAGCGGACGCCGTGTACGGGTATACAAGGACACCAATGGAAATTGGCCAGAGGGAGCGGAACGTCTTGACCTGACAAAGGAGTTGTTATCCTCTATGGACTCGGTGGTCGATCAGTTCGAAACGGGCCAACTGCCGGAAGTTATGGCAAAGACCCTTAACTCCTTTCTTGATGCTGAACCATGCCACGGCTGGTCATGGCGAAACCAAATACTGGCTGGTATCTTTGGCGACAATGAAGAAAACGAAGACCCACGGAGCAATTGGGGCAAATTTGGTCGGACGGTGGACCCTGGAACATGGAACAACCCATTCTTGTTTATTATGAAACCGCTCCTGAAGAAAGTCTGGTACGACGACGACGGTAAAAAGGCTTTCTTCCTGACTCCTTGGGCATATGAGCCTATACCTGTGTACCCTTTCGAGTGCACGACCCTGAAACCGGGTACACGAAATGCAAAACTGTGGAAAACGGAAAAGGAGCGTATGGAGCGTATCAATAGCAAAAAGCGCGACTACATCTCCACATTGCCATTCACTGAGGTACTAGAACGCTGGAACATTGCCCTAGATGCTGGCGACACAAAGGTCGACAACGCCTACGGCTGGTACATTAAAGGCAGGAAAGTGAAAGTGGGCGTGGACAGTCTAATGACTTTCTTACACGAATTGGTGCACGCCGCCGATTTTGAAAACGGTACACTTGTCGAGAATGGCAACGTGGACACGTCCGAAACGGTAGCCATGTTGGGTGCAGCTTGCCTGGGTAAGGCTCTTGGGTGCGAAAACAAAGAACTTGACATGCAGCACTCCTGGGACTATATTGTACGCTACGCTGGAAACGACGAAAGCAAAGCACGCGACACGATGATGTCTGTACTAAAGCGTACCACGGACGCCCTGGACCTTATCATCAAGACTGCGCTACTGATAGAGAACGAAGATACCATCAACCGCCTCATGGAAGAGGATGACAACATCACGACCATAGAACAGGCGTTCAAGAAATGGCAGTATTTAACAGAGGTAAGATAACATGAACCACCTAATTGTCAATAAAGGAAATCAATTTGGCCACGGAAAATATCCTTACTTATTTTGGTCAGAAAGGGATGGCTGGGTAAATCCCAATACGTCTAGCGTTACAATCTTCTCTGAGAGGGAAAAGCCTGATACCATGCCCGATGATGGGCAATGGATTGACATCGACGATGCCTGGATGTACTTATAGTTTCTCATAGAGGTAAATATGAATAACCAAGCTATTCAGCAAATAATTGACGACGCAGAAGCCATCGCGGATAACTCGCAGTCTGGTATAACCTTACGCCTGGAAGCTGCGCGGCTCCAAGTGCTGGTAAATATGCACGAAGAACGTTTGCTGACTCCCCCGCCAAGCCCTGTTAGAAGCGATTCTGGCGACCTTAGCGTCAACCAGTATGTAGACGCCAGGGACGGTGCTATAGGACGCCTGGTACGTAAACCGTTCTACTTTAAACCTGACTACGCAGGACAGATAGCGGACGTGGTACTCGGTGTGCTGGCTGAAGCTGGCGTAAAAGTGTTAGCGATTAATGATTAACCCACTGGTTGCCGCAATAATCACGGGTGGTTTTGTTTTCTTGCTCTTAATATGGCTTGAGGATAACCACCCCAGGGCTTACGTAGTAGCCGCGTCCACAGCCGTTACGGTAGTTGTGGGTTTTATTCTCGCAAATGTGGCGCTGGCTCTGTATCTGAGGTAAAACGATGTATAACAAGATTATGCGACACAGGGCTATACGGCACAAAGATAATTCTACATTCCACGAGTGGTTGGGCGATGTACTGACCCTGTTGTCTCAAATCAGAAAAAACGGGGATAATCGCGCCGTGGTTGCCGATTGGACACAGATGTATAACAGGGGGGCTTGGCCAGAAACGGCTGTATTTGAGGCCACCGGGAATATTCCATTGATGTACGAGTAGTAACTAATTAGTAAAAAGGAAAAAAACATGTCACCAAAATTAATTGTACCCTTCGCAACATTATCTGTGGTTCTGGCTGTGCTAGAACTGACAGAAACTATAGCCATAGGGTGGCTGTGGGTAACGGCACCACTATTAGCGTATGTAGGGCTGTACGTACTGCCCCTATTGATTGGTATATCTGGGATTGTTTTAGCGGGGCTTTTACTCCTGCTAGGATTAATCATAACGTTGATTTTCGCAGTCAAGGAGTATGCCGGGGACTTTCTCAGTAGGCGCTAAGCCTCTGCTCATACGGCATTAATCAAAGTGTGTTAATATAGTGTCAATCGAGAAAACGAACAGCAGAAATAAAGGAGATTATTATGTTAGTAAACATTCGGATTGGCACTATAATTGACATCGATGGAGAGACATTTAAGGTCACTTCTGCCGGAACGCCACTTCTCTTTGGCGATGATATACTAAGGCTGGAGTTAACGAGCCTTATTAGTGCCGAGGTAACAAATGTTACCATCCACGCCCCGGTGGCCACGGATGGCGACCTTGGAAAGATACGAGAGGTCTTAGAGCACACAGAAGAGGCATTATCATGACTGAGAACGAAAAGTTCGCCGAATGGCTTAAGGAATATCGCAAGCTGTTGCAGGACGAGGGGTTCAAGAGCACAGCGAAAAGCAAAACGCTGCTGACCATGTTCACCAGGGGAGCTTCCGCAGAGTCGGCTGTCCTGGATATGATAGGCTTCGGGCTGATAAAGGAACTAGGCGAATGAGCGTACAGGCTAGGGCGACTCTCTTACTCGATGGCGACAAGTATGTGACAGTAGGCAAAACATATTTGGTTCTCGTAATAATGGAACCTAGCCCCAGTGGAAACGACATGGGTGTTACGCTATCAGCAACTAACGCCCTTAGAGTTATTGGCGATAAGTTGGATGGCTGGTTTAAACAATATCAAGAACCCGGTATATTATTCGAGGTCAAGGTAGTTGATCGGGGCGTCTGTCAAATTATCGTTGATATGATGTACGGTAACAAGTACGCCGGTACAATAAAATTGGAGTTCACATCATGGACATAATGTTTTGGATAGTCGTTTTTATGGTGCCCCCCGTCTTCTTCTCTGCCTTTGTGGCCAAGTTTCAAGAGAACGGGCGCAGGTTCCCAACAGCACTAGCAGTCTTGCTAATGGTGTTGGTGGTGGCTCTTCTACTGATGTTAGGCAAGAGCGGGGATATCTGGTAAAATGCGATATGAATCAATTACAACTGGCAGAATCAGTGAGGTTGTATAATTTAATGATGACAGACCCCCATTTTAGACTGAATAGGGCACAGAGAATATTACTTGATA
>SDBT01011338.1_pt1 | contig 14351 bp, 15 predicted proteins | sample 2277101 | NCBI WGS metagenome assembly SDBT01 (sample SAMN10404973, study PRJNA504765) | marine sediment metagenome | isolation source: marine sediment core GS10_PC15, 103 cmbsf | place: Arctic Ocean: Southern Knipovich Ridge | collected 2010 | reverse complement strand
CAGTACATCCGGGTTGTAGTTAGTGCTTGTCAACATCAGCTACCTCCAGGAAATGGCTCAGCGGGTATTCCTTTTCCGGCGTCGGAATGAAGACATCCTCGCCGAGATCGGAAAAAAGCGGCAGTTCCTTTATTGCCGCGTGTTCGAGTAACCCGTGAAACGTAAAGTCCCGCCGCTTCAACATGCTGCCATTGACCGGCGACCACTCGGAAAAGACAATCGGTTTGGGGTTGTCACCCATGGTCTTGAGCGAAAGCGCATCACCGTGGATGATGTTTCGTTCAAGGATGTACCGGACGGATTCACGGCAGTTGTCATTTGTCTTGTTCTTGAACAATCGCAAATAGTTCAGATCAAATATCCCGAAAAGCCGCTGACGGCACTGCTGGACGTTGTCTTCCTGAATGTCTATGCCGTAGATGGAGGACACGGCAAGGATGGCATAGCGTTCATAATCAAGTTGGCTCTTGCCGTAGCGTGCCTCGACCACGCGGAGCTTGCGTTCGAGGATTTCCGTCAGGAAGTTGCCCGTCCCGCAAGCCGGCTCGAGGAAACGCGAGTCAATCCGTTCGGTCTCGGACTTCACAAGATCGAGCATGGCGTTTACTTCCCGCTTGGAAGTGTAGACTTCGCCATGGTCGGCAACTCTCCTTCGTGAGACAACCTGCTTCTCTTGCTTTGTTGAAACCATGTTTTCAATACGATTTATAGGCTTTTTTTGCTCAATTATGACTGGTAATTTTTCCGCCATATCGTTATTTCCTCAATAATCTCAGTGCGGTGCGGATCTCTCAAAGCCTTAATATTATCACTTTTTGGAGAAGAAGCATAGACATTTATGAATTATGATTTACTATTTATTATTTTTATCTGCGTAATCCTTCGACATTGCTCAGGACGGCGTCTGCGGCCTTGCCATTTATTATTTATTATTTACTATTGTTTATTGTTCTGTGTACTCTGTGTTCTTCGTGGTTCACCTTAACTTTGATTGGTGGGGAAAGCATAGAAATTTACGATACCCGCTTTCGCGGGCACAAGTTTGCGATTTGAACCGTGAACCGTTACCCATGCCCCGTGCTACGTTCTTTGTCGGCTTTTTACAAAATGTTATTTTTTCTTTTTATGTCCATCTTTTTTTGTTTTGCTTTGAAAGCCGAAAGTCTTTTTGGGTTTGGCTTCTTCTGTAATCATACACTTTAGAACGTCAAAAACCTGCTGGAACTGCTCATCGTATTTGCGTTCCATCGATTCTATTTTACGGCGTAAAATGGCATTGTCAGCAAGGATTCGGCGCAGTTTGACAAAGGTTCGCATTATGGCGATATTGACCTGGACAGCGCGCTTGCTCCGCAGGACGCTGGAAAGCATTGCCACACCCTGCTCGGTAAAGGCATAGGGCAGGTATCGGCGACCGCCCCAACTTGAGGTACCATTTTGGCACCTCAACAAATTATCGTCCGCCTCCACAGCTTTTTTTGAGGTCACAAATTGCGACCTCAAAACCTTAGCCTCTTCATTGTTCAACTGAAACATAAAATCCGATGGAAAGCGGTCAATATTGCGTTTAACAGCTCTAACGAGGGCCTTTGTTTCTACGCCGTAAAGCACTGCTAAGTCGCTATCAAGCATTATCTTCTGTTTACGAATCAGGTAGATACACTGCTGGATTCTTGCGGCAGGTATAATTAAAGCTGTTTCTTTTGTCATTTCGTCCTCAATTATCTCAGTGCGGTGCGGACCTCTCAAAGCCTTAATATTATCACTTTTTGGAGAACAAGCAAAGAAAATTATCTCGTATTGCGTATATCGTGCTGCGTATTGTGTATTACGTGACTTGACCCGCACCAGTGGTGCGGGCTAAACGGGATTCTGTCTTCTGTGCAAATCTCAACAATCTCTTGCAATTGTGGCGGTGACGGCGATAATTGCGAGGATGAAAAACACACGGTCGAATCAGTTAAACAATACAGGGATTCTGGTCAGGAAGATTCTACCCGCAAGGATGTGCGCCCGCCGTGTGTGCGCTGCCGGCCCTGGCCGCATTTTAGAGAGATGAGGGAATATGGCATCGAATGGTGGTCTTATTAACCGTGCACAATGCAAGAAATTCGCCCTTCGCTGGGCCCAGGAAAACCGCAGGGGATGGTCGGCCAACAGGGTCAGCAAGCAGTATCTGGACGATATTGAAGCTAAGGTTCGCATCTTGATTCAGTCGTCGATCAATCATCATCCAAGCGTAGGGCAAACGATAAAGGATTTTGTGTGAGTCGAATCATGATGGGCGAGGGCAATTCAGTGAAGTGATTGCCGATGTTCACTGCATCGGCCCCCGAAATCCTTGCCAAAGAAAAAGCCGATCTTGCCGCACTCGAAGGCAAAAGTTCCTTCCGGCGGTGGCGAGGGTATATTGCGAAGACCGGGCCCGGCTGGCTGCAGAGCGCTTTAGTGCTGGGAAGTGGAAGTGCGATGGCCTCGCTTTTCGCCGGGGCATATCTCGAGTACAGATTACTTTGGGTCCAGCCGTTGGCAATGGTGCTGGGCATCGTTATGTTCTCGGCCATGTCCTATCAAACTTTGTCAACCGGCATGCGGCCGTTTCATGCTATGAAGCGCTATATTCATCCCATTGTCGGCTGGAGCTGGGCTATTGGCGCTCTTCTGGCGACGGTCATCTGGCATTTGCCCCAGTACGCACTTGCGGCCGGAATGACGGACGACATGATAAAGGCAATAACCGGCTGGGAGCCCTCATCATCCGCGGTGCAGATAATCGTGTTGATTGTAATCGGCCTGGTCGTTTTGGCCGTATCGACTGCGGTGGCCTGGACGTACAGCACCGGACATAAAGGTATCAGGTTTTACGAGCGTGCCCTGAAAGGCCTTGTCTGGATGATTATTCTCGCATTCACGATTGTGATAGTGCGGCGGACAATCGACGGGGGCGTGCAGTGGGGCAAATTGTTCAAAGGTTTCCTTCCGCTGTATATTCCGACGGACCCGCGGGGAGTCTCGATTGTAATGGCGGCGTTCAGTGCGGCTACCGGAATAAACGCCACGTTCCTGTTTCCATATACCCTGCTTGCGAGAGGTTGGGGCAAGGAACATAGGGGATTGTCCAGGTTTGATTTGATTACCGGCATGCTTCTGCCATTTTGCATTGCGACCTCGCTGATGGTAATCGCTACCGGGTGCACGATCTATGATCCTGTGCAATTTGCTTCGGGATCCACGAGACTCTCGCCCATGACGGCGGCAGCTATGTTTGAATCCGCCGGTTTGAGTATGTTCTTTTCGCGAATCGTTTTTGGGCTGGGAATACTGGGAATGGCCCTGAGTTCGATTACTATGCATATGATTATTTGTGGCTTTGCCGCCTGCGAAGTGTTCGGTGTAGAGCCGGGCGGATGGCGTTACCGCCTGGCGTGCCTTATTCCCGCTCCGGCGGTAGTTGGCGTGGTCCTTTGGCCGTATATAGGGTCCTGGATCGCCATACCGACTTCAGCAATCTGCGGCCTGATGCTGCCGATCGCTTTCATCGCCTTTTTCATTCTCAACAACAGCAAAAAGTATCTCGGCGAGAACAAACCGAGCGGCATGAAAGCCCTGGTTTGGAACATTGCGATGATTATTTCAATCGGCGTTACTATTGCCAGTATAGTCTATTATCTTGTTTCACTGATATGATCGCTCACGATGATGGAGTGATTTTGCGCCGATGTTTTCTCGCCGGCTTTTTCATCCTTTCTCAGGACCCGAACCGGCCCAGATATTCTCGGGATTGTCCTTAATTCGCTCGCCCCGGCACATCCTCATGAAACGCCGCTGAATTTTTAGTCCGTTTGACTCGGTGATTTTCACGGCAGGGACATTGCCGGTTGGTATATCGACGAATACGACGTTTCCCGCACACCTGTTCAAGGCATCGGATAACAACGCCGGGCCGGCGTTAATGGTAGCTGTGCACGGGCCGATTTGGAACGCATTTGCTCCCGGACGCATGGTGATAAAACCATCTATTTTATTATGGAGTGTTCGGATGCGGGTGTTCTCCGGAAATTCCTTAAATAGCAGGCTAAGCATCTTCGTTCGATTTGTTCCTGTCATCTGCCTGTCAAACTTAATCATATCGGCGAAGGGTGGCAGCCTCAAGCGGCAGTCTCTTGGGGACGCCTTATGGCGCTTGGGGATGGACTTTTCCCCACCATCCCCAAAGCCTATGGCTTTGAGGCTGCCACCCAGAGTTATGCTCGACGGAGCTGTGCCTTCGAACCGGGCTAATTCGTATTCCGGCACAAATCCCAATTTCTCGTAGATAGGTTGGCCCAAATGAGTCGCGTCAAGACGAACCGCCTTTACTTTTCGCGCGTTAAGATAATCGAAAGAATGCTTCAAAAGTTTTGTGCCGACACCCTGACCCCGCGATTCCTTATCTACAAGGACCATGGCAATCCAGGCCACCTTCTCAAAGATACAGGTGGTGGTGGTCCCGGCGGGGCATCCATTGAGTTCGGCCACGAAACAGCCTTCCGGCTCCATGTTCATAAAACGCCGCCAGTCCGATTCGATTTGGTTCCATCCCGCCTGCCGGGACAGTCGTAATCCGAGCCGCAGGTCGCCGATTGTCATCTGTCGAATCTCTATCATATCCGCCAACTATACAAAATTCCCGCCCGCCGGGAAAGCCCGGCTTTCTGGAAGAATGATCCGCATGGGCAGGAGGACCTGCCCATCCTACGGCTGTCATTCCCGCGGAGGCGGGAATCCAGTTTCGAGAATCATCCAGGTAATTTAAAAAAAACCACCTTCCAAAACGCTGTTTTTAATGCAATATCAGCGATTATTTGGCTTTTTTGAAATATTTTCATTTTTTGGGAATTTTACTATCAACATTTACCCTGTGAGATACGCTGTAAATAATAGAAAGGGCAGATTTATCTCATGGGCTGAATCCCGTGAGAATGCTATAAGAGATACTGCAATATGGCGAAAAAGGACACATCGATAGTTCTGGTCGAGCAGGTACAGAGCAAAATTCTGTTTCTGCGGGGCGAGAAGGTGATTCTGGACTCGGATTTGGCGGCCCTGTATGGAGTCCCTACGAAACGTCTGAATGAGTAGATCAAGCGCAACCATAAACGTTTCCCGCCGGATTTCATGTTTCAATTGACCGCCGAGGAGGTTGAAGTTTTGAGGTCGCAAATTGCGACCACAAACAAGGGGAGCGGAGGCAGGCGCTACAAACCTTATGCTTTCACAGAACATGGCGCCATTATGGCCGCAAGTGTATTAAACTCCGAGCGAGCTGTTCAGACAAGCATCTATGTAGTCAGGGCATTCGTGAAGCTGCGTCAGATGCTTGCACCGTATAAAGAATTTATGGGCAAGCTCGATCAGCTTGAAAAGAAGCTGCAAATCCATGACAAGCAGATTATTGCCATCGTCCAGGCAATCAAGTTGCTGATGCCGCCGACGGAAGACAAGCCGAAAGGACCGTTCGGATTTCACAAGAAAAAGACAAGATCAAGCAAAGGAATCTATTAGTTAGTTGCGGCCATAAGATGAACACTGAAATTCCCTTGCAATATGCGATATACGATATACGATATGCGACATACGGATTTATATGGGATGGCTTTCGAGGATGAGAATTTTAATTAGACTTTGTTACTTAAATTTTAATGGGTGAATGAAAGTACCGGACACCTTTAATTTTCCGGACACCTTTAATTTTCCCCAAATCAAAATTCATAGGCTGTGATGCGGTTAGAAAAAATCTGCGGGCTGTATTGCATAACTCTTCCGGCTTTTAACTAATACTATGGTAAGACCAACTATCAATAGAAAGACGCCGATTCCGGCACCGATGTATATCTTGAGTTCGATGAGTTTTTCAATTATTGAGTTGACCTGTTTCCCATTCAACTCGTTACCTCGGTCTTCCCTGGCAGCATTCCGGCGGACTAATTTATTCTTGTCTGCCAAGGAATTTAGCTTTTCCTCTAATTGCTTTATAGCTGCGGCATAAGATTCGGCCTTAGCTACGGCATCAGCTTTGGCTGTAGCGACAGCCTCTTTAGCCTTGGCTTCGATTAGGGTACGTTCCTCAGCCTCGGCCCTTAGCCGCTCCTCGACCCTGGCCCTGGCCTTCGCTTCCTGGCCGGCAGATTTTTGTGCTTCAAGCCGGGTTGCGATTTCGGATTCGGTCTTTGCTTCGGCCCTGGTTATTTCTTCGGCCTGGGCCTTCAGCTTTTGCTCAAGTTCTTTTATAGACGCGGTATAAGATTCGGCCTTAGCTCCGGCATCAGCTTTGGCTGACGCGACAGCCTCTTTAGCCTCGGCTTCGATTAGGGTACGTTCCTCGGCCTCGGCCCTTAGCCACTCCTCGACCCTGGCCCTGGCCTTCGCTTCCTGACCGGCAGATTTTTGCGCTTCAAGCCGGGTTGCGATTTCGGATTCGGTCTTTGCTTCGGCCCTGGTTATTTCTTCGGCCTGGGCCTTCAGCTTTTGCTCAAGTTCTTTTATAGCCGCGGCATAAGATTCAACCTTTTCTTCGGCCTCTTTCTTGGCTGTAGCGATAGCATCAGCAGCCTCGGACTTGATTCTGACCAGTTCCTCGGTTTGAGCCCTGAACTTTTCTTCGGCTTCCGCTTGGGTCCTGGCATCCGCTTCTGCTTTTGCCTTGTACGCATTCACCCGATCCTTGTGGGCTATTGCATATTGTGGGCATATTTCAATAGCCTTGTCGAGGTCCAGAATCGCCTCATCATATAGACCTTTAGCAACGTAAAGGTTTCCTCGGTTGTGGTAGGCTTCAGTCAACCTTGGGCATATCTCCAGGGCCTTTGTAAGGTCTGAGATAGCTTGGTCATATTGACCTTTAGCCTTGCAGGCAATCGCCTTATTGTAATAGGCTTCAATATATAATGGATTAATCTCAATGGCCTTTGTGTAATCTGAGATAGCCTGGTTATATTTGCCTTTAGCCTTGTAAGCATTGCCTCGTTTGTAAAAGGTCGCAGCATCTCCTGGTTTTATCTCGATGGCCTTGGTGTAGTCTGTGATAGCTTGGTCATATTGGCCTTTGCTGTAGTAGAGAACCGCCCGACTAATACAGGTTTCAGCGAAGTTTGGGTCCTTCTCAATCACCCCGATCTCATCTGAGACGGTCGAACTTTGTTCGTCCTTATAGGTATGGACAATATCCTTACTATAGCCCTTAGGACTCGCCATTGCGGTGCTACACAGCCCAATACATATTGCGGCTATGGCATAGGTCAACAAGAGCTTCTTCATCTTCTTTATCCCCCGAGTAGTACCTTGAGAACATACGTTGTCAAGGTACTCGCCATCAAATTGACAACAAACCTTTGTTGAATACGGAAAACTGACAACGACCTCCACTACTATTTGTCCCTCCGCGTGATTAAAGATATGGTACCATATCTGCCCCCAAAAGTCAAGAGTTATTGGCAGTGGTTTTTCAAATGATTGATATACTTTCCGACATATCCCGGTGCGGGTCCAAAACGAAATAGTTTTTGGGACTCACATGTTCTACTCTTTTCTACGCAATCACCCCAAAGTATCTCACAGAACAGCCCTCAGAGGTGTTTTGTGGCCGTAGAATGGACGATCAGGCTCTCATCATACATAGGTGAATTAAAGGTGTCCGGTACATTATTTTCTTTATATCGTTCACTCGATGCGCATAATCTCTTTTATGCCGAGACGAAAAAGGATAACATTAGGCGGATATGTTTACCACACACTGAATCGAGCCAAGGGGATATCTGGGGACATCTATAGAGGCACAGTAGATATGAAGAAATTGAAGTCTCGGAGTGATAGCGGCTCAGTCTTCGTCTAAGTCACTGTATTCGTTAAAAATGCCGTACACTTGTCTCTGCCGTCTGCTTATTGCCGCCTTGCTGAATTCTGCAATGTCAAACGGCTGACTCTGCTTTTTTGATTTTGGGTCTTGCTCTGAGCTTCCTTCCGGGACCTTTTCAGGTTGCTGCTGTTCGGGTTTTTCGAGTTGGAATTTTTTGTTTACGGCCGCGATCTCGGAGGCCTTTTGTATTGGATGCTGTTCGGCCTGGCTGCTATCGGTGACTTCGACTTCGTATTGAATTTGTTCTTTGACAGTCGCCATCGCGGCGGTCTCCTGCCGGAGGCGCAGCTCAGCTTGCCGGCTTTTGATGATTTCTTCCCGGCGCTGATTAAGCTGCTCAATTGCCTTTTTGAATCCTTTTTTTGTCTTCGTCCGCCTCTTTCGCCTTCCGGGATTTTCCGGAGCATGAGATGATCGCTTTTTTCCAACACGATCGGTTCGGCCGCTGGTTTTATCGTAGTCTGCTAATTTGATATCGAAGATATCTAGTAACTGAGCATTAGTGGGCAACACTTTTCGCCGTGATCTCAGGCGAAGTACTAGAAGTACTATTAGAACTATAAACAGAGCTGCTATGGCTATCAGCACTGGCAACCATTCTTCCCATTGCCTTGAGGATAGCCACGAATAATACTGGTTGAGTCTGTTTGTAATGTCTTCTACGGTCATCTTTTCAACCTACTGTTATTGAACTAATCGCTAATCCATCCGCTTTCAATTCTGACGCAGGATCGTATTCGATGCAATCTAAACTCATACAATCCTACTATATATTCCTAATGCTGTCAACCATACAGTTGTTGAAATTTTCCGGCAAAGGTTGCTCCGCTGGTTTTTTAGGTTTTTTTGGGCCATGGACGCCATGGCCTGCTTATTTACGGCTTCACGTAGATCGAGCTTTGGTAGACTTGCGGCCCGAGGTGTGTTGTTTACTGCCTGCTGGAGTTACTTTGGTAAAGTCGGCTCTCAACTCGGCGAGCTTTTTGGCATAATCTTCTTCCGGGGGCGAGACTTTTTTGGAATTAATGTGCCTGCCGAATGCGATTATGGCCCCGGTAAGCAGAAGCAGAACGAAATAGGTAAGTATTGTTTTAATTTTTTCTGCCATAAAAGCAATCCGCTAAAATTGCGTTTTTCGCTGTATCCTGCGTTCTCTATATCGGCTAAAAATGAGCGCGTAATTTGTCTAAGTCCGTCATTCTCGATGACAGTTCAAATTTACGCCGAAAACGAACACTTTTATGCGGCTTGGTCCGATATCACATTGAAGGTGTGCGGTGAATTTGCATTTCGAAGTGGTTAATCCCCCTCTCGCAATTCGCATTTTCGCTAAATCTTCATGCGCCTTACGGTTCGTATCCCAAAGATCCCCAGGCTGCTTTCTGCAATTTGATGAGATCGACATTGCCCGGCTGATTTTTGTCTATTCCCGCTCCGGCTTCGGAAATTGCCCAGGGCTCGTTGCCGTAATCTATCGTTCGCTGGTCCCTCCAGCCCCAAGATTCACAATGCCCCTCGGCAAAGGCCAGGGTTGTGCCTTTATGGTGTCGCATTGGGATCGGATTCCACCACGTCGGCTGCGTATACCAGATGGCCCAGCAGGCATCCCAGTCTTCGCCGTAATCATCGAGAAAAACAATTCTTTCGCCGGGCCTGGTGATTTCCAGCAGTTTCGTATATACTTGGCCGCCTCCGGTGAATTCGACTCCGTTCATGGAATGGACGGTACTATATGTACGCATTTCACCTCGCCCGGCGACCGGACAGCGGTACAGCTTGGCCATCTTGGCATATTCGAATAAGAGGCCGTCTTCGATGGCATCAAGCTGTTCTTCGACAGGTCTCTCGTTTGGTAGGGGCCCCAGCAGCTTTACCCATCCATCGTCGTCGGCCTGGCCCCGGACAAGGCGGCTGTCATTATCATCGGTATACATCAGCCAGGCCAAAACGAGACCCTTGAGATTATTGAGGCAAACTGCACGTTTGCCCTGTTCCCTCGCCCCGTTCATGGCCGGGATCAGAATGGCCATCAGTAACGCGATGATAGCGATTACCACCAGAAGCTCGATTAACGTAAATCCGATTCTTTTACTCATAACGGCGCCGGCAGTTTGTGAATAAGGAAATCGTCCACATATTTTATATACTTTTTACCGCTCGAAAGCAAGAGATTTATCAGAATTAGACGTACCGGCAATCACCTGTTCCGGTTTAGATTGTGAAATGAGCCGGTTAAGTTGAGTTTTTTGAAAAAATTCTTTTCATTTCCGCCGGAAGTATTATATTATCGAAGGTTCTATTGGAAACCCATAAAATAGCTTTTTGGAGACTCAAAAGTGGCTAATACCGGCGATATTCGTAATATTATTCTTTTGGGGCACGGCGGTAGCGGAAAAACGTCTCTGGCAGAGGCGATGCTGCACAAAACCGGGGCGACAAACCGGCTCGGAAGCGTCGACGACAAAACGAGCATCTGCGACTTCTACGACGAGGAAAAAGAACATCAGCATTCGATACAATCGGCCCTGGTTCACGCCGAACACGCAGGCAAGCTGATAAATATCATAGATACGCCGGGCTATCCGGATTTTGTCGGCCCGGCAATCAAAGCGATAACGGCAGCCGAGACAGCCGTGCTGGTCATTAGCGCCGCTGCCGGCATCGAGACCAATACGCGGAAAATGGCCGAATTATCTGCCAGGCTTGAGATACCGCGGATTATTGTCATAAATAAAATGGATGCCGATAATGTGGTTTTTACCGAGTTGATAAAAAATATTCAGGAAACTATCGGCCCTCAATGCCGCTGCGCGAATCTACCGGCGGCGGACAAGGCATCCGTGATCGACTGCATCGAAAACGATAGCGGCGATTCGCCTCTTATGGACGTTGCCCAGGCCCATACCGAGCTGATCGAAAGCGTTATCGAAGCTGACGATGAGCTGATGGAAAGCTACCTTGGCGGCGAGGAAATACCTGCCGATAAAATCGCCTCGGTTTTTGTGGAGGCCTTGAAAGCCGGGACGATCATCCCGATAGTCTTCACCAATGCCCGCCGGGACGTGGGGATTCAGGAGCTTCTGGATATTATCGTGAAATACACGCCGTCACCTCTCCAGGCAAAAGCCGTTCAGCTCAAGGACGGCGAGAACTTCACGGAGCTGGCCCCGGATGCCGCCGGACCGCTGGCAGGTGTGGTCTTTCGCGTAGGATTCGATCCGCGATCGAATATGAAGTACTCCTCTGTCCGGATCTTCAGCGGCACGATCAAGTCAGACACCAACATGCTGCGCAACGACGAGAAGAAGGGTATTCGCCCGGGCCATATTCTGAAATCTCAGGGCGGCGATAATGAACCTGTCGATGCGGGCGTCGCCGGTGATATCGTGGCCCTGGCCAAGGTCGAGGAGTTGAGAATCGGCGACCTTGTGCACGACGGCAAAATTGCCGGCAGGATTGATCTGCCGGACGTGCCCGAGCCGATGTATTCATTGGCGCTCGAGCCGGCCACAAGGGGTGACGAGCAGAAAATCGGCTCTGCCCTTGAAAAATTATGCGAAGAGGACCCCTGCTTTAAGGTCACGCATGACCAGCAGACTAAAGAGCTGGTCGCAAGCGGCCTTGGCGAGCTGCATCTGCGAGTGACGCTCGAAAAGATGAAAAACCACTTCAAACTGTCGATCATGACTAAGGAGCCCAAGATTCCTTACCGTGAGACGATTACCGCCAAAGCCGAGGGCCACTACCGGCATAAAAAGCAGAGCGGCGGCGCGGGACAGTTCGGCGAGGTTTACCTTCGTGTCGAGCCGGCCGAACGCAACTCGGACCCGCCGCTATTGTATAGCTGGGACATCTTCGGTGGCTCAATCCCCGGCCAATATGAGCCGGCTGTCCTCAAGGGAGTCAACGAGATCATGCAGAACGGCGTCGTCGCGGGCTTCCCGATGCAGGATGTCAGCGTTTCGGTCTATGACGGCAAGCATCACCCGGTCGATTCGAAAGAGGTCGCGTTTCGTGCCGCGGGCAAGGGTGCGTTCGTCGATGCGCTGCATAAGGCAAAAGCCGTCCTGCTCGAGCCGATCGTCAATATAGAAGTCACCATCCCCGCCGAGAACGTGGGCGATATCGCCGGCGACCTGGCCTCCAAGCGCGGAAGGGTCCAGGGCCAGGATGTGCTGGCCGGCAATTTCATCGTCATTCAGGCGCAGGTCCCGCTCTCGGAAGTCACGCAGTACAACAGCCAGCTCAAAAGCGTGACCGGCGGCCGCGGCAGCTACTCGATGACGCTCAGCCATTACGAGCTGGTGCCACCCAACGTCCAGCAGCAGATCGTCGCCCAATACGCCAAGAAAAAAGAGGAAGATTAAAAACAGATTTACACAGGCGCCGCTGTCCCGAGCCCGTTTGACTTCCGCTTCGACTACGCTCAGGTCAGGCTTTGCCCGAGACTCTATTATCATAGCCACGGATTGGCTCGGATTTGGCGCAGTGAGGAATCTGTTACATCGAGATGTTGCTGCTTCAGATTTCGATTTGACATACTCTGTTTATTTGTTTACAGTTCAAATAAGCCAGTTTAGTTGATAAGGTCGTCCAAATATGGGTACTGCAGAAATAATCCAGGATAAGAAAGAGCAGATACTTGCTCTGGCGGCCAGGTATGGGGCTTCGAACCTTCGCGTATTCGGATCTGTTGCGAATGGCACAGCCGACGAGAACAGCGATGTTGACATTCTGGTTGACCTGGAAAAGGGACGCAGCCTGTTTGATTTGGGCGGCCTGCTCATGGACCTGCAGCAGCTTCTCAATCGCAAAGTTGATGTCGTCACAGAAAATGGGCTGCATTGGTATATCAAAGAGCGAGTGCTCCGCGAGGCGAAACCAATATGAAAGATGACCGGCTCTATCTGATCCACATTCACGAATGCATCGAACGAATAGAATCTTATGTGGGCGGGAAAAACAAGCAGGAATTCATAGACTCTACGCTCATACAGGATGCTGTAATTCGGAACCTGCAGGTGTTAGCTGAATCGACGCAGCGTCTGTCCGATGAGACCAGAAAAAAGAAACCGGTATTGACTGGTTTAAGATTGCCGGCCTTCGCAATGTGCTTGTACATGACTATCTCGGGATTGATATCGAACGGGTATGGAACATTCTTGAGAAAGAGTTGCATGCTCTCAAAAACGCTATTGAGAAAATGCTATAGCAATGCAAAACTCGATGATGCTCAGCCATTACGAGCTGGTGCCCCCAATGTCCAGCAGCAGATCGTCGCCCGATACGCCAGGAACAATGATTCCGATTAACGTTTTTATTTCTGTGTTAACGGGTCAATCCAGCTCGGTCAAGTAGATATTTCGAAACCGGTATTGTCCGCCGCCGGGGACCTCGGCCTGCAGAGCGATGAATCCCTCTTGTGGGTCGCCGAGTCCGTCCGCTTCCCATGCAGGTTTGCCATTCATTTCCAACGAGGCTTTTGTGCCGCGTACCGTGAGCTTGAATTGATTCCACTGGCCGGCCTTTACAAGGCCCTCGCTTTTGGCTCCTTCCAGGCTACCGACGTTGCCCTCCATGCCCTGTCGCAGGTTGACCTGGTAGCGGTTGGGCCAGGGCCGGTTCTCCGGCACGGAATCGTAGCGGAAATAGACGCCGCTGTCCCACTTGTCGTCCCGAAGGGCTTTCCATTCGAACTCCAGAATGAAATCGCCGTATTTTTTCTCGGTTTGCACCAGGCCGTTTCCTGCTACGAGCAGGATTTCCCCATCGTCAACGGCTGCCTCGCATTTTATGACCGTCCAGCCGTCTAAGGTTTTTCCGTCGAATAACGGGATGCGTTTATCTGCCGATTCGAAAACCGAGCATGATGTTAAAAGTGCCGCCGTAATTACTAAGCTGTAAAACAGATTCGATGCTTTCATAAGGTCTCCAATGTCGTGACTTTGTTCATATTTCAGGTTCAATGGTTTACGTACCTTCGATTTTGGAGGTATTAAACCGTATCCCGGCATGAATTTCAAGAGAGAACGCCGCATCTTTAAGAGTTATCATTTCTACCGCCCTGATTCCATGCCTGATTAGTTTGTGCTGTTGAAACAGTGTTTGTCATTCCCGCGGAGGCGGGAATCCAGTTTTTTCGTTCTGGACCCCTGCTTTGTATGTGTTTAGCCGGCCTGTGATATTCGCGACCATCCCCAAGCTTGAACCCCGCCGTGCGGGGATCCAAGCTTGAGGCTGCCACCCGTCGGGATGTGTGATATCTCACGCACCCTGGCTCTTTAATGCGACATGGAGATATCGTAAGTATTTTTCCGCGTGTGCAAAATAAATTTTGCACACCCTGATATGGAACGACCTTTGTCAACTGTGATTTTTCTATTTTTGTTTCATTATTTTTTTGAAGCTTAATAGCGTGGGCTGCTTCGACAATGAATCAGTCTGATATTCGTGGATT
>SDBT01011337.1_pt1 | contig 14352 bp, 13 predicted proteins | sample 2277101 | NCBI WGS metagenome assembly SDBT01 (sample SAMN10404973, study PRJNA504765) | marine sediment metagenome | isolation source: marine sediment core GS10_PC15, 103 cmbsf | place: Arctic Ocean: Southern Knipovich Ridge | collected 2010 | reverse complement strand
GTCCCAATTTTTCTGTCGTTAGCGCCTGTGCATCGGGTACTCATGCTATTGGAGAAGCTTGTCTGAACATTGCCAACGGACGAAGCGACATCATGATAACCGGCGGTACCGAAGCGGCTCTTACACCGATCGGATTGGCCTCTTTTTGCGCTGCCAGGTCGCTGAGCACGCGAAATGACGACTCGCAGGCGGCATCGAGGCCGTTCGATAGAGACAGAGACGGATTCGTTCTTTCTGAGGGATCCGGCATTTTGGTTCTGGAAGAAGAAGGTCATGCCAGGAAACGCGGTGCGCATATTTACGCCGAACTGCTCGGTTACGGTGCGACCGACGATGGTCATCACATTACCGCCCCCTTGCCGGACGGGGATGGTGCAGCGGCGACAATGAAGCAGGCGCTGGCTGACGCCGGTCTGGCGCCGGAAAAGATAGACTATATTAACGCACATGGGACAGGTACCGGTCTGAACGATGTTGCTGAGAGTTCGGCTATTAAAAATGTCTTCGGCCGGCACGCATATAAAACACCGGTCAGCTCGACTAAGAGCTGCCTCGGACATCTGCTTGGCGCCACTGGTGCGGTAGAACTTATAATATGCGTAAAGGTCATTAACGAATCGATCATTCCCCCTACGATAAACCTGGAAAATCCGGATGAGCGATGCGATCTCAAGATGGATTTTGTGCCTCTTGAAGCTCGCCGGGTGAAGGTCGATATCGCGATGAGCAATTCTTTCGGCTTTGGGGGCCATAATGCCTGCCTGGTCGTGGGGAAGGCCTGAGCAAAGCCGGCACTAAGGACAAATCCGAATTCGTTGCAGGCCGGTCTTTTCTCGTGAGCATATAAGTTAAGATGGATTTGAAATTCCTTACCAAAGTATCCGCACTAAAGTTATAATTCGAGGACATTAAACACGGTATGTGTAAATATTGTTTTGCTGAAGCGTTGAGATGGATTTAATCCTGCATATCATACTTCTGGTTAGTGGGCTTGTGATATTGTGGAAGTCTGCCGAGCTGTTGGTGGCCGGTGCGGTTGGATTGGCCCGGATGCTTGGTGTCAGCTCACTTGTCGTCGGGCTGACGGTTGTGGCTATGGGAACTTCGGCGCCCGAGGTTGCTGCAAGTATTGCCGGTGTTTTGCGAGAAGCTGGCGGCGGGGATTTAGCTATCGGCAACGTTTTCGGCTCAAACATCGCTAATTTGGCGCTCGTTGGCGGTCTGGTCGCCCTGATTCGGCCGCTCAGGGTTCAAAGGCAAACGTTGTTCCGTGAGATACCGGTCATGTTGTTAGTTGCACTGTTTTTGTGGCCATTTCTGCGTGATTCACATATCGCCAGGCCGGAAGGTGTTATCTTGTTAGCCGTGTTTGCAATATTGATTTTTCTAACGGTTTATGCGGCCCGGCGGGAATCTAAGCAGCCTGGGCGTAAAGCCGAAAGCCTTGAGCCTGATGCGAAACATGACACACGAAGCGCACAGAAGAATATACTGTTCATTCTCATCGGATTGGCGGGCCTGGCATTGGGGGCAAAAATGGCTGTGGAGGGGGCCGTATTTATCGGCATAGAGATCGGCTTGAGCGAAAGGGTCATTGCACTGACCCTTATTGCGTTCGGCACTTCACTTCCGGAGCTTGTAACCTGTGTTGTAGCCGCCATCAAAGGCCACCACGACATTTCGGTCGGCAACCTTGTAGGCTCGAATATCTTCAATACGCTTCTCGTGACCGGTGCGGCGGGCACTGTCCGGCCGTTCGAAGTCGGACCTCGTCTGGCAGGAGGAGTCGATTACTGGATCATGATTGTAATCAGTGCGGCATTTACCGCTGCTATAATAATCGGCAAACGCGTTATTGGCCGAGTGTGCGGTTCACTGCTGGTTTGTGCATACTTTGGCTATATCATTTACCTCTTATCAACTTAGCCCCAGTCTGATGCATCCGATTAATGCGAAGCGTGCCGGCCGCATTCTATATGCGACCGGCAAACTCTGCTTCGTGGAGGAGGGTATGACTTACTATTGTGTATTCGACCGCTTCTGATTCTGTAATTTTAATTGCTCATTTCATTTTTATAATAATCGACTAATCAAAACTATAGCTAAGTGCCGACATTGATGCCGAACGTAACGCTTTTTTCAATAATTTTATAAGCTGCCCCCGGTGATCCGTCATAGCTCAAGTAATAGCCGTTACTTAGAGAAATAAAATAAACTTGTCCTGAATTGGCTTTTTTTCAAATTAGCCACGAATTAACAAGAATAAATGCCGGATTTCTCGACTGCCCCATTCGGCTTCGCTCAGGGCTAAAGGCTGCGCTTCGCTCGTAATGACAAGAGGGATATTATTTGCTCGAAATGATAAGGGGGGACATGATTCGTTCGAAATGGCGCAATACGCAATACGCACGACGCAATACTACTATAGGTTATATTCCTTGATTTTTCTGTAGAGCGTTCTTTCGCCGATGCCTAAGATTTTGGAGGCTTTTTCGCGGTTTCCTTTTGTTTTGGCAAGGGTCTCTTCGATGGCCTGTTTTTCCAGCTCGTTGAGCGAGACATCTCCCAGTGCCGGTTGCTTGCTTCCGGCTATCAATTGCCGTCTTTGTGCTATATCGGGCGGGATGTCGCGGGCATCCAGCCGGTCACGGTCGCACATAACGACCATTGTCCTGATAGTGTTTCGAAGCTGTCGAACGTTGCCGGGCCAGTCATAGTGTGAAAGGACTGTCAGTGCGGCGTCGGTTATCCCCGTGACTTCCGAGCCGACCTCCGTGGCGGCCTCTTTGAGAAAATAGTCGATCAATGCCGGGATATCTTCCGTTCTTTCACTCAGGGCCGGCAGAGAAATGTTTACACCCTTGATTCTGAAGTATAAATCCTGTCTGAATTTTTTCTCTTCTATAAGCTCAGGCAGGTTCTGGTTCGTCGCACTGACGATGCGGACATCGACCACAGTCGATTTATTCGAGCCGACCGGAATGATAACTCCATCTTCGATAACGCGCAGAAGCTTGGCCTGTGAAGTGGGCGACATATCGCCTATCTCGTCCAGAAACAGCGTTCCTTTATCTGCAATCTCGAACAGGCCTTTCCTGTCGCTGGCCGCTCCGGTAAAAGCGCCTTTGATGTGTCCGAACAATTCGCTTTCCAGCAGCGTCTCTGTCAGGCCGGCACAGTTTACCGGCCGGAATGATTTGTTCCAGCGAAGCGAATTGACGTGAATCGCCCTTGCCAGCAGCTCTTTGCCCGTTCCGGATTGGCCTTCGATCAGGACGGATATATTGGTCGGTGCGACGCGCCGAAGGACCTCGAATATGCCCTCCATCGCCGGGCTGTTGCCCCATACTCCTTCAAAGACAAAATCCTCTTTGCCTGCTTTGGGTTTTTGTGTCCGGCGTTCAATGGCGGTTGAGGCCTTTTGGCAGGCCTGGGTCACAAGCGTGCGAAGCTGGCCGATGTCAATCGGTTTGACAAGGTAATCGTAAGCGCCCCGCTTAATGGCTTCCTTGCAGGTGTCGATAGTGCCGTAGGCGGTTATCAGGATGACTTCCGTGCTGTCATTGTACTTTTTGGCTTCTTCGAGGATGCCCAGCCCATCAATGTCGCCGCCCAGTTTCAGGTCTGTAACAACAACATCTACCTGCCGGCTGCGCAGAATCTCCAGCGCATCGTTGCCGTCGTAAACAGCAATCGCCCGCGCGCACAATTTTTCGAGTGATTCGGCAAGTCCGTCGGCGTGGTCACGCTCATCGTCGACAATCAGAATTACGCCTGCTTTTTGTCCCAAACTGACACCTCACTGGGGCTGTATAGGCAATCTTATCTCAAAAGATGTCCCTTTTCCGGGCTCGCTATTGACCGATATTGAGCCTTTGTGCGCCTCGATAATTTTCTTTGCCGTCGGCAGGCCCAGGCCGCTTCCCTGCGGACGAGACGTATAATAAGCATCGAAGATGTGCGGCAGCTTGTCCGGCGTAATACCGGAGCCGGTATCGCTGATCTGAATTAAAGCGTCTTTTTCCTGCCTATCCGTTCTTATCATTAAGTCTCCGCCGCTGCTCATAGCCTGCTGGGCGTTAATAAAAAGATTCAATATTACCTGTTTTAACATATCCGCATCGATTTTGCAAACAAGCGGCTCATTATGCAAGCCCTGATGGATGGTGACCGAACGGCTGTGGGCCTGCGGCGAATAAAAATCGATCATGTCGCTGACAAGCTCATTGATGTCGATACTTACTAACTGTAATTCGGTCCTGTCAACGTAACGCAAAAAGCTGTCGAGTATCTGCTCGACCCGGTCAGTTTCTTTTTGGACGACGGCTAATTTCCTGATTGCCCTTTTGAGCTTCGTGCCGTTTTTATCAGCGGCGATTTTGCCGGATTCGGCACGAACCGAATCCTCCAACTCTTCTCTGACAAGATTCAAATTAATCTTAACAGTAGAGAGGGGATTCTTGATCTCATGGGCAAGTCCGCCGGTCAGCTTGCTTAATTCTTCAAGCTGTGCAAGGTGATTATTTCTATCCCCTTTAGTCCCGGCAATTCTTTTACATAGCAATAGCACAGAGATCGTCAGTAAGCCAACAACAAAACCGCTAACAAACTGCAGCACTTATTTTTCCTCTGGCTTTTCTTTTTTCTTTGTTTCGATAAGAGCGGCTTTGCGGGAAAGTTTCAGTCTGCCCTGATCGTCGATCAATATGAGCTTTACCTGTATCAGGTCACCCATTTTGCAGACGTCTTCGACGTTCTTGACGTAACCATCGCTAAGCTCGCTAATGTGGCACAAGCCTTCGACGCCCGGCACGATTTCCACGAATACTCCGAAATCTTTTACAGAGACCACTTTTGCCTGTTCATATATCCGCCCTACTTCAGGCGGCGTTGTGATCGACTCGATAAATTCCTTGGCCTTGAGGTGACCGTCGCCGCCGAGACAACTGATATAAATGGTTCCATCCTCTTCGATTTCGATTGTCGTGCCGGTCTGTTCCTGAATGCCCTTGATCATTTTACCGCCCGGACCGATGACCTTGCCGATAAATTCGGGATCGATTTCGATGCTTATCAGTTTCGGTGCATATACGCTCAGTTCGGACCTGGGCTTATCAATAGCCTGAGCCATGGTTTCCAGAATCTTCATCCTCGCGGTTTTTGCCCTCTTAAGTGCCTCGACCATGATATCATGCGCCAGGCCCTCGGCTTTTATGTCAAGCTGTATTGCAGTAATGCCGTCAACTGTGCCCGCAACTTTGAAATCCATCTCGCCGAAATGGTCTTCCTCGCCGGCGATATCGGTCAGCAGTTCGTTCCGGCCGTTATCGTCACTGATCATACCTATTGATATTCCGGCGACAGGTTTGGTAATTGGGACACCCGCATCCATCAGGGCCAGTGTGCCGCCGCAAACCGAAGCCATGGAACTCGAACCGTTCGATTCGGTAATATCCGAGACGATTCTGACGGTATAAGCGAATTTATCATTCTGCGGCCTTACTGCCTGCAGCGCCTTTTCCGCAAGAGCCCCGTGACCTATTTCTCTTCGGCCGACTCCGCGAACAGGTCTAACTTCGCCAACGGAGAATGGCGGGAAATTGTAATGCAGCGTGAAGTTCTGAGCGTACTCCTCTAACAGACCGTCAATGATCTGCGCGTCCCTGATGGTACCCAGGGTCACACTTACGAGCGATTGTGTTTCGCCACGTGTAAATAGCGCCGAGCCGTGATTTCTGGGCAGAATACCGACTTCACATGATATTGGACGTACATCATCGTAGCCTCTGCCGCCAGATCTCTTGCCGTTCAGCAGCAATTTCTTTACAACCTGTCCCTCGATTTTCCCGAGGATTCTCTTGACCATTCCTTTGTTATATACGGCATCGGCATCCTTTTGCGCTTCCGGACTATCCTTATCGAGACAGTATTTCTCTTTAACCTGTTCGAATAATTCTTTCACGGCGGTTTTCCGCTGCAGCTTGTCCGGCATCTGTTTAAGCTCGTAAAGTTTATCCGATATTTCAGATGTGATTTTCGCTTCGAGCTGCTCGTCGCTTTCCACGAGGGGGATTTCCTTCTCGACTCCCACTTTCTCGCGGAGTTCTTCAATCATTTCGCAGACCTCGCGGACGGTTTTCTGTGCGGTTGCGATCGCTTCGGCTATCACGTCTTCCTGCAATTCTTTTGCCCCGACCTCAATCATGTTAATGGCATCTTTTCGGCCGCCAAGAAGCAGGCTCAGGTCACCCTCTGCAATCTGAGCATGCGTGGGATTGACTACAAATTCCCCGTTTACTCTGCCTAATCTGCAGGCGCCGGTGGGACCCATAAACGGTATCTTGCTTATTGTAAGCGCGGCACTGGCCCCTATCATGGCCAGAACATCGGGGTCATTTTCAAGGTCGGCACTTAAAACGTTTGCTATAATCTGCACTTCCTGGAAGTAACCCTCGGGAAACAACGGTCGAATGGGCCTGTCGATCTGCCTGGCCGTGAGTGTTTCCTTCGTGCTTGGTCTTCCCTCTCGCTTAATAAAGCCGCCCGGAAACTTGCCGGCTGCACTATGTTTCTCGCGATAATCGACACTAAGCGGGAAAAAATCGATATCCTCGAATCTCGGCGGGGCCGTGACCGCGGCAACAAGAACAATAGTATCTCCATACTGGACGACTACTGCTCCATCCGCCTGTCTCGCAATTTTACCGGTTTCGATGGATAAGGTTCTGCCCCCTATTTCTCTTTCAACTCTACAAAAATCAATCATATATTACCTCTTTGGTAGGTTATGCAATAAGATGGTCTTGGCTCACACTGCTTTGTGCGGGGCAAGTGGTTCGTACTCTTAATGCTCTTGTTATTTACGCAAGCCAAGACGGGAAATAATTCCCTGGTAGCGTTTGACGTCTTTTTTGCTCACATACTTGAGCAGTGCTGATCTGGTACCAACCATTTTCAGCAAGCCACGCCTGGATGCATGGTCTTTACGGTGGGTTTTGAGATGCTCGGTAAGGTCATTAATCCTTCTCGTCAATATCGCAACCTGTACTTCGGGTGAACCGGTATCGCTCTCGTGAGTCTCAAAATCATCAATAATCTTCTCTTTTTCCTGCTTCTTCAGCATCTTTTAGATAAATCCTTTCTTACATACTTTTTCAAACATCATATAATCCGGACCGGGAATTTTAATCGAATATTAAAGTGTTTGCAAGTCTTTTTTCCAACGTATTTTAAAAAAGATTTGTCATGGCCGGCGTAAAACCGGCTTCTCAGATGGCATCCTGTTGCTTAAAACAGAAACCTGACCGTATGGGAAGGCAATTGCCTGCCATTATATGGGGATTTGCTGCCCGGCATGCTTAATTATTGTTGCCAGGCGTCTTTTGTTCGAGGAAGGCTTCCAGGATTTCTGCTGCGGCTACGGCGTCAATTCGTTTTTTTATTTTGCCTCTCGTAAAGTCCGCTGGAGCAAGTTTCTCCTCGGCACTGAAACTGCTCAGGCGTTCATCCTGGAGGTGGACTTCAACGGAGAGCCGGTCTTTCAACTGTTCGGCGAACTTTCGAACGAGTTTTGTTTGGGAGCTTTCCGAGCCGGTCATGTTCAAAGGCAGCCCCAGCACAACTGCTTCGACATTCTCGGCCTCGACTATCTCTGCAATCTTTTTCAGCAGTTCTTTCTGGCCATGTATTACGGCCAGTGGTGAGGTAATGGTCTCGGCGGCATCGCAAATTGCCAATCCCGTACGTTTGGTTCCGTGGTCTATTGCCAGATATCTCATTTTAATTTTGCGTCTCGGCTGGATTACATCCTGCTGCGTCATAGAAACTTTTCGCCGGTATTTTGTTTTATCAGTTCAAGCAGTTCCTTCAGTCTGTGGGTCTGGTCGATGTGGCAAATAAGTGTGGCGTCCGGACTGTGGGCCACGACGATATTTTCCAGGCCAATCGCGGCGATAAGATGGCCTTTGTCTTCGGTTACTATGATGCTGTTTTTACAGTCAAGCAGCTCGCTCTGGCCTGCTACAACGATATTGTTGCTCTTGTCGGAACTGATAATGTCGGCAAGTGCGGCGAAGGAGCCCATATCGAGCCAGCGAACATCAAGCTTTATGGCATTGACTCTGTCGGCCTTTTCCATCACGGCGTAGTCAATGCTGATTTTGGGCAGCTTTACAAACCAATCCTGAAGTGTTTGCTGTTGACTTGGGCTGTCCCAGGCTGCTTTAATTTTGGTCAATGGCTCGGTGGCTTCGGGCAGAAACTTCCCCAGATTAGCCAGGATTGTTTTGGCCTTCCAGACGAACATGCCGGAGTTCCAGAAGTATTGGCCGGAGTCAAGATACTTTTTGGCAGTTTTTTCGTCAGGTTTTTCACTGAATGCGTCTACGGAGTAAATTTTGTTTTTGCATTCAGGACATTTCCGGCTATTATCGCATTTTATATAACCAAGCGATGTGCTTGCAAAAGTAGGCTGGATTCCGAAAGTAATCATATCGTCCGGGTTATTGTTGATAAAGGCCAGAGCATCTTTGAGGCCCTGTTGCAGCACTTCGGCGGGTTCTATTATCTGGTCGGCGGTGAGAACGGCGATTGTAGCTTCGGAGTCATATTTGCTCAGAACGGTTGAGACCAGCCCGATAGCACCGGCGGTATCGCGTACGGCCGGTTCGGCTATGACATTGTTAAAGGGCAGCTCGGACAGGTCTTCGCGGACCACATCCGCATAGCCGGCATTCGTAAGGACAATAATGTTTCTTATGTCGAATATGGGCCTCAGACGTTCGAAACAACAACGAAGAAGCGTCTTGCCGTCGAGGAGCTTTAAGACCTGTTTGGGGCGTTTTTGCCGGCTGAGAGGCCATAATCTCTTACCTGTCCCCCCTGCCATTATCACTGCGTAATCCATATTCGTCTCCAGTAATCCCTAATAAAATCCAATGTACATTAAACAATAAAATCTTCGTCAATTTCAGTTTTCGATTGAATCTCCTGTGCGAAGTCTTCGTAACCTTCCTTACCCATAAGGGCAAAAGTGGCTTCTTTGCCTAATTCGACGGCGGGTTGGTCATACGGATTGATATTGAATAAGGCCCCGGCAAGAGAGGTCGTCACCTCATACAGATAAATGAACTGCCCGACGGTGTAAGCATTTACCTTGTCGAAGATAACGGTCAGATTGGGACGCTTACTCTCCAGAAGGGCATATTCGGTCGCTTTCTTTTCGTTGTTGAACAATGTACTCATTTTCTTGCCGGCGAGAAAACCAAGTTCCGGCGCGCAATCTGGTGCCGGACCGATCTTCAGGGGCCTGGCAAAATTGTTGACCTGGAGGAAGGTGAACAATTTATCATTGGGGCCTTCGCGATATAACTGCACCTGGCTGTGCTGATCGGTCGTGCCGAGTGCCTTAACCGGTGTCGGGCCTATCCAGGCTTCTCGTTTATCCAAATCCAGTTTCTTGCCGAGACTCTCCGCCCATAATTGCCGGTACCAGTCGGCCATATCCTTCAGGGCATAGCTGTAAGGCATCATTACTGAGATTGGCTTGCCGTGCGTATAGTAATGATAGTTTATCGCCGCATTAATCGCCGCAGGATTCTCCAAAAATCGCGTGGTTTTCACACGAGCATCCATATCACGAGCACCGGTGAGAAGTTGACTTATATTGATGCCGCACATCGCGGCGCTGAACAGGCCGACTGCACTTAGGATGCTGAACCTGCCACCGACGCCATCGGGAACTTCGAGTGTTTGAAGCTTGTCGCTGTCGGCTATTGTTCGTAGAGTACCCGCCTTTGCGTCAGTAGTCGCCACAACCTGCTTTTGATAACCGGCCTTGCCGAGCGCATCAATGAGCATTTCACGAATGATCATGAACTGTGCTGCGGTTTCGGAGGTTCGGCCTGACTTGCTTATTACGTTAAAGACGGTTCTTTTAAGTTTACGTTTTGGCTGTATGTAGTCAAGAAAAGAGCCGAATTGATCGGGATCGACGTTATCGAGAACAAAAAGCTGCGGTCTCTTGGATTGCTTGTCCTTGGGATTGGGCAAAAAGGGGCGTAAAGCCGTATCCAAAGTGATATTCCCCAGAGCCGAGCCGCCTATACCTAAGACAACGAGATAGTCGCATTCTTTTCGAAGAGTTTTCACGAGTGTATTTACACGCATTGAAATGCGTTTGTTGTAGGGCAGGTCTCTGAACGGAGTCTCGCCGGCTTTTCGCTGTTTGTTTATCTTTGAAATCAACGGTTTTATTTTCTTTTCCAGCGATTTTAGCTGCCTCGGCGTGATTCCATCTTTTGCGCCGATTACAGCAGATGTTACATTCTTGTAGTCAATTTCGATTTGCGGTTTTGCCACTCGTTTTTCCTTTTCTCAATGTACCAAAGCCTATTATAAGTTCTCCCATGATAGAATATTAAAGACTACTGCAAGATATTATCACTTTGAGTTGAAATAATCAATAAGTACGCACTGATCACGTTTTCAATTGAACATCCATTATTTCCTTCGCGGCTTTGTCGCGCCGGAAAGTGCCGGTGAGCTTTTTGCCGTCGACCTGCGCGCTGACTTCATATTCGCCAAGGAAACCGCGGAATCGTGCTGTGCCTTCTGTATCTGTTGTTGTTTGCAGTTGAGTCCACCATTGGCCTTTGATGAGGCGTTCTAATTCTTTATAGGCGGGTTTCGGCGTCATATCCGCTCGGACAAGGCCGGCCGGGGCTTGCTGCCAAGCATTCTGGTCGGTGAAGTCCCACCATGTGATGGCCTCGACAGCTGGGTGCGAGAACAGTACACGGTAAAACTCGGCGATCCGCTCGGCCTGGCGTTTTTCCCCTTCGGGCGTAGTGGTCCAGCGGAAGTTTGTATCTTCGCGTTTTTTACGGAGTTCCCAACCCTGCATGCCTGAGACAAGGGTAGTCTCCGTGAAATGCAGGGGTTTGCCGAATTTGGCGAAGCGTTCGCAAACCTCCCAGGTCTTTTGCACAGGCCAGCAGCCGCCGTGCATGTGAGATTGAATACCGATTACGTCGTAGAGCGGCTGATCGTTTTCGTCGAGAAGTTCCGAGATTACCTTTTTCTCATAGTCCGGGTCCGTTCGGTAATCGTTGATTAGCAGTGTGGCTTTTGGATTGGCCTGCCGGGCCGCTTTGAACGCCTCGCGGACATACGTCCCAATGCCCATTTTCCGGATAGCCTCGGTTAAGATCGGCGCCTGCTTCTTGATGCTGTCCCGGTCGTAATGCGTGGCCTCGTTGACTACGTCCCAGATATCAATGTCGTTCTTGAATCGCTGAACACATCTACCAATACGTTTTAGCTGAAGCTGCATCGCTTTATCCGGATCGTCCGGCAGCCACCGCGGGTCTACGTAGTTCCAGGCCAGAGGATGGCCCTTGGTTGTAATATTGTGTGCCTTGCACCAGCGGACGATTTGGTCGGTACGCTCATCGTCAGGCCGGCCCTGTCGCCTCTCGTAACTCCACCAATAGAACGGCAGCGTCGCGAAGTTCAGAAGCGCCGCGAAGCGTTCTTCGTAGGCGGCGTTATCTTCCGGCGTCCTGCACCGGCCCAGTTTGAAAATATTGCACCCGAAGAGAAACTTGTGTCGCTTCTGCTCGATCTTTACAGAAAGGCCGTTCTGAAGCGGTTTTCCATCCGGGCCGGCAAGTTTCAATACCGCCTCGCCCTTGCGGTGCTTTTCGATGCGGGCATCAGCCTGATCGAGTATCTCGTTTCTTTGCTCTGTTGCGGCAAGCAGCGGCCTCGAAAATGCTGCCGAAGCCGCGCTAAATCCTGTCGCTTTTAGGAAATCACGCCGGTTCATAAGAGTCTCCTTCCGGAAAAAGAGCACCATGTCAGATATGGGGCTCAATTTGTTGTTAAATTTATCGGTGCGGTGTAAGACGATCAGTTGGCGGCATATTAAGAGCCTTGACAAGGTATTCAACAACAACATTGATATTCTTTGTAGAGTGTGGCACGTACCAGCCGGTCAGCCAGCCATCTTGTCCTTGAAAGTTGTTGACAAAATTCACTTTGAATCCTTCATTGCGAATCTCTTCTTCATATTTCCGACGTAGATCCAAGTCGATTTCATTTTTCCGACGTAGATCCAAGTCGATACGCAGGTTTTTCTTCTGTACGTAGATATATGCCTTATCCTTGCCATCTCCTACGCTGTAACCGAAGTAGGGTGGCTTATTACTTGTATTGAACTTTTCCGACAATTTAGGCTCAGCTTTTGCCAACTTCTTTCTTATCTTATCGAATGCTGTCATACAATATCCCTGCAATTCGGGTTGAAAGAAACAGTCGTCAAGGAGGGTAGACTTCGCCTGAAACATTTGTTTGCCAGGGTGTGGGATTATTCTACATACGTTATTATAATTATACACTGGGATTTCCTATATAAACTTCACTACTGCTTTCCAAATACCACACTTCGTATACCCAACAGAATACACCACAAAACGAGATTATTCAAAGGAAAAACGAGTGGCTTAAAACATAAGCAGTTTCTGCGGTTTTAGACGTGGTTTTGTAATTTAACTTATGCTTAAATTTCTACAATCATAGTCTCACAGTCACGCATTACAAATTTAGTGCGTGGCTAAATCGCCCCAATAAACTCGCTTTTCATTGAATACATGAGCCTATCGGTTTTCCAGCCTGGTGTCAAGATTCTTAGGCTTTTGATTTTCGTTTGGCATACACGTCACTGAGCTTTTGACTTCGTTTGGCATGCACATCAGTGATATGATTCACGCATGTTAATTCGGCATCTTCGTAGAATTTGTAGGAGTTCTTCTCCGTGACTTCTTGGCCCTTGGCTATAGACAATTTCCTTACGAATTTAAGTACTTTGATGTTGGTAAAGCTCGCCGTGTGGCTGTGAGCAAATATGTTTCGGACAGCATGTAGCTGCTTCAAATCATTAAAAACTATTTTGTCGATAAGCCCCAGGATATATGCAAGTCTTGCCTTTTGGACCATGTTAATGCCATTTATCAGCTTCTTAACTTCTCTGATTCGTTGTGGAAAGGTTTCTTCAATGATATATTCAAGCTCTTGGTTAAGTGTTAAATTCCTCAGAAATACGCGTCTTGCCTGCTGATCTTCCAGTAAATAATCCCAATGCTTGCGGTTTATCGTAACCTTTGGATCCTTGCCTTTCGCTGCCATAACGTTCTCCTAAGATAGTCTAAAATTTTCCCTACACACCTTCAGTGTAAATCCTTTCCGCTTGGTGTCAAGAATCTTCTTGACATTACCGGCTCCCTATCATATTGGTTCGATGATATGATAGGGAGCCGGTATGAGTTCTTACACAGAAACTTTATAAAGCGAAGTCAAGGAGACAAATTATGGATGCGGAACTATCAAAAGTAGAGATTGCAATACTTGAGCTTTATTGCGTGAAGGATATGAATCAGCAACTCACGGAAGAAGACATCATCCGTAACCTAATTCTATGCCCTTCTTTTAGTGCGGAAGAAATCAAACGTGCGATTAAAAAACTGATACACGACAAGATGATCTCGGCGGTGTATCTTCTTACTGACGAACGAGGCAAGCCATACATCAAAGCAATAATGAGAAATTAGGCTTAGTTTTCATTAACATCTCGCCGAACGTCGATTAGATTAGATATTAAGTGCGTATTACACCCGTTTTCCGCCTTTTGGAAATTTAACCCTAACTTAAATTACCAAGTGTCTGCTCATACAACCTTTTTGAGCATTTAGTCAAAAGAAAGCATCTAAACCCTGATTTTCGCCCCAGGCTAAGTATCTATTTCTGAAAGGTTGGCGTATTTTACCATGAGTGACTTTGTCTGTCCAGAGTTGAATTTAATGACAACAACGCTGTTTTCACCCATGTCGACAAACTGTTTGATCCTGCCGAGGCCGAATTTTTCGTGCCGGATCAACTGGCCGGTCTTGAAAACCGGCACAGTTTGGCTTGTGGTGTCATATTCATTGTCATCATCGATTTCAAAGTCGTCTTCCGGAGCTTGTTCGGTGAAGTCTGCGCCGAGTTCGAAAAGAAACTGAGATGGTATGGTTCGCAGGAACTGGCCTCGCACGGTTCGGTAGCGGGCGTAACTGATAAACAAATCCGCTTTGGCACGCGTAATTCCGACAAAAAAGAGCCTGCGTTCCTCCTCTAATTGTTCATCTTCCTCGCCTGTGATACTTCTTTCGTGCGGCAGTAAACCCTCTTCGACGCCGGCGATAAAGGCGTGTTCGAATTCGAGTCCCTTTGCCGCGTGCAGTGTCATCATCGCAACACGGTCGCTGGCGGCGTCGTAAGCGTCGGCGTCACTGAAAAGCGATATTTGCTGAAGAT
>SDBT01011336.1_pt1 | contig 14353 bp, 13 predicted proteins | sample 2277101 | NCBI WGS metagenome assembly SDBT01 (sample SAMN10404973, study PRJNA504765) | marine sediment metagenome | isolation source: marine sediment core GS10_PC15, 103 cmbsf | place: Arctic Ocean: Southern Knipovich Ridge | collected 2010 | reverse complement strand
CCGATCCTCATCTGATAGAACTCTTAAATGTGTTTCCATGGATCACTCCTCTTCTCTTAGTTCTTTTTCTGCAGCTTTAACGATCTTGGTCAATTCTTTTTGCTGTTCATCGCTGAGCGGTTCTGGATGGTGGTTCTCAAGGATCCAATCCGTCTTTTCCCTGGCAACCTCAAGAACATCCCGGTACTCTCCATCTTTGGCGGGTACAAGCTGAATTTCAGAAAAATCGAGTTTCCGGAAATATTCCCTGGTATGGCGCTCCCTGAGGAAATGCCCCCGGGGTCCGACAGCATCGATCACATCCAGTGCCATATAGTCAAGTGATGTTTCTAACTCAGCCAGATCAGCTCTAACGGCATGATAAAGCTCAGCATCAAGGACTAGCGCTTCTGGGACCAAAAGGGTGCTGCCCCGCAGCAATCCCATACCGCTGCCGGTTTCTGCGCCGCATAAAGCGCACAACAGGGAAGTTTTACCACCGCCGCTGGCAAATTCCCATCCCAGGGAATGGGCACCAGAGCCGAATGATCCTGCCAGGGTAGACAGGCCCCACATATGGGCCAATTCAACGCCTATAGCATAGACATAGCTATCAAGGCCGTAATAAGCTCCTGTGCGAGGATGGGTCATTCCCGGCATAAGTGAGTGATAGACAGGCGCACCGGGAAAAGCCATTTGGATCAACACGATTGCGGACAGGATCTCCGCATCTCCTAGAACAATGGTGCCTGCGATGGTAGCTGGTGCAGTTGACCCGGTGTTGGGCATGGACATAAATCCCACAGGAATCTCCGCTTCAGCCGCCACTAGGGCAGCATCCATAGCCCCCTCATCCATCGCCAAGGGCGCGATGGTGCAGATCAACAGTGACAGCGGAGGGTTTTTCTTTAATCTTTCATCGCTGCCAGCTACAACCCGGGCCATTTCAATTGCGTGGCGAGTGGTTATTTCTTCCACTATCGTTGGGGTTTGTACATGTTTGAGGGTGTTATTAAAGGAAGCTTCCAGCTCATGAAGAGATGGAGCAATGGGATGATCCTGGGCGCTGACCATCGGCCAGTAAAAGCTGATACTGGATAGATAATCAGCTATGCGAGCGGATTTGGCGACATCATCCTTAATGGATGATCGGAGTTCCCTGGTCTTATAGTCAATGGTTTTTGTGCCGGTACCATCGGTGGCTTCATAGGTAACCGGTTTTGAGAGGTCCAGATCAAATTCTTCTGTACGGCCGCCCATGGTGTAATAACGAGGCACATGGGATAGCGCCTTCATGATCACATCCTGGGACAGTTTGACGATCTGGGTTTCAAAATCAACCTGGGCGCCGTTCTCAGCATAGATCCTCAGCGCACGCTCTGAGGGACATTTGAACCCTGTTTTTTCCAGGATCTCGAACGTGCCTGATCTGAACTGTTCCAGTTTTTTATCGGTCAGAATGCGGATCTGATATGAAGGAACCAGGGGTTCGATTGGGGGTGTAGGGGTTGACATATTTCATTCCTTTGATTATTCAATCAAATTTCAGTCTGAATACAATTTTACTAAATCTTGATAACTATCAACTCGCCGGTCCCGGTATGGAAAGGAGGATAGTTTTTTGGTATCTTCAACCTGCTCCAGGTCTACAGGACAAATCAGGATCTCTTCCTGATCTTTTGAGGCATCTTTGATGATCATCCCGTCCGGGTCAGCGACAAAACTCTGGCCCCAGAAGTTGATGCCCTGCTCACCATTTGGACCAACTCCGCTGGATTGGTCTGGAGGATTTGAAGGATCAAGTTCAAATCCAACCCGGTTGACCGCAGCCAGAAAACAGGCATTGGCAACCGCGTGCCCCTGCTGGACGGTTTTCCAGGCGCTGTCATATGTGGGTCCTTCTGCGGCCCGGGAAAACCCAATAGCTGTGGGGATAAAAATGATCTCAACTCCCTGGAGACCTAACAACCTGGCAGCTTCGGGGAACCATTGATCCCAGCAGATCAAAACCCCGATTTTCCCGAATTTTGTGTCAAATACCTTGTATCCCAGGTCACCCGGCGTAAAGTAGTACTTTTCATAATAGTGGGGGTCATCTGGGATATGCATCTTGCGGTATTTACCCAGATAACTTCCATCAGCATCTATCACAACAGCAGTGTTATGGTAAATACCAGGAGCCCGCTTTTCAAATAAACTGGCGATCAGGACAATCTCCAACTCAGCTGCAAGACCTCCCAGTTTCTGGATGGTGGGATTTTTATCATCAATAACCTCCGCCAGATCAAAATAAATCGAATCCTCAATCTGGCAGAAGTAAGGTGATTTAAACAGCTCTTGGGTGCAGATAATCTGTGCACCCTTCCCGGCTGCTTTTTTTATATAGTCGATTGTCTTTTTTAGGTTAGCTTCAATATCCTCCTGACACGACATTTGGATCAAGCCAAGATTTATTTTTCTATCCATAACAGGCTCCCTATCATTTTTTACTCGTAAGGGGTTGCTGCTGGGTCACACAATGCATCATGCCTCCCAGTTCCGCTGTGGCCCAGGCAGGGATACCGATGATGTCACGGTCAGAGAAATGTTCAGCAATAATGCTTTTAGCTGTGGAATCCATCACATCCCCATAAACAGGGACTAGAACCACGCCATTTGCGATATAAAAGTTGGCGTAGGTGGTCAACGATGATATGTTCTCAAAGGGCGGCCTGGTGGAAGATCCAAGGGTAGAAAACATAACGTTTTCAGGTTTAGGTAGTGGTACTAATGTTAATGGTTTTCCAGCCTCTGTTGAAGCCTTATTCAATTCGTCCCGATGCTGCTTTAGATAAGGATAATAGGCATTGGATTCATCATCCGTCCACAAATACATAACTGTCGATTCGTCAATGAAACGAGCACACCCATCCACATGCATATCTGTATCGCTTCCGACAGCATCGCAAAATTCCCTGGTAGCCCCAGATAACCAGATGATGTGTTTTATCCCGAGATAATCCTTAATAGCATTTTCAATTTCTGTTTGGCTTTTTTCCGGATTGCGATTGGGGTTGATGATTGAACTCCGGGTAGCTATTAAAGTTCCACTGCCATTGACTTCAATTCCCCCGCCCTCCAGGGTTATGGGAGCGTTGAATAGAGGCAGCTCAAGCTTCTTGGCAACATTCTCAGGAACTAAACAATCTTTTTGGAACGGGTAACGCTCTCCCCAGCCATTAAAATTCCAGGATGTGACAGCCAGGTCTCCCCGCTCATTTACCAGGAATATTGGCCCACAATCCCTAACCCAGACATCGTCGTTGGGAATAACCTGAATATCAAGATTTTTCTCTTCAATGCCATAATAACTTAGTTGATGGTCCAGGTGTTCCTTCCGGTGATCATCAGGCACAATAATATGCACTATCTCATACTTCTGCAGAACCCTGGTCATTTCCAGCCAGAGGTGTTCCAGGTGCAATTGGGAATCCTGATGGGTATCATTGTGAGGCCAGATCAGCCAGGTACCCTGGTGTCTTTCCCATTCTGCTGGCATCCTGTATCCTAAGGTTCTGGGAGTATCATTCTCCATAATCAGCTCCTATTTTTGCAGCCTTGCTGCTTCCTTATCTGCCGCTGTCAGGATTCGCTTCAACTCTTTTAATTTTTCCTCCGGCAAGGGCTCGGGGTAATGAGTTTCATTGATCTTGTTGAATTCTTCCAACGCGACTTCACGGGAAGGCCTGCGCTGATCACCAAGATATATTTCATCTGTGATCGGACCTAATAAATAATCGCGGATATGTTCCCGGGTATGTTTCTCTCTCAAGAAATGGGAACCAGGTCCGACGGATTTGATCACATCCAAAGCCAGGTCTGATTGGTCAAATTCGACTTTTTTATACGAGTGGTAGACTTCCATACAGATCTCATGATCCAGGATGATCTGTTCAGGATAAAGCAGCATGGATCCGTCCAGCATGCCCATGTATCCACAGATCTCACCTCCGCTTATTGGTATAAAAGCCGCGCCCAAACCAGAAGCGCTGCCTGAATACCAGCCAATATCTTTAGCGTCATTACTGGTCCCCCCTCCTCCCAGGCTGGGAACATTCCAATTGTGGCCAATCTGCACTGTCATTGTGCCAAATGGAATATCCACACCGGTGACATAGCCACCTGTACGGGGATGCATCAGGGAGACTTCTATCGAATGGAATACAGGCGCACCGGGATATGCCAACTGGATCAAAACCATGGCGCTGATAACTTCTGCATCTCCCGCTACCATCGCACCCCAAGGTGTAGCCGGGGCTGTCGAACCCATGGTCGGCATGGCCATGAAACTGCTGGGGATGCCGGCTTCAGCATATACCAGGGCTGATTCAATACCATGTTCGTCATGAGCAAGCGGTGCAATGCTACAGATGTTAGCGCAAATCGGAGGACGCTTGCGGCGTTCTGACTCACTGCCTGCCACAACGGTTGCCATCTCGACCAGGTAACGGGCCAGTTCCGGGAAAACAGTCGTCCCACCCCGGACGTGTTTTAAAGTATTGGTTAACCCTGCATGACATTCATGTAGGGGAGCTGTTAAGCCATGATCCTGGGCACTGACCAACGGCCAGAAAAATCCAATCAGAGGTAATGCATCACTGATCCGGGCCATCCGGGCAACATCTTCTTTACGCGAACTCCTCTCCTGCCGGGTTTCAAGATCGATCACCCGGGTACCACAACCGTCAGTTGACAGATAAGAATGTTTTCCATCCAGGACCAAATCAAATCGTTGTTCTCGTCCCCCAAGGATAAATGACCTCGGAGCTGTCGAAAGTGCTTTATTAACCAGGTCAGGGGAAATCCGCACAATTTGAGTTTCCCAATCCACATCAGCTCCGTGATCAGAAAAGATCGTTAGTGCTTTTTTGGATGGGAATCTTACACCCACTTCCTGCAGGATTTGCAGAGTCCCAGCTTTGAGAATATCAAGCTGTGATTGAGATAATACCTCCCTCTTATTTTCAGATGAATAGGGGAGAATATCTGGTGTTCTGGAAACCATGGTGGCCTCACTTTATTAATAACTGCTCTGCCTTTTCAATTAAACTGTTGATCCTAACGTCTTCCCTCACAGAGTGTTGAAGAGATAAGTTTTAGTAATGTCAATCGTTTAATTCTTTTTCAGCAACCTTTAATATCCGATTAATTTCCTTTTGAACATCTTCTGGTGGAGGTTCCGGATGATGATTTTCGAGGATCCATTTTGTTTTTTCACGAGCATACTCTACTGGAGAACGATACTTGCCCGTATCATCCAGTTGGTGTAAAACACCTCGGACCATTGCCGTCCGCATGTGTTTGCGGGTGTGTTTTTGACTTAAGAAATGTCCCCCTGGTTTAACAGCTTCGATGACATCTACAGCCAAAGTCTCCGGGTTGACATCCATATCAAGCAAGGAATATCGCGCCTGGTGATACAAGTCATCATCAAGAATGATGGCCTCGGGATATAACAGGGTGTAAGTATCTCTCAGTCCAATCCCAGTGACAATTTCGGCTCCGGACAGAGCTACCAGAAGGGGATCAGTTGCTACTTCAGCAGCGGATTGCCAACTATCTAAATCGGAAGATTCAGTTCCAAAGGCACCACCAAGAGCTGGCATTCCCCAATGATGGGCCATCTCTATCGGGGCGAAGCGGACACGGGAATCCAAAGGATACCCCACATAAGCTGCCGTCCGGGGATCTGCCCAGGCATGCAAGATTGAATGGAAAACCGGAGTGCCAGGATTCGCCAGCTGCATAAGCACAGTCGCGCTGATTATCTCGGCGTCACCCACAGCCAATGCCCCTGCATAAGTTGCCGGAGCAGTTGTACCCATAGTTGGCATAGACATGACAACTATTGGAATCCCTTTTTCGCCCATTACCAGGGCGCCTTCTATGGCTTCTTTATCCTGGACCAGGGGTGCAATAGTACAAACTATTAAAGATATCGGCGGGCTGAGTCGGACCTGCTCTTCACTGCCCCGTAATACTGTTGCCATCTCAACCCCATAACGACAAAGCTTTTCCCCCATCAGAGTTACACTCTGGTAGTGTTTCGTATTATTTCTCCAGGTAACATCAAGCTCATGTAAGGGAGAGGTCACACCACAATCCTGAGCACTAACCATGGTCCAGCTAAATGCCATGGAAGAAAGGTAGTCATTGATACGAGCCATCATGCCGACATCAGCTTTCGTTGAAGCCCGCTTCTCACCGGTTAACGAATCAATCACATTATGGCCACAGCCATCATTTGTGAAGAACGAAACCCCATCCTGCAGTTCTAGATCAAACTCCGGGTTTCTTGCTCCCAATCTGAAATACCGGGGCACAGTCGCCATAGCTTTTAAGGCCAGGTCGCGGGGAATCTTGACAATTTGTGACTCTTGATCAACATCCGCGCCATGCTTATTAAAAATATCCAGCGCCTTATCAGATGGAAATTTGACACCGGTATTCTCAAGGATTCTTAGAGTTGCTTCTTGAAGATCATTCAGCTGGGTTTCATCTAAAAAACTTAACCTTCGAGAAGTTCTCATGGGCTCGATCGAGGGCCGGTCCATGCAATTTCCTCCTAAACAGGTGCATCCATCAACCGGTAGGCAATGTCAACGGCTGAAATTGCGTCTTCAGCATATCCGTCAGCGCCGATTTCTTCGGCATATCTATCTGTAACGGGTGCACCACCGATCATTACTTTTACATTGTCTCGTATGCCAGCATTTTCGAGGGCTTCAATTAACTTCTTTTGCTGAAGCATGGTCGTAGTCAGGAGTGCGGATGCGCCTACGATATCAGCTCTATTTTCCTTGGCAGCTTGAACAAATGCTTCAGCACTCTGGTCGACACCTATATCAAAGACCTGGAATCCATTGGCGGTCAGCATAGTGCCTACCAGGGTCTTGCCAATCTCATGTAAATCCCCTTCCACGGTACCAAGCACCACCCTGCCAACTACATCTCGCTCCTGGCCGCCCATCAGGGCTGGTTCAAGCACTTCCAGGGCAGCCTTCATGGCATCAGCGCCGATGATCAATTCCGGAAGGAAATATTCTCCCGACGAAAATAATTCGCCGACTTTTTGAATGCCCGGCATTAAGCCCTGATTGATGCATTCAAGAGCATCTACTTTTTGATCCAGAGCCTCTTTGGCGAACTTTACAGCATCTTCTGGCTCGCCATCAATCACGGCCTGCTCTAATTTACTGATAATTTCTTCTGACATATCAATCTCCTTGTCTAAATATCTTTCTGATTATTTAATTCTAGTTATCAGTCTTCAAATGAAAAATCAGGTATATATCTGCGCAAGATCTGTTCAATCTCGTCTTCTATTTTGCCAGGCAGGTGAGCAGGTTGATGTGAATCCAGGATTTCCTGTGCCTTCCGAATGCAAATTTCTTTCAGGTTCTCTCCCTTTTCTTTCCAGGTCTCGTAAGTATCCCGGCTGATGATTTCAGGATACCAATGGCGCTGGTAATTATTTCGGGTATGTGTGGTTGACATGAAGTTCCCCCGGGGAGTTAATGTTTTGATCAGCTCTATTTCCTCTTGAGGATCATGGATGGTTATCCCGCCCCACATCCGACGTATTCCGGCAATAATCTCGTTATCAAAGATCAGCTGCTGATATGAAATTGTTGATCCAGCATCCGTGGCGCCAACACCATAGATGATCGACGCTGCTTCCTGAAGCAGCGGGATTGCTGTGTTAACCTTTTCAAAGCCGGCTTGAGCATCCAATTCTTTGGCATCCGAGGAAAGACCACCACACATAGAATGGATGCCATAATAATTTGCCATAATAGCTGCGCCGCTGTTGATCATTCCTCTTTCAGGAGCGCCCAATGGAAGCAATCCGGTTTTCATGTCCAGAACTGCTGATACGCTGCCATATAAAAGCGGAATCCCTGGAAAAAGCGTTTGAAGAACCACTATCCAGGCCAGGATATCTGTATTAATGACAATTAATTCACCTAACAGAGTAACCGGGGCAGACGCTCCTCCCATGGCCATACTCAACAAGGTGATAGGCACACCGAACTCAGCCCATTTCAGCATGCAGTGGATATTTTCTGGTGTGAAATAACCCGGACTGATCGGACAATACAGGGTAGCAAAATTAGGTCTGGATTGAAATTCTTTTTCTCCACCCGCAACTGTGAATAACATTTCCACTGCTGCTTCTACACGATCTGGAGCAAGAGTGCGGTGAACGATAGGCTTCTTTGTACACCTTAATAATTCTGCTATTTCAACAAGATCGGAATAATCTCCCTGATCGGTTGCGGTCACTGTGGGCCTGACAATATCAACCTGGGAAAGAGCATCTTGAATAGTTACGATTTGCCTAACATCCTGTCGGGTTGAAGACCGATGTTCCCCGGTGTGCAGATCAAAAACATTTACAGGAGTTCCTGCCCCCATAAAACAAGCTTCGATCCCGAAATTCTTAAGGGGTTCTCCATCTCTGCTGTATAACATAAAATTCCGCGGCAAAGATTTTAAAGCCGATTCCAATAATTCAGACGAAATCAATACCATCTCGGTTTCCAGATCAACCTGAAATCCTGCGGCCTGGAGTTTGATCAGCAGATCGGTATCAGGCACACAAAAACCAACATCCTTTAATATATCCACAGAACCTTCATGGACAACATTAGCAATGGATTCAGAATGTTTTGTCAAACTCATAGTTAATCTCGTATCATCAAAAACACACCGGGGAAATTTCAGGAACTATCTTTCCCCCCCCCCGGAATCAATTTGTTGTTGAGTGAACTCCGGTGGTTGGGCTTCTCCCCACCGATAGGATAGTTTGTGCATCTTGAGGATCATAAAAGATTGAGTGCGTTCGATTCCTTCAATTTGCTGCAATTCGTCATTCAGGAAGGAAACGAAATGATCCCGGTCTCTACAGAAAACTTCCGCAATCAGGTCATATTCACCAGCAGCTTGAAATAAATAGGCTACTTCGGGCAGCTTGGCAATTTCATCGGCTATGGAAGAAACCAGGTTTGTTGTTACAGATATTCCTATCATGGCTGCCTCTTCCCAACCCATATTGTGAGGTTCCACGATGGCTACAACCTGCATTATTCCATTTTCAGAGAGCTGCTTAACTCGCCGCCTGACTGTCCCTTCCGTGGTTCCTAATTCCGCCGCAATGGTTGTGAACGGCATGCGGCCATCATATTGAAGAAAGGATATAATTTGACGATCAAGGTCATCTAACATACTTCAATTTTACTGATATTCGTAGATATGTCAATAGATTTAATAGCATTTCGTTAAGTATTTAGCTCTTTTTTTCGATTATATAGGTTTTTGTTGGATAATTTTTTAGGTGTGTTTCTCAAGGAATAATAGATCCTGATATCAAAAGTGCAATTGCACTCACCAGGATCAGGAACATAAACAAGGAAAATACGCCAAACAGATTTTTAAATTATCATCTGTGCCAGAAAACTTCTGAGCGTTCTATACTTCTTAGTTATCCAGTTATTACTTATTCCATCTATTTACAGGGCTTGCCTTCCTGTGTTCAATCTCACAACCTGCTTACGCAATTGCCAGATAACTTAAAAACAGAAAGGGTAATCCTGGCAGGATCACCCTTCTTGAATTTTTTTTATTTAGGCGCCCTCGGCAGGAATCGAACCTGCAACCGTCGGATTAGAAGTCCGGTGCTCTGTCCATTGAGCTACGAGGGCAAAATACCTGGGTCTGCACCTGTTTTATTTTTTTGGCGCGGGACGGATGCCTTTATATACCCTGGGGCTAGATATGGTCTGCAATATTTTACCAGGCTGCCGGTCCAATTCTTCCGCTAATTCAGCCGGTGAAAGGGGTTGATTGCCATTCGAGAGAAATAACCGGAACAATGCTTCTGTTAAGGTAGTGTGCTCAGTTATGAAATCCTCATCTTTGGCACAATGAGAGATCAGGGTATGCTGCAGTCCATCCACAATCTGGACTTCAGCAGTTTCCGGATCGATCCAGTCGACTTTCTCATCCCCGGAAAAATCTGCATACAGCTTCTGATGTTCTTCACAAAGACAGCTGCGCAGGTATACTCGCCAGGAGCGGTCATGCTCCATCCACCAGTCAAAATCTATTTGAAACGGTGTTTCAACCGTAGGTTTAAGCAAACTTGACAGCTTGGGTTTTGACACCGCAGTTCTCCTCCCCCCAAATCAGGTAAATCTCATTTACTCTCTGAATCATCAAATCGAAAATGCAAATCGCCAACATGGACAAACCAGGGTCTGGTTTCAAGCAGTGAAAGCAGCGGGCCCGGGGGACAGCGCCGGACAGTATTCACAGCTGCATACAGTTCAGTCACATGGACATGTCCCTGGGGATTAAGCTTGGCTAATTCCCTAATAGTATCCACCACAATTTGTTCGAATGGCGGCGGCTCTAACTGATTTTTTTTCCAAACCTGATCTACTGGTCCAATATCCGGGATGACAACCGCCATCCTGGGATTATAATCCGACGAAATAATCTGTTTTAGTGTCGCAAAGACCAATTCTCCATCTGAACCAACCAGGATGGTGCGCATCCATTCCTTTGTAGAGCGGGAGCTCTTGGTTTCAACGATGACTTCTCCCGGCTCTGCCCCAGGTTTAATATACATAATTCCCCCGGGAATCAACCCATTCTTGTCATACCAATCTTTTAATCCCGATACATAGCGTTCTTTACGAACAACCCAACCTGGAAAACGCTCCCCGGAGCTGCCGTCAATTAATGTAAACCGGATCCTGGGGGCTTCGTATGCGGTTGGGAATAAGGGCAAAACCCGTTCTGAAAGCGGCAGGGTGCCCGCGCGCCAGTGAGGGAAAATCAAACATACTTTAACTTCTTCTACTGAATATTGATCTTCGTCCTGCCAGGGAGTAAGTTCATCATCCAGTGATTTTTCTAGAGTTACCATTTCCTTGGTTAAGGAATCCGGATCATATTCAATAGGCGTATAGTTTAAATGCAACGGTATGTTCAGAACACTTTCCGGTTCCAGGGATTTTAAATACCAGGCTACAATGCCGGCGGGGCCAACTTCGTCAAAGCGGGGATCATCCTGCAAAGCATGATCCAGGGAAAATTCGATCAGGTTTGGATGAACATCTCCGGGAAGATCAAGTTCCTTGACCAGATCGCCCGTAGCCAGGGGTCCTCCCTGGTTCATATCCAGGACAGCCTCAGCCAGATTCAAATGTCCGGCATTCACATCGACTAACAGCGCTGTTAAGAACCAGCGGCCTGCGATCTGGATAAAATCATCAATAACACTTAGACCCAGCTCGATCTGCCCTAACAGGACATCCTGATAATCTGAGATAACTGAGTCCAGATTTAAGGAATCGGCCTGGGCGGCTTCCGGAGGGATATTCAGGATGTGATCCTCTAATCCAGCGGCAAATTCCCGCTGATCTCCGTTATCAAAAGCAACCTGGATAACATTAAATTGGCCCGTGGCAGGATTCTCACCATCGCGGGTGCCCGTAACTTCACCTTTTTGCCAATCATAAGCCGGGAATACCAGTTTATTACCAACCTGGTAGTTATCTTTGGGGTAATAAATTTCATTACCGTCCAGCCGTTTTTTCTCCAGTTGGATTTTTTCACGCTCGATCCGCTGAGAAACCAAGATGGGCATCAATTCTTCTGATGTCAGAGGTGTTTCATATTCCAGGAGATAATCATAGAGGAAGGAAATATCATCTCCTTCCAGTTCGTACTCCTCCCAGTATTCTTCTCGGAGGGATAACACAGCAGTTGTCATAAAGTAGCCTCAAACAATTCTGGATATTCAGCCATTTATCAGGCTGATTTCAAGCCTGTATATTATACTCTACTCTCTCAAGGGTACAACCATGGGGGATATTGATCGATTTCCGGGTTATCAGGGATAGGTTTCTCTGACCCAATCCAGTGGGTCTACCTGGACTCCTCCCACCCAGACTTCCCAATGCATATGGGGCCCAGTTGACCTGCCGGTGGATCCCACCCGGCCAATCAGCTCACCGGCGTTGACCTGCTGACCCTTCCCCACCAGATACTCAGATTGGTGAGCATAGAGTGTATATACGCCCCACCCGTGATCGATCATGGTGGTATTGCCATGCAGCAGCAGAGTCCCCTGATATACTACCTTTCCCGAGGCTGCAGCATAGATATTTCCACCCATGACGCTGAAGTAGTCCAGACCGGAATGGAAATAAAAATATCCACTGCCGTTATAAGATCTCCGGCCTCCATAATATGCAGCCCAGGCAGCACTTAATTCCGGGGGAACCGGGCTGACAAATTCTCCATTCCAGAATTTTTTGTCTGTTGCCTGATCAGCAAAATCCTTTAAGAAAGCAGTTTCTTCTTCAGTGATTTTTACGCCAATGGTATTTTGGGGAACCCCCACGATATCTTTATAATGGTAATTCCCACTGACAATCGAGACCATCTGAGTATGAGCAAATGGTGTTCCATCTGGAAGAGTACCCGAGATCGAAAGCGGCTTCAAACCGGTGTTTTCTTTGGCATGCAGACCCTGAAGAGCCAGGTATGTGTCACCATTCTCAGTAAAAAATGACACAGGATAATCGCCCAAGGAGCCGATCACGGTGCTTCCCTCAACAGCTTTTACCTTCAATACTGTTGTATGTCCCTGAACAAATTTTTCAGGGCTATACAGTACTTTTCTGATCTCTCCGGGAAAACCACCCGGACCTTCATCTTCAGTTTCGGGGATAAAAAGCACTTCACCAGGGATCAGATCCCATTCACCCTCTTCGCCATTGGAAAGGACCAGGGTCCAGGGATTTAGATTTTCTCTTACTGCCAATTCCAGGGATGACTGCCCGGGAGCCAATGCAACTCGTTCATCTGCCCTATCAGTAACTTCCTCATCACCAATCAGAACTACAGATACTCCCACATATAGTTCGATAGGGCTGGTAAGGCGGTTCAATTTGATGAGGGTTTCTTCTGGCACCTGGTAACGGCGGCTGAGGCTTTGTAATGTCTCACCATAAGGAACCTTGGTAGTTGAGAGCACCCCAGAGATATCACTCAATCCCGGTATGGTAAGCTGGGTTCCTGGAATTATTGAACTGGACTCTGTTAAATCATTCACTGCCAGTATTTCAGCAAAGGAAATATGGAGGTTTCTGGCTATCGTCCATAAGGTATCACCAGCCTTGACATAATATACCGCCCCACCAGAGCTATCACCCTGGGCATAAACAGGTTTTACCGAAAGCAGAATCAAGACAAGCATCAAACCAATCCGGGAAGTTTTATTCAAAGCTAAGCCTATCTCCTATTTCAAATTCCGGAAGTCTATCCGGGTGAATTTCCAGGACAAATCGGGCCGGAGCCTGGGGTGTGTACAGAGGTGCCCAGCTTTTTGCCCTAATTAAATCCACAATTTCCTGGTCATTATTCAGCCAGATCACTCCCAGATCCATGGGGACAAATAACATGTGGATGGCAGCATTCGTCCGGCTCTCGTTTTTATGAACCAGCAGCAAACCATCATCCAGCTCGATGCCCCTCGTAAACATCAAACCCTTTAATCGGCACAAAAATGTCTCACAGCTTTTTACTCGAAGTTGTTTTTCCAAACTTCGAGTATGGTTGATGATTTTTATTTTTATTTTCATTTTATAGAAATGGGGATGATGACAGGTTTAATTAGAGCCTGTTTATTCCCCTGTTTGCGCAAGAACGTACTTAACTCTTTCGGCCAATTCTTCAGGACGGAAGGGTTTGGTTATATAATCATCAACTTTTGCCACCTGTCTCCAAAGAACAATATCAATACTCTGCACCTTCGCGGTGACAACGATGACCGGAATCTCGCGGGTTTTTTCATTTTCTTTCAATCTCTGGAATACCTGGGTGCCGTCCATTTCCGGCATCATTAAATCCAACAGAATCAGATCAGGGATTGTTTCATTGACGAGTTCTAAACCTTCTTCTCCACCATTTGCACCAAGGACCTCATATCCTTCTCTAGCCAGAATCAATTTCATCAGATTCGTGGTTTCGGGTTCATCCTCAATACAAACGATCAGTTTCTTTTCCCTCATTCTTTACTTTCCCTTACTAATCTTATGTTAGTTTACCATAATTTAATAGGCCTTTACAGCCAGTCAATCGCCCTCTGCCGGGAGCTATTTCACCCGTAATTATCATAAATCAAGGGATTTATCCATTTTTTGACACTTCCTCCCTGATATACTGCCTGCTGGGGGAGCTCTCCCTTGCCACCTAAATAGGAGTAGAATATAATCTCTTCGCTGAAATAATCATTGAAACTGAATAAGGGCTTAACATA
>SDBT01011335.1_pt1 | contig 14353 bp, 14 predicted proteins | sample 2277101 | NCBI WGS metagenome assembly SDBT01 (sample SAMN10404973, study PRJNA504765) | marine sediment metagenome | isolation source: marine sediment core GS10_PC15, 103 cmbsf | place: Arctic Ocean: Southern Knipovich Ridge | collected 2010 | reverse complement strand
TGTTTCTTTGTCTTCTTATGTCTTGTTAAATGACTTAACAGTCATTATAATATAATAACTAGAGAGATGATCATATTAAAAATATCTTTTGGCATTCTATACCAAACAGTTCCTTTAGTTTTCATTGCTATTCGAAGAAAAGTTTCAATATCACTTTCAATTCCAACTATAATTCGACAATAATGTTCACCATAAAAATCTCTAGCTTTTACAACTTCAGGATTAACACTAGATGTCCACTGTCTGTCAGGATTTTGAACAATCCACTTCAACCCTTTTAGATTATCAGTCAAAGGTTTCATATTATTCTTACATCGGTTGTTTAATTCCAAAAGAGTTCTCTCTGTTTTTTCTTTATGGTATAACATATGGTTATACCGATTAGCCTCATCTTTGAAATACTGTACGTATTCAGCATATTTTCTTTCGAGAAAGCAGTTACTTCCATCGGTATTGTTTTTCATCTCTATTTCTCGAAAAGGAATAACTGGATCCGTAATAAATCTGTCATACATATTAGATAAATCATCAATAGAACATGATGTAACAATATCATCATGTAAAATAATAGCGGTTACAGATTCCGGATATTTATGTAAGAACGCTGTACGATTAACATCAGCTATTTCTTCATAAGTAGAACCAGTCCATTCATCTCCATAATCTGAAATACGTACTGAAAAACTTCCATATCTTGCTTTCAAATCTTTAAATGGAATTCCTTTGATTTCATCATCATGTTCACCTTTATCGATTCTAATTCTAAAATCCATAAGGTTAATATATTCATCAGAGAAATGATCTTTAAATCCAACATAACAATGTTGATCAACATCTCCGCCGTCATATGCATATGAATGACCACCAGGACATTTAAACTCAATCTTGTTCTCTGACATATATTCTTGCAACTGCATCCATTTAGGTTCTGATCTCATATCATCTACGGTTTCAGCAAGAATTCCAGGAATAATGATATCAAATCCTCTCTTATAGTATTTTTTAAGTCGAATTCCAAAGGTCGTACTTCTTCGAGATATATCAATAACCATTTTTCTATTAGTATAAGTCCATGCTCCTATTTCAGTTGCCAATATATTTCGTCCATCATAAGCAACCATAGCAGGACCTAAATCAAATCCTCCTAAAATAGACCCAAGATTAGGATAAACTCTATGAATGAATTGATAAGTATGTATTTTCAGTGGGTACTTATTGTATTTACCATTATATTGTCGTTCATATGATATAATTTTAACATTAGTAATATAAAGCTTCCTCTCCAATTGAATCTTCGATTTGATCTCATGATTTTGGGAGAGAAATTCATAAGGTCTTCCTTTTTGATTATCAATTATATAAGAAGTAATGATACTTAATACACATGATTTTAATATTATAGATGCTTCTTCTTCAGAACAGCTATGAAAGAATATATCAATATCAGAAACTGAATATGCATCCATATAATCAGCATTAGAATAGAATCCTCCGCATATGGCAAGTTTCCCATAATGAGTATCAAGAAGAGATTGAATATATGGATAGTGTTTATGTAATATATCCACGCCAAATTTTATAGGGCCTGTATCTGATGATTTGATATTGCAGTATCTTAAATCATTAAGATGGTCAGATTTGAAATCTAACCAATTCTCTTCGGCGATAAGAGGCCATTGTTTTTGCTTTCGTCGTAAGAAATCAACAGAAAGAATGTGTTTAACTGGATCATTCATTATAGATTTTTACTTCTATAATTAGAAAATATTAATTTCTAATTAATGGTATTTCTCTAATACTTGATTTTAAAATGACTAATGTATTTAATATTTTAGCATTTAAATAAACATGATTGACGCGGGACTTATTCTATGCATTGCTATGGGGTTAGGATGTTTGTACAACATATACAAAGGACCTGATTCTAACAGGTAAAAATTACGTAAAAGCTATTACTTTGACTTTATAGTCATTGTAAAAAATATCTCATGTAAATTATGTATAGTTAAAAATTATTACGATTGCGTTTCATAGCACTTTCATGAGCTATTTTATGACTTCTTCTTTTGGAAGTATTGACAACAATAATTGTTATTATCACTGCAATTATAATAATTGAAATTACTATGATAGCAATTGCCCATCCAGGAATTCCATTATCACCCTGATCAACAGTTGTGCTTAATCCAGACATTTATCATATTCAATTAATTTTAATTCTATAATTAATTAGATTAAACACAACTGTTGATCGGGGTTATACATGATCTACACGTAGCAGCGCCATTACCTTCTTTACTGAAGGTCAAATAATGATAATCAAGTTTACGATTAAAAACCACATCACAATGAAGACATTTCACATCTTTTGTTAGACAAACTTTGCAGAATTCTGTTCCTTGCTGACAAACAGCACAACACTTCGTTTTGCAATCAAGACAAATAATAGTCAAATAGTAATAGCATTTGTTACACATTTTATCTCCGCATATTTTACAAATATTTGTATCTGCATCAGAACAACACGCACGTGTATACATTTTATACATAGAAATAGTCTAAATTTTATTTATCATTTCATATAATTCTACCAATAATTCAATGATTTTTATGATGCCTTGAATAACTTATAACCAACGCAACAAATGCATATAAGACTGCATAAATACACCACATCGACGCAAATTCTTCTTTATGATGTTCTCGTTTTGTATATACTATCAATATACCTCCTGTTACCAACAATATATAACTAAACATCTTAGGTTTCATGAATAATAAACCAAATCCTAAGCCAAATACATATAATGCTCCAGCCCATTCTGGTCCAAGAAATCCAGCAGATTTTCCTTCCTTTTTATGTCTTTGCCACTGCAAATGTCCCATTGCACATGCCTTCTTTCCACAACTACAATCTACCACAGGCACCGATTCAAATTCATCCTTACTATCCACAGCTTTCCACAATGCCCATATAAATATAACAAAATATGCTATTGTAATAACCATTAGTTGTTTCTTATACTTTTGATTACCATATTTGTATGCCATGTAAGTTTGTATTAAAGGTTGTAACCAAAGTGCAATAAATATTAGTCTTGTTAAAGCTTCACTTGAACCTTTGTTTTTAGGTGCATCACATCCAGCTTCTAAAGCTTCTTGTGCAGATGATGTTAATCCTTCATTCTTCCTCTCAGTCCATATAAAAAACTCTATTAATTGTATCAAAATGAACGTTAATATAAACCATCCATTCCACTTACTTGTTCCCTTTCCAGATGATATTAGCAAGACAGCAATAGTAGCAGCTACAAACCATGCTACTAATGATGTCTTTGCAGATTGACACATTTATCTTCTTTATTCACATTTGACTTTATATTATTTGTTTGTTTTCAACATCAAATCCTGTTATCATGATTAGCAAAGCAGAAATTTATGATGCTATTGGCACTGTCTCTTTCAATTATAAATCTACTCTAGATCCTACTTATTCCACCAAACCTAAATATCATTCATGTTTAATATACGAAGTTTTGCGTAAAATTGGTATTAAGTATCCATCTCATATACATTTATGTGCTGAATTTGTTAAAAGTAGTAGAATTTTATGCAATTATCATGTTTTAATGCTTGAAAAACATAACATAAATGGAATAAGAATTTGTTCTATGTCTAACTGCAATACATATACTTTTTAAAAGTTGAATGTCAAATCTATGTTTGTCCATTTCACCGTTGCAATAGATGTTATCAAACAATACCTATGATTAAAGATAAACTCTCATATATTAAACAATTTTTGACATATGTTTCCTGTGTTAAGAAACTTAATCTTATATTTCCGAAAGATGTCTTAAGAGTTATTTTCTCATATCTAAATCCAATTGTTATTCATAATGGTCTTGTTCATTATTGCAATAGTGTAGAAAAAATATACCTATTTAAACACTCAAATCATTCTTTAGATTGTCCTGTAAATATCAGACTTAAATACCTTAGCTAAATATAGCTGTGGTGATATTACCAAATCGAATATTTTTGGTTATATTTTACTATCATATTAAAAATTTCATCTGATATAGTCATTTTTACAAGGCCGTGCAAAGTGCGGACGATCGGAGTTTTTGGGTATTAACAAAACATAACGAAATAAGATCACTATTGATGTTAAAAATTTTATCCCTAACAAAAAATGGTGAATTAAGGACTGACTTGTCTCGATCTGCTATATAACTTTGAAATATCCTTAAAATGGTGTAATAATAGTTATATTTAACTGTGATGATATTATTAAACGAAATACTTTTAGTTATATTTTTACTTGAATATTAAAAAATGACTATACCAGATAAAATTTTTTACAAGGCCGTACAAAGTGCGGACGATCGGAGTTTTTGGGTATTAACAAAACATAACAAAATAAGGTTGTTGTTGATGTTCAAAAATATGTCCCTAACAAAAAATGGTGAATTAAGGACTGAGATCTTCAGATCTGCGATATAACTTGGGATATCCTTAAAATGGTGTAATTAATGATCATTAATTATATATTATTATTATCAAGTTAAATACTTTTGGTTATATTTTTTACTTGAATATTAAAAAATGACTATACCAGATGAAATTTTTTACAAGGCCGTACAAAGTGCGGACGATCGGAGTTTTTGGGTATTAACAAAACATAACGAAATAAGGTTGTCATTAATGTTCAAAAATTTGTTCCTAACAAAAAATGGTGAATTAAGAACTGAGTTCTCCGGATTCGAAAATAAAATTGATGAGGTTCATAAAAATGGTGATGTATTAAAATCATGCAAACTCTAAGTCTTTGTGATGGTAAAAATTCGATACAAACACTTTTTGATTTGCATGATGAGTTCAAATATACATATGATGTTGTTGAAGCTAAACAATGTATGTTGAAAGAATTATTTGACATTAAAGATAATCAAAGTATTCCAAAGTATACAGTATGGTTATCTATTTGGTTTGTTCTTAAATCTGATGGTATTTTTCGTATTCACAATCTAAAACCTTTTGGTTCAAGATTTTTGATTTCAAAGATCTTCATACTCATCAATGAAAACAATGGAGTCTTCACATTCAAAAAAGTATTTGATATTACTCCTCAAATCACATCACCTGAAGATATCAATGACCTCATGCGCAAATCCCAACCTTTATCTCGCCTCTTCAATCTCGATCCAAAGAAATTTATATGCTCTATTCCATTCAACAAAGATATCATAGAACTTGGATCTGGGGCCGAGGGTGAAGTATTTGTATCACCTTCGTGGCGTTCTGATGTTGCTATAAAACGTATCCAAACTAGAAAACGATATATTGAAGGAGGTACACCAAAATTATTTGATAAACCTCGTATAACTAGTACTGGTCATACTATATATGATACAGACAAAGGATTTCTTGAAACATTATCGTCATCATATCTTAATGATCTGACAACAAGTTCCAGTGTTAATGGATATTCATTGCATGTACCAAGATTTACAGGATTTTTCATATGTCCGGATGAACAGTCAGCTGTTAATCAGTTGAATGATGATCCGGTGTATGATATTTATATTATTAGCGAGTTAATGCAGACAACATTACGTGTTTGGTTAAGAAAGGAGATATCGATGTTAAAACCAAATATTAAGAAGATAAAAGCAGTTATATGGCAAGCGTTGTATGCAATCATCAGTTTGAATGAATTGAAATGGCAACATCATGATGCATCACCATCAAACTTTTTGATTCGAAATGTCATTGAAGACGAGCTTTTCTTGGAAAATAATATATATCAAGCTCAAGCTTGGACATACAAACTGAACATTGAAGGCCAAAAGTCCATTTGGAGCATTAAAAACATGCGAATACTAGTCAAGATTTCAGACTTTGGATTCATGACTAGGTTTCAAGATCCTCAAATACATAATACTGATAGCCACAAACCTTCGCACAGAATAACTAATTTTATGAAAAAGGCTGTTGATGTTAATTACTTTTTAATCTCACTATATTTTAATTTCAGAAAAGAAAAAGACAAAGAGTATATATTAGAAACATTATATGAAGATTGGTTTACCTTAATGAGACGTAATAATCCATCATTACCTGAAGGTATAGATGATATTATGGCTCGATTTGAAAGATTTGCTAGAAATGAACCTGATCCTGTCATGGATAATATATTTTATGATACACTTCGTTCAAAAGAACCATATGATTCATGGAATACATCAGAAATCCTTAATTCTAGATTCTTTGCTGATATCATTATATAATCACATATCATATTCAAAGGTACGAAAGCTTTCAAAATGAGAAACGAATGGAGGTCTGAGAAGCGAAAACGTAAAAAGAAGACTACCCTGAAAAAATCTTCAACATTGAATAAAAATATTTTTATGTTCAAGAAAGATATAAAAATGAATTCGGTTCTTGTCAATAGAGGAGAAATAGAATCATTTCTTAACGAATGCGGAGAAAACAGAAAAATCAGACTCTCTTATATGTTCAATGAAAAAGTAATTAACTCTGAGCTTATACTCAAACGTAAACATGAAGATAACACGCTTTTTGTTTGGATCTATGCTGTTGCAGGTTGCCGCGCCACTAAGTATGTTGGCAGGGAACGTCAGACTGCCGGAGAACTTAATGGTAAATCAATCAAAAACGTAATTTCTTACATGGTAAGAAATCCTATCTTTGTCGAAATCGAGTGTAATGTCTCCACATATGAACTTCGACAAATATGCGTCGAGCTAAGTAAGGCCGGAAAGATAACATATCAAATGTTAGCAGAAGACAAAAGATCAGGTAGTAATCTTTTTCAACTTACAAGCATAGATGGAGTTGTAATAGTTAACGAATCTAAACGGAATAATTTGGTATGGAATAATGTTGAAGCTAAACGTGAGTGGTTTTATCCCAAAATCATAGCATTATTTCAAGAACTTAAAAGCATTGATGATGTGGAAAGATTGATGTACTGTGACAAAACTCTCAAATTTGCATACCAATAAAAAGAGAAATTATACCTTTTCTAAACTATAACCAAAGATTTATGTCCGCAAGAAAAAGATTCTATACTTTGGAGCGATAAAAATCCGTATGATATCGAATTTTGGGTATTAACGAACCTACCACAAAATTAGATTGTTATCAATGTATAAAAATTTATTCCTAACAAAATATGGTGAATTAAGACCTTGAATGTTCAAATCTAAAAATATATTCTAGATGAGTTTTGAAGATATGCATTTTGTTCAAAATCTTACAATTGCATGATCTAATCAGATCATGTAATATTGAATGATGAAATTTAAGCTGCATCAAATATATAAACATAGTACATGGGAATTAAAGATTTGCTCATAGAACTTAAGAAGAGATTTCCGGAAGTAGTATTGACAGAAGTATATCTTGAAATTTTTGCAGGACATAGACTCGGAATCGATGTGTCAATCTATGCGTATGCATATATGGCTGTTGCTCGAAAAGAAGCTATAAAATATCTTCAAGTTAGTCTTGAAGATCCAAAACCTCATATCCTTCGATCATATTGGCTTGAGAAATACTTTCAACTCATGATGGCCTTCATTGAACTTGATATTACTCCTATTCCAGTCTTTGATGGAGATCATTTTCGACTCAAACAAGATACCAAAGCAAAACGTGTTGAAACATATAACACACGTGAAAATGAAATACGATATCTCCGTGAAAATCTAGCTGAAGAACCTAACAACAAAAAGCTTGAAGATAAACTTAAGAAAGAGATGGAATATCATGTCGGTTTTAATGATGGTGACTGGGATGCACTACGTCAAATGTTTGACACAATGGGTCTTCCTTCCATTAAAGCTCCATATGAAGCTGAAGCTGTATGCGCAAGGCTAGTAAGACAAGGTATAGCAACTGGAGTAGTTTCGAATGATGGTGATACGCTTGCACACATGGGAGGGATCATGATACGCGATATAAAGAGATCGTATAGAAGAGGAGAGCCAATTCATAAATGTTCATGTATAATATTGAGTGAAGTGTTAAGAGTATTGGATATGTCGAAGCAACAGTTTGTGGATTTTTGTATTCTTCTTGGAACAGATTATAATGATAGAATTCCAGGATATGGTTGGGTTGGTGCATTGAAGATGATTAGAAAGCATGAAACCTTAGAAGGAGTAATTGATGAACTTTCGAAGAAACTGGATTTGAGCAAGTCAAGATTAATTCAAGCTGAATTAAGAGATGAGATTAGAGGATACTTTCATGATGATCTGAATTGTACACCAAAACGATTTCCAGTTGTATGGTATGAAAATGGATTAACTGAATGTTTCAGTGCAATCTTTTCAGGCTACAACAAAGCACGCATGCTTGAAAGTGTTCAATCTAACACTAAAAAACTAATCGAATTCAACCAAAAATTCGCTGAACTTCAAACTTTTACTCTTGTATCTGGCAAAGATACTAAATAGCATCAATGCCTAACATTGATACATGGTTCAAATACCTAGTATTATATTTATCAATATGAATTGTAATAATTTTTCGGAAGATATATAAACTGTCTGTATGTCTTCTAGAAAACTAAACGATAATCAATTACTTTGTTACGAATGCGCATGTTTTTATGAACCTGAAAATATACAAACAACAGCTTGTTCAATTTGCTCTGGAAGAAAATGTTTTATGCATGGAGGTCAAAATACTTATACATGCAAACATTGCAAGACTAATTTATTATGTATAGATTGCTTAAGTTTCGCGAAATGTTGTCATGAATATGATGGTCATAAATTCATATTTGTAGGACCAAAATTTATAACATAATCTATAACATGACTTATACATGGTCCATCTGAACCTAGTATTATATTAATTAGCTCTTTGAAATCCTCTTGCAATATTACCAACATCGCTACTACTAATACTGGATCTTCCAGCTCCAGATCTTCCGCCAGCAAATCTTCCTGGTATTGGTTGACCGTCCGGACCAATACATTGTTGATTTTGACCTACAGTATTACCTTGACCACATCCCTGATCACTATTTCTTTCATCATCTTTCATCTTTTTTCTTACTGCAGCGATAACCATCACTATAATAATGATAATAATGATTAAAGCTATAATACCAGCAAAACTTAATCCTGCTGTCGCGGTAGCTTTTCCTGTTTGACTTACTGATAATTTTATTCTACCTGAATTATCCATAACACATTGAGCATTAGCATTACCATCCTGAATAAATCCTATATCACCAGTTGTTGAATTTGTTGCGTAGATAAGAACATCTTGAATAACTTGATCTATCTCAGCAGAGCAATGATTTTCTAAAACTTGCTTCATTGAAGTTTCAACATCATTAGTAGTCAATGCTTCTGCAAATGCTGCTTGGAATCCAATAGGTAAAATTGGAAGATTGGCTTCTGCATCAGCTTCCGCAAGTTGATATAAATCAACAGTTTGATCCAATGCATTAGTCATCATACATGATGCATTTGCCTCGCATGTTTGTGAAAAAGTAATATCGCCAACTGTTGATCCATCTAATATAATATCTACTCCGCCAATGAATTGACTACAATCTGCTGTACAAAAGTTTTGTGCTATCTGTACTGTCTCACTAACAATATTGTTAATGGCTGTGGCATTTGATACCGATAATGCAGCACCCATTTATATCAACCCTTTAATATTTCAAAAAAATCTATATATATTTATTTATAAATATTGATTTAAGTTGGTTAACCAACTTAAGCTAACTGAACAATAGATCCCATAAATTTATGTTTGCCACTTTGATAGTAAAAATACACTGGAAAATGATCTGGTATTCTAACGAATATTCTTCCCTTAGCTAACCCTTTAAATCCGCCCGAAGCATTAAACGATAATGAATCAGGAGCCTCTTCAGATGTTCCATCTGAATTTTCTTTATATCCTCCCTCAAGATCAGTTTTAAAATATAATGGTTCATCACTCATGTTCTGGAATTCATAAAAGACATTTCTTTTTAATAACAATGTTGGAGCTTCAATGCCGTTAATATAAAATGCTTGTTGAGATCCCTTATTTACAAGCTTATTTGCAGAAGTCTTATCTCCAACTGTAATGACAAATTTCTGTTGAATAATTATTGTACTTTCATCTTTCTTATTATTTGATTTCCAAGTTGAAGCTCCTAATGGCGAAGCTTCAACCTTTGCGTTCGAAACATTCATATTTCTAAATGCTCTTATAAAAATAATGATTGCAATTATCAAAATCACAACTATTATCAACATCATGCTTGAGTTCATTTAACACTAGAATCTAATATTTAAAGACTTCAAACAAACATCTATTTTGAACAGTAAAATTGTATATTTAAATAAATATACAATGATATATTTAAATGATATCACAGAAAATAAATGGATCCACACATCTTTATAATAATAGTGATTATGCACATTTTAGTCAAATAACCGAACATAATAAGGACATTTTTCCTCTATATAGTAAAGCTCATCCTATTAAATATGTTTTAAATAAGGGAGAAAGTATTATAATTCCGGCTGGTTGGTGGCATTGGATTAAATCATATGGTGAAAGATGTATAAGTGTGAATTTCTTTCACACCAATGAAATATCAGTTGAATCAATTCCTGTAAAACTATATGATGTAACTAATGGTTGGAAAGCTTTCGAAAACTGGACAGACGAATATTTAATTGACAAAATAGACAAAACCATTCCGACTGGTTTAATAATTTGGATAGATCAATCAGCAAATCAAACACCTATCTCAATGAAAGAATTCATTACAAATTACAAAGGATCTAATAAGTTTGCCTACTTATTATCAGCTAAAGATTTTGATCCTGAAGTACAAAATAATTCTAAAATATTAGACGCTTTACAAGGTGATTTCAATATTCCTTTGGGTTTAGAAAACGTTAATTCTAATTTTTGGATGAACTTTGGTAATATTGATTCAGGACTTCATTATGATGATAAAAATAGTATGATATGTGTAATAGATGGATATAAAGAAATTATATTATATCCTCCTTCAGATTCCATATATTTATATCCATATCCATTGAATCCAATCGTACTAGAACCTTTTAAACAAAAGTTTCAGTGTAATCTTTATAAAGATGGACCAAAACTTAATGTTGAGATTACAAGTGCTCAAATACTTGAATTTACCTTAAAACAAGCACCTAATGTTGCTAAGTTAGCTTTAGCATTACAACAACATTATGGTGTTGGTAGAATAGTTTATGGAATAAAAAATACAAATGACATTATACAATGGGAATTCTATTTTTATGGAGTATCAAGACTATTAGATGATCCAAATGTAGAACCAAGTGATGTAAGTGAATTATACATTTATTCTAATCCTGATTTTCAAATCAACGAATTTCTTAAAGTACATTATAAGTACTTTCCGGAAGATATAAATAAATACAAATTAACTACAGAACAATATAAAAAATTAGCGATAATATCAATTGATTTAACTGAAGAAAGCGTAATGAAAGGTATTACACCATGTTTAAATTTATACTATGCGTTACAACCGAAATTAACAATACCTTTTAGAGTAGGAGAATTAACATATAAGAAAAATGAACCAGTTAAATCTAGATCTATTCAATACATTGATTATTACCATAATATAATGACAAAATTTAATGGTTTTAAATTTGGATGTCAACAAGTAGGAATTCTAGATGATGATGTGACTAATTTGATTAATTTTTTAAATGGCTCAAAATATATATGTTCAGTTGTTGCTTTTATTAATAAAGGCGAAGAAATAGGTCTATATATGTTAGGAATAAATTTAGATGCATTTTTAGGTTTCTTAGCGAAATATAATTATCATGCAGGATTAATTTCATACCTAATAAAACATAAACATGATACTCAACAGTTTGATTATGAAGTAGGATTTCATTTTCTTAAAGGTAATAAAAATTCAACACCTTCAAGAACAGCATTTTATGGTATATTTTAAATATACGATTTTAAATATATGACTTTTAAAGTCTAGTAGTAATACTTAAAAACATGTTGTAATCTATAAATGTTTTTGATCATTTTATTCATCATACTCATAATCATATATGCTATATATGTTATATATATATATATTAGAAACAATATAGCATCATATATAGATATCATAAATGATTTTTTGAGTAGACATTGTTCAGATCCGGCCGTCTTCAATAGTAAAGATTTTCCTTGGACTAAGACATTCAGAGACAATCGGCAAGTCATCTTGGATGAATACAAAAAATATACGAACACATACATCGTTCCAGGATACAAAAAGATAAATACTGAAACAAGCAGCTGTGATGTCAATGGAGGATGGAAGACATTATTTCTAAGAATATATGATACAAATACAACTATCACTCATCTATTTCCAGAGACAATGAAGCTGATCAATGAATGTTCATGTACACTAGCATTTTTTAGTATGTTTGAACCTAATACTAAGTTGGTGAGACATAGAGGTGTCTATAAGGGTTTATTAAGATATCATTTACCGTTAATTATTCCAGATGAATGGGATAAATGTTTTATTAATGTAAATGGAAGAGTTCTAAATTGGAGGATAGGAGAAGATTTAATGTTTGATGATAGATTCTTGCATCATGCAGAAAATAATACTAATCAACAAAGAGTAATATTGTTTTTGGATATCAAAAGAGACTTTAAATCTATATGGTTGAACTTATTAAATACAATCGTATTAAAGTTCATCAAATCAAATGATATTCTTATAGATACTGTTGAAAAAGCAAATAGCTTCAATTTTCAATCAAACTAGATTCATATGAATCATGTTTTCACGATATACACTAACTTTTCAAACAATATTTTGATACATCCCGTATATTTTATCAAATTCTAGAAGATGAGCATCAACCTTGAATGCAATGAATATTTTTAACTAGATCTGATTTTGACAGACCTTAATTCGTTATATTTCCGTTAATAAACTATTTTTGACAACCTAGTTTAAATAAATTTTGTTGCGCATCTGTTAATACCAAAAATATGACATATCCTGTATATTTTATCAAATCGCGGATGATGACATCTGATTTCAAATGGCTTACATGAAAAATTCAAACCAGATTTGATTTTAACAAGCCTTAATTTGTTATGACTTCATTAATGAACTATTTTCATTAACCTAGTTTAAATAAATTTTGTGGTACATCTGTTAATACCGAAAATATGACATATCCTGTATATTTTATCAAATCGCGAATGATCATCTATCATCAATCTTGAATGCAATGATCTTGAATGCAATGAAAAATTCAACCAGATCTAGTTTGAACAGACTTTAATTTGTTATGACTTTGTTAATTAATTATTTTCATTAGAACAGTTCAAACAAAATTTGTGGTACATCTGTTAATACTGAAAATATGATATATCTTGTATATTTTATCAAATTGGAGATGATCATCAATCTTGAATGTAATGAATATTTTTTTAACCAGATCTGATTTTGATAGACCTTAATTCGTTATACTTCCGTTAATGAACTATTTTTGATAACCTAGTTCAAACAAAATTTGTGGTACATCTGTTAATACCAAAAATATGACATATCCTGTATATTTTATCAAATTGGAGATGATCATCCATCCCATCTTGAATGCAATGAATATTTTTTATTTAGATCCAGTTTGAACATGTCTTAATTCGTTATAACTTCATTAATAAACTATTTTCATTAGAACAGTTCAAACATTTTTTGTGGTACATTCATTAATACCAAAAATATGACATGTTCTGTATATTTTATCAAATCGCGGATGATCATCTATAATGATCAATCTTGAATACAATGATCAATCTTGAATACAATGATCAATCTTGAATGCAATGAATATTTTTTCAACTAGATCTGATTTTGAACAAACCTTAATTTGTTATGACTTCGTTAATGAACTATTTTTGATAACCTAGTTCAAACATTTTTTGTGGTACATTCGTTAATACCAAAAATATGACATATCCTGTATATTTTATCAAATCGCGGATGATCAATCTTGAATGCAATCATCAATCTTGGATGCAATGAATTTTTTTAACTAGATCTGATTTGAACAGACCTTAATTCGTTATACTTCTGTTAATGAACTATTCTTGACAACCTAGTTCAAATAAATTTTGTGGTATATTCGTTAATACCAAAAATATGACATATTCTGTATATTTTATCAAATCGCGGATGATCATGTCAATCTTGAATGCAATGAATATATTTTTTAGATCTGATTTTGATAGACCTTAATTCGTTATACTT